>Ga0116129_1002023_pt1 | contig 10580 bp, 8 predicted proteins | sample June2015DPH_17_2_FD_89732 | JGI IMG/M metagenome (GOLD analysis project Ga0116129, IMG submission 89732) | Peatland microbial communities from SPRUCE experiment site at the Marcell Experimental Forest, Minnesota, USA - June2015DPH_17_10 | ecosystem: Environmental > Terrestrial > Soil > Wetlands >...
AACGCTTCGACGCCGCCCTCGCGAGCGGCTCCGCATGACTCAGGGCCGATGTGGGTCGCTACTTCACATTCGTATGACTCTTTCATTCACTACACCTCGCCGGTTTAACCGGCGCACAAGGAGCAACAGGTATGAAACGCTTACCCGAAGTGTGTTTTGTCGCATTAACCCTAGCTGGCGGCATGCTTTTGGTTGCCGCGCAGACTGCGGACGTTCCGATGCAAAGGGGAATTGCCGTTGATCAACCAGTTATGCACAATGCAGTGGCGATACCCGAAGCTGACAAAGAAGATGCAGTCCTGGTGACTCTCACTCAAGACGGCAGCGGGTACCTCGAGATTGATCGAACGAGTATCGCTGCCCTTTTCGAGGAGATTCGAAATGCTCTCTCCAATCGGAACGCACAGATTGTTTACATTAAGGCCGACGCACATGTCCCCTATTCCAGCGTTGTCAGGATCATGGACTCACTGCGTGCAGCCGATATCCAAAGAATCGGCCTACTGACAGCAAGAGACTCAGACAAACCTGGTGCTTTGGTCACTCCAAAGGGCTTGGAAATGCTGATTGTCTCCCCGCGCTAAGCTGCGCAGAGTCGGTTGGGACCGAAGTGAGTTACCACAATCAAATGTGAGCGCAGGTGCCAATGCCTGTGCTCACATTTCTTACTGCTGTCAAGCGCATAGGCGCAGTTAGCGTAACATCCCGGTTACACTCATAACCGAACGGTTCTGAGCGAAACGCCTGATGACAGCAAACAATTGAGAAGTCCGCTACGCTTGCTGCTGCAAATCCGTGGCGCCATTCGGTGGTTGCGACAACGGTAATCTTCTGGCGATCGCATGTCTAACGCAAGAAAGATTTGAAGCCGGCCTGACGATTGGCTGATCTAAGTTTTCGAGGCGCGACATGCAATTGAAACCCTTCCTGCTTGATATGTGGCTGTCCACGTACGAGCACGAAATCGAATTCAACCTGGCTTCAAGCGAAGGACCACGCTGGACCCTGAACCAGATCCTGAGCCTCGTCAGTGACGAGGAGCGACACCGCTTCCTGAATCACACGCTCGCTTACAGCCGCCCAGCGGGCGCTGAGGGTTTACGCGCGGCGATCGCCGACATGCAGGATGTGAGTGTCGACAGCGTACAAGTCGTAACCGGCGCCTCTGAGGCTCTGCTCATTCTCATGTGGCTGGCCGCCGAGCCCAGAGCCAACGTCGTCCTACCCCAGCCAGGTTTCGCGACATTTTCCGCTCTGCCCGAATCGCTTCGGATCGAGCCCCGCTACTATGCTCTGCGGAAGGAGAACGAGTTCCGCATCGATGTCGACGAGGTCAAGAAACTTACGGATGAAAACACGAAGCTGATCATGGTGAACAGTCCGCACAATCCCACTGGCGCCACCGTTAGTGATGCAGAGATGGACAACTTGCACAAGTTCACGTCATCGCGTGGAATTCAACTTATCAGCGATGAGGTCTATCATCCCATCTACCACGGGCGAGCGACCAAATCCGCTGCCCGTCTGCCCCACGCCACGGTCATCCATGATTTCTCGAAAGCTTTTCCCTTATCCGGAGTCCGGACGGGGTGGATGATCGAGCCCGACCCCAAACGCCGCGAGCGCTACTGGAATGCGCGCATGTATTTTTCCATCTCAAACAATACTGCCGGAGAAATCCTGTCCGAGATCGCGATGCGTCACCGCGATACGGTACTCCGGAGAACGGAGGAAACCGCAACGCAAAATCTTCGACAGCTTGACGCTTTCATGAAGGAGCATCGCGAGACTCTTGACTGGGTTCGCCCTAGCGGCGGAACGACCGCATTTCCCTGGCTTTTAAGTGGAGAGAACAGCCGTCCTTTCTGCCAAGCTGCTGCAGAACAAGGCATCCTACTCGCGCCTGGGGATTGTTTCGATGCACCCTCGCATTTCCGCCTTGGTTTCGCAGCGATGACCGACAAGTTTCCCGACGCGATGGACCGGCTGGGGAAATTCGTCAGTAGTTGGTCAGCGAAGACGGCAAGAACGTGACGCTCCGCGTGGGCATTCATTCTGCGGAGTATCACCGTTCTCTTTGTTACAAATCGATTCAGATAATTGTCGCCAGTACACTCATCATGGGAGCGCGTTCAACGATTGATCATCTTACGCCGCAACACTAATTCAACGTCACGCGCTGCTGCCCTTCGGGGAATGGACAGCGGGCACTTTTATTTTTCAGCGACCTGTCACCAGAGCTTCCGCCTCTTTTTCTTGAGATTCTTTCGTCTTTCCCAAGCAATGCTTCCGCTGCGAGGCTTTCCCCTTCGTATCCAGACATTCTTTCAGGGTAATCCTCAACTCGCGTTCCAAAAGGGCTTGGCCGGTGGAACAGCTTTCTTTCTTGCCATGCTACAAAAGTTAAAGAGGGGAGACCATGTTTGTCTGTCCCCAAGCGTACTCATGTTTGGTCGGTCGCGCGCTTCCTTTACCGCACAATTATGCGTCTTCGAGAGGACGGAGGCGGGCTATAGCGCCGCCCATGCCGCGTGAGTTGGTATGGATTGACCAGCCGCGCTTTCGCGGTTGGGGTTGTTCACAATGCGCGTGGATTTTCAACCCTCTTGGTCCGGCGCCGGGAGCCGGATTGCGCGGATTTTCCCTGCAAACGTGCCACAAACTCTTTATCACGGTGAGACGGGCCGTGGTCAATTTTGACCAGAACATTTTGTCGTCTAGCGGTTACCATCATGTCCTATCGGCGAAAACTTCGATGCCATGATGCGGAACTTTAAAGTCCGCATTGCATTCCTTGACGGCTCTTGAGGAAGATGTGCGGCGTTGGAACGAGCAAGCAGCCTAGGACTCGGACGCAAAGGCCTGCGTTTATTTTTTGGCAAGTGTACAAAATTGAACATCCCTTGAAGTCCGAAAAAGGTACGGTTCTTTAATCAAAGTCCGAAGAATCACTTGCGGTTGTGTGTCCAGAATCCCCTCTGACCACAACCGCGTTTTTATTTTTGCGCAAGTTTTGAGCGAGTGGACAACATTTCAAACGGATCCTTGTTTTGCCCGGCCCGTGGCACAGTTTTCACGCTTGCATCGGTATATGCGATGGCCGGATATTACAGCGTGTCCTCATTGGATGCAGATGAACCAACTCCCCATTGGCCAACGTTCTTCATGATTCCGGGATTGTCCCCGTCAACGCAGTACGGACATTGCATTACATTCCTCGGCGGATAGTTTTGCGCCGTCGGTGTCAGACTTGGTTCTTGTTGGGTCGGGGATAGTGCAGCTTTTCTCTCTGAAGCGGTATAGCATCGGAGATACGAGATTTGTTTTCATACCTGCCTCCGGTGTTATCAGGTTGCACAAGAGACCGACGCTCGGTCGGGCAACAACGGAGGGATGTGGGACTGATTACAAAAAGACTATCAAGGACGGAACCGGCGCCTGTCAGCTACCGGACACTTGTATGCCCCAATGGCCGCGCTTGAGATTAGAGCCTCGTACAGCGCCGATCTACCCGTCAAGGCTGTCGCAAGGTTAGCGCCTGGCAGTACCCGAGGGGAAATTCGGTGCGTAAAGATGGGTAAAGCCCGATTTTGGCTGATAGCGTCAACTATCCTGCGATCAGTGTTGTCGCCTTTTCGGCTACTTCGAGCGTCTTGCAATCCTAATTTTAGGAAAGTGTGCAATTCGGTACAGTCTTGCCCGCCTCGTCACCGATATCCTTCCCCAAGTTAAATGCTCGCAGGACTAAAGGGGGATGCGTCCACTTCGGGGAGGAGGGACGTTTATCCCCTCTTTTTTTGATCAGAGGGCAGAACCAATTTGAACTTTGGCAAAACCGGGTAAGGAATTAATCGTGGAGAATAACTTGGAGGAGCGACGTGTGGACTTCTAGGCCTTCGTTGCCGTAGTCAACGAAGCCCCAGTTTCTGAACCAATTCATGAAGAAGTTGACTCGCGACCGCGTTGTGCCCACCATTTTAGCTGGGGTTGCTTAACTGACTTTCGGGATCACGGCCTCTGGTACACCTTCCCTTCCCAAAATGTGCCAGCACCAATAAGACGCGAGCTAACTAGCCAAGGGCTGCGCCCTTGATATCCCATCGCACCCGGATGCTGCAACAGGACGTTACAACGTTGTTACAACGAGAACAAAATTCTTGTTTCACGGGCCATAATGACTAATCTCTTCTCGCTGGAATTGAAAAGCTGGTCAACCAAGTCCTCTTCGTATCGGATGTATCGGATATTCCGTGATAACAGATACGCCACGAACATATCAGAGAACGCATGTTCCCGGCGGAGGGATTGCGCCATGGCCTTTGTGTCAATACGCCAGAACGGAATCCGTGATTGCAGTCACGGTGCCCATGCGGCGAGCCTGACCCGCCAACGATCCTTCGCGGAAAAAACTCCCATCGTTCAATATGGCGATGGTGGCTTCCTTACCGGTTTTGGAGACCACGGTGAGTCTTACCTTACCCGTCCATAGATAAAACACGGCATCAGCCGCATCCCCTTGCGCGAAGATGGGCTGCTTCTTCGGAAAGACCCTCGGAAAGACCCCAGCTTTCCTACCCTCGCAGATGGTAGCGATGAATGCGGCAGGATCGAAGGCACGTTTGCTCCGAACGGGAAAGGCAACAGCCATCCCGATAGAGCTAGAGTGTTCGCTACCGTACATAGTTATGTTCCTGGTGCGGGATCGCTGGTAAAATCGCGGCTCCAAACCATTCGATGCTGTTACGAATCCCGAACAACTAGAGACGCTTCCCACAAGAGTGAGCATTGTGGAACAGTTCTCCTGACTCCAAGACGCCTAAACTCGGGGCAGGAGATAAGAGCCATGTCTTTGCCCGAAACAGTTCGACACCTGCTCGTGTCCCGCGCCGCCGCCGATCCTGACGCCGCAAGGCTGCTGGAAATGTTTATTAGAGCCGAAGTGAGTTTGAGCGAGCATTCTCTGGATGAGATCAGCGATGCCGGAACACCCAAGCTCTTCTCCACTTCAATAACCAATAACCACCGCATCGGGCGTGCCGGATCAGTTTCTCGACCACAAGTGCATCGTGGCCACTGAATTCTGCCAGAAGTGCAAGCAAGCATACCCCGGCTTCGCTTGCGAATATGACGAACAGGGCGACTGCGCCGAGACCGGGTTTGTTCATGTGGAGGATAGATGAAAATACTTCTGATTGAGGACAGCAAGTTGCAGCGGATTGCAAATGAAAGGGCACTTGTCAGGGCTGGGTACTCCGTTATCCAAGCTGCGGACGGAGAGGAAGGCCTCCGAATGGCTCGCGAGTATACTCCCGATCTTGTTCTGCTCGATATGATGTTGCCCAAAGTGTCGGGGCTCGATGTCCTTCGGGCTCTCAAAGGCGACCTGCTCGTGAAACACATTCCCGTCATTGTGCTGAGCGGACTTGGTCAAGCTAATGAAGCTAAGCTCCTGAAAGACGGTGCAGCAGCGTTTGTTCTGAAGTCAGATAAATCATTGGCGAGCGGTTTGTCGGTTCTGATTCAGACGGTGGAAAGCGTGTTAAGCCGGGAAAGGGTAGTGCATGCCTCCTCGGCGTAATGAATCATCTCGGTTGCGAATTATGATTAGGCAGCACTCCACCAATTGATTCGGATAGAACTCGGCCGCGTGGGCTGTAGGTAGAGGGTTACCAGTCTCGCCCTTTCGGTTGCGAGGTGGGTTCACAGTTCCGCCAGAGCCACGTTTTCCGAGGGCCCCCCTATAATGCCGGACAGCCGTGACCTTACACCCGAGCAGCTCACGCATCGTCACCAAGGCGTGCATCGGGCATGCTAGCCGTCTGGTACAGGCAATTGACGGCGGAAGGACTCTCACCTTACCACACTTGCAGCCATGTCGGCCGCTACCAACCTCTCGATTCATCCGGCTCGTGATGCGTCGTCGGAGGTTTATTTCCATTCGCCTTTCTAATCCTTCCATGACGTAATCTCAGGTCACGCCTTTTAACCGTGACGTTCACCACGGCGTTTTTGGCTGAAGCAGCTCACGGCTGTTTGAAGCCTCCCCTACAGAGTGGCTCTGAAGGGTCCACCTTCATCTTTCGTATGGCATGACGCTTGCGCGTCTTCTTGACACAACCTCCCACACCACCGGACTTGCGGGTCCGCATCCGGCGGTTCGGCGGGTTGAACGAGGTGTGACTAGCTGGGGCTTTCGGCCTAACGCGTCGCCAGACAAGCGATTCGGTCCCTTCGCAAACTGCTCAGGCAATTCACCTCTGTGACCTGAGCCATTCTGCACAGTATTGCTGAAGCAGTGCATATCGAAAACATTCTAGGCGAGCATCTTAGGAGAAGTGCGCGGAGTCCGACCCAGAAAAGAGCCGCACTTTCAGATAGCCGTTGAAATAGCACTCACTGACCTGTTCCTGACCGAAAACAGCATTGGCGGGACGAACCGACAACGTTTGGTCATCACGCTCGATTGAGGTTTTATATGCAATATTGGACAGGCAAGCTGAGGCGGGGTTGCTATCGTAGGGCATGACAACAGTGCGTCACTACCCCGAAACATTGCCAGAACCCACCGAAACCGCCTTTCCCGGCTACCCTCTTGGTGTCTGGCCTCCGATAATCTCTTCCTTTTGCAATCGGAATGCGACGTGGGAAGTGCGGCATAGCGATTGCAGTTTGCCAGCGTGCACCTGCGCATGCCATTCCAGACCAAGATAGCTAAGAGCCATCCGCAAGTCACAGCGAATCCTCACGCGGAATTCCCCAAGCTGGCTACAAACAGCGATCAATTCCCCGCAGCCGAAGATTTCGAGAGCAGAATTGCGCATCCGCACTCAGCCGAGGGGATTCGTCTTGACGACCAGTTGAATTGGCGGTGGACGGGGGCTTGTTATGCCCGTTTCGGGAGTTTTTCTGCCCGTCGCCCCCACCGCTAAACTTTAATACTGGTCTTATTGGGCCTCACAACGGTTCGTACACCCAAGTGTCGGACAATCTTAGCCTGCCCGCGATCTCGGGATAATTGGACAAGAGCCTTTGAAAATCTCTTCTGGCCTTTGCGGACGGTCCTCTCCACGCTCCGCATAGAGCGTCGCATCCAGCGCCTCTTGAATGTGGGGGGGTCATCACATCCCGCTGGCCAAATGGAGCCCAATGCCGTTTCCATTCGGGTCCACTGCTGGCGGTAAAGTTTTGACCGTGTTCCGAGACAGTCGGGTTTCGCAATCGGGAAAGAACACTCCTTCGACAAAGCGCGAAATTGGCAAACCCGCGAAGGCGGTGCGCAACTTTCGGATGCGCTGCTAGTAGACTTCGGCCTGCTTCACATCTACCTTCTTCGGGTGGTTGCGGCAACTGCCGAGGATGTGGGTCGACTGGCTGCGCTTACCGTTGTTGTATACCGACCAACACATGACCCAGCAGCCGCGTTGTTTTTGAACGGTGTAACGCTTGCTCAACACTATTAGTCATTATGGCCCGTGAAACGAGAATTTTGTTCTCGTTGTAACAACGTTCTAACGTCCTGTTGCGGCATCCGGGTGCGATGGGATATCAAGGGCGTAGCCCTTGGCTAGTTAGCGCCTCGACGGGTGCCCCACGCCACGAAACTTTTGGTCCCAAGCGTGGCGGTTTGTGGCGACCGATTTTGGCGACTGGAATGGGGTCGTGCGTCCGGGCTGGTTGCTTTGATCGACCACCCACGAAACTTTCACTTTCAAGCGGGCGGCAAGTTCTTCTGCGGTTAGAATTTCCAAAGCAAGTTCGGATGAGGACATGGAACGAAATACTGCCAATCCCGACCATTTCCGAAATACTCACGATTGTTTGTGCGCCAACTGTGCGCCAAGAGCAAGGATCTTATTGGCAAAATGCTAAATGGAAAATCACTTCAACTACTTTACCGAAATTGAAGAGCAGTTCTTGCGCCGCCGCGGCGGAGGCCTGCTGCTCACCACGCTCGATTGGGCTCTCATCGAAACTTGGAAGGACGCCGGCATTCCTCTCGAGGCCGCACTGCGCGGTATCGATGCCGCCTTCGACCGCTACGATCAGCGTCCCTCGAAAACCAAAAAAGTAAACAGCTTGGCCTACTGTTCGCAGGAAGTGCTGACCGCAGCGGAAGACATGAAAGAAGCGGCCGTCGGCGCAGCCGCTGGAGAACCAGCATCAAGCGAATCAGGCGCCGGGCAAGGCTTTGAGCCGGAGACGATCGCCACATTCCTGCGGCGCAATGCCGATCTTCTCGAAGCCGCGAAACTTCCCCACAGTAGGCGAATTTCAGTCCACGACGTCGCCGCAGATTGCGCCGCTGCACTCCGCCAACTCGCCCAGGACTTACTCAAAATGAAAATCGCATCGAAGCTGGAAGATCTGGAACGCAATCTCACCGTACTGGAAGAAAAGCTGTTCGCTGCGCTGCTCACCGCTACACCCTACGAGGACATCGTGGCCGTACGCGCGCAAGCCGATCGCGAGCTCTCTCCATACCGTCACAAAATGGCCGCGCCGCAGATCGAGCAACTGCAAAAACAATATGTCCACAAGAGCCTTCTGGAAAAATACGCCCTGCCGCGCCTCAGCCTTTTTTACATGTGATGCACTAAACTTCATGATCCGAAGATGAACATATTCAGCACTCAGCAGATAGAACTCTACATTCAGCCGCCACAGACTCGTAATATCTGAATGCTGAACGCTAATTTGCTAGCGGCCAATTGCTATCTGCAAACCCTATGCCCTACTCTTTCGACGCACTCATCCTCGGCGGCGGCGCAGCCGGACTGATGTGCGCCATCGAAGCCGGCAAACGCGGCCGCCGCGTCGCTGTGCTGGAGCGAGCCGACCGCCCGGGCAAGAAAATCCTGATCTCCGGCGGCGGACGCTGCAACTTCGCCAATATCCACTGCCGACCGGAGAACTTCCTCTCCTCGAACCCGCACTTCGTCAAGTCCGCATTGGCTCGTTATACCCCAGCCGATTTCGTCGCGCTGGTTGAAAAGCACAATATCCCCTATCACGAAAAAACTCTGGGCCAACTTTTCTGCGACCGCTCCGCCCGCGACATCCTCGCGATGCTTGAAACCGAATGTGTATACGAAGGAGTGACAATTATCCTGAACGCAAACATTCAGGCAGTCGACCGAACCACTGACTTTGTCGTTCGCACAGCGAATGCCGAATTTCGTGCCGCGGCGCTGGTCGTGGCCACCGGAGGCCTTTCGATTCCAAAAATTGGCTCAACATCCTTCGGCTATGAGTTGGCCCGCCAGTTCGGCCTGGCCACCCGCGAGCCCTGGCCCGGACTGGTGCCGCTGCTTCTGAGCCCCGAGGACCACTACCACGATCTAGCCGGCGTTTCCGCCGAAGTGATCGCGTACTGCGCAGCGCAGCAATTTCGCGAGAAAATGCTCTTCACTCACCGCGGCCTGAGCGGCCCTGCGATCCTGCAAGTCTCTTCCTACTGGAATCACTCGCAACCTGTCCTCATCGATCTCGCTCCCGGCCGCGACGTCACCGCCGCATTCCACGATTCCAGCACGCCAAGAAACCTGAATACCTTGCGCGCAGAGTTCAGAACGTTCCTCCCTCATCGTCTCGCCGACCGCTGGCTGGATCTGCACGCTCCAACTTCGTGGACAAATCAAGCCCTAGCCAACTTCGAGCAGCAGGTTCACGCCTGGCCAATCACACCAGCCGGAACCGAGGGCTTCGACAAAGCCGAGGTCACCGCCGGCGGCGTCGATACGGACGAACTATCGGCCAAAACAATGGAAACCCGGAAAATTCCCGGCCTTTTCTTCATCGGCGAAGTCGTGGACGTCACCGGTCATCTCGGCGGTTTCAACTTCCAATGGGCATGGTCTTCTGGCGCCGCCGCCGGGCGGGCCTTATAACGTACAAAACTCCGACACTGCAGTTTGTACTTTCTTAACAATACTCTTCCGTTCCCCTTCCCAATTTGGAACGAAAGTCCGCCGCACATATCTGCGGTATTGTTTTGGGAAATAAAATCGAGTATTAAGAGATAAATAGTCATCCAAAAGGAGAAAGATCGACGTGGCACTTCCTGATGAGCCCGAAGGTTTGGCAAGCTTTGCAAAGTGATGGCGCAACAAAGAAAAAGATCCGCACAAATTGGCCTCGTTAATCGACCAGATGAATCGTCTCCTGGACAAGCACCACAAAAAGGCGGCAACCGCCGTAGCGCACCCGATTCTAGTGCCCAAAACCGCTGACTGCACCGTCAAGCGCAAGGTTGAATTGGTGCAGCAAGAATAGCTTCCGCAACCCACGGCCCGACTCTTGCACCACCCATGCCGTAGAATCAACTCTTGCTCCTAACCATCGAAAAGCTCATCTACGGCGGCGACGGGTTGGCTCGCCTTCCTGCCGATAACCAGGGACGCGGCAAGGCCGTCTTCGTCCCTTTTGTTCTTTCTATAGAAAAAATCGACGCCACGCTCACCGAAGAAAAGCCCGGCTACGCACGCGCCCACGCCGGGGCCATCGTAGAACCTTCCCCGCATCGCATCCCGCCACCGTGTCCGCATTTCGGCCATTGCGGCGGATGCCACTACCAGCACGCC
>Ga0116129_1002024_pt1 | contig 10575 bp, 8 predicted proteins | sample June2015DPH_17_2_FD_89732 | JGI IMG/M metagenome (GOLD analysis project Ga0116129, IMG submission 89732) | Peatland microbial communities from SPRUCE experiment site at the Marcell Experimental Forest, Minnesota, USA - June2015DPH_17_10 | ecosystem: Environmental > Terrestrial > Soil > Wetlands >...
CGCGCTATTGGGAATCTGAGACATGGCGTGCTCCTTGTCTTTGGCGCCCCTCGCCAGCTTCGCTTGCTGGCGGGGCAGGAGCACGGCCGGACCATCCCATTAGCGGACATCGGCAGCCCTTTCTGCATAGACAGTTCGGATTTGAGATAGCAGCATGCGCTCCCATGCCAAAAAGGAGCAGGCAGCAATGAATGCGATGCACAAACTGCTTTTGACAGCCACAATCGCTCTAGCGATGGGAGCAACGCTCGCGGATGCGCAGACCAGACCGAAATACTCTGCGAAAGTCCCACCATACATCACGACCCCCGACAAGGTTGAGACCAGCATCGGCACACTGAAATTCTTTGACGGCCTTCCTGATCCGGACACTGTCAAGAAGGTCTACGACAATCTCGACCATCTGCGCGGCGTCGAAGCGTTTCTTAACGGCATTCCGGCTGCCTCAATCTATGCGGCGTGTGAAGGCTTGGACCAAGCAGGCGTCAAGCGCAATGGCGGCATCGGGATCATGGAAAGCCTGATGGACGCCCGTTCTCTCTTTCTGACTGCGAACTCAACCACGGTCTATGTCTTGCAGTGCCTTGACCTCAAGGACGGCCCGATGGTGGCGGAAATACCGCCCGGCATCCTCGGCCCGGTCGATGACGCCTTTTTCCGCTTCGTGACGGACGTCGGATTGACCGGCCCCGACAAGGGGAAGGGCGGCAAGTATCTGTTCGTGCCACCGGGCTATACCGGAAAACTGCCGCCGACCGGCTATTTTGTCGTGAAGTCGCCGACCTACAGCAACTTGATGTTCTATCGCGCCTTCGTTCAGAACGGCGATATCGCGGCTGCCGCCAAGGGTGTCAAGGCGAAGGCCCGAATCTATCCGCTGTCGGTCGCCGCCAACCCGCCCGCGCCGTCATTCGTCAACCTGTCTGGCGTCCAGTTCAACACCATCCACGCCAACACCTTCCATTTCTACGAAGAGGTCAATGCTGTATTCCAGCATGAGCCGGCCGATGCCTTCGATCCTGAGATCGTCGGGTTATTTGCCGCCATCGGGATCAAGAAGGGCAAACCTTTCGCGCCTGACGACCGCATGAAGAGCATTCTCGTAGACGCAGTGGCAGTCGGCAACGCCACCGCGCGGGCGATCCTGTTCGCGTCGCGCGACGAGCGCACGAAGTTCTATCCTGATCGCCAGTGGAGCACGCCGTTCATCGGCGGCAGCTACGCATTCTTTGACGAGGGTGAACGTATGCTCGATGCGCGCACGATGTTCCACTACTATGCCACTGGCATCACGCCTGCGATGGCATTCGCAAAGCCGGGCACCGGCTCGGCTTATGCCTATGCCGGTCGCGATGCGAAGGGCGAATATCTCGACGGCGGCAAGACCTACAAGATCACGTTGCCAGCGCCAATTCCGGCCGCACAATTCTGGTCGTTCATGGTCTATGACGGACAGACCCGCTCGATGCTGGAAACCGACCAAATACTTGCTGGTCTCGACAGCAACGACAAGAACATCAAGAAAAACCCTGACGGCTCGGTGACCGTGTGGTTCGCTCCCAAGGCACCGGCCGGGCAAGAATCCAATTGGGTACAAACTACGCCGGGCAAGGGTTGGAACAGCCTGCTGCGCCTCTACGCGCCGCTACAGCCGTGGTTCGACAAGACTTGGAAGCCGGGCGATTTCGAGTTGGTTAACTGAGACCGTCTGCGGAAAATGTAGAAAGCCAGAGGTTCGCCGCTCTGGCTTTCAATAATGAGGTGTGGGTCCGCTTCTGGCACCAAACGGACCAACTGGGCCGGTGCGTCGGTGTCCGTTGATAGGGGTAGACCGGAAGTGGCACGCCCAAGGTCAGAACGACGCCATTGACCCATCTCGGAAGTCAGCATTAGCGCGGGCTTCCACTTGCAGCAATTACCATTCCGGCGGCCGGATCGTCGGTCCGATATCTTGAGGGCCAGGCAGACCTGGCGCTGGCGGTTGTGGCGCGATAGTGGGCGGCAGCAGATTGCCCCAGTCGGTGCGCGCCCGCATCTGGTCGACCGTTGCGGCGGTCACGAAGTTGCCGTCCACCCGAATCTGCCATCCGCCGCCGAGCGCCCGAAACACCGCGGTGACGCCGAGCGGAACATTGGCCAAGGCTCCGGCAAGAGTGTTCTCCGCCTGTAAAAGATTCTGCTCCGCCGTCAGCACCGTGGTAAAAGACACGGCCCCCTGCTCGTACTGCTCCGTTGCGATCCTCATCGCTCCCCTGGCGGCCTCCACGCTGCGACGCAGGAACGCGACTTGGCTTCGCGATTGCAGGTACGTCACCAGACCATTGTCCACTTCCTGCTGGGCACTCAATACAGTGTTTTGGTAGTCAACCAATAATTGTTGAAGATTCGCGTCCTGCAAACGAACATTGTTGGTGATCTGTCCGTAGTTGAGGAGGTTCCACTGGAATGAAGGGCCGGCGGCAAAGGCCACGCCCTTCCAGTTGACGACGTCGCCGAGAGTATGACCGTTGGCGGTGCTGGCCGAGCCGCCGAACGTTCCTGTGATGCTGATAGCCGGATAGAGTTGGGTCAGGGCGACACCGATTTGCGCGCTCTGCGCCAAGGCAGCAAGTTCGGCGGCGCGAACGTCGGGCCTGCGGCGCAATAGATCTGCGGGGATGCCAACCACGACGGTTCGGGGTGGCGATGGTATCCGGCCCACCGACCGAGAAAGCAGCATTCCCAGCGACTGCGGCGGAACGCCGAGCAGCACACAGAGTGCGTTTTCTCCTTGTTGTAATTGTATCGTTAACAGGGGTATGGACGCCCGGGTCTGCTCAAGCACGTTCTGCGCCTGGAAGACGTCTAGCTCCGAGGCGCCCCCGCCCTGGAATTTTGCCTTGGCGATACTTAGCGCCTGCTCCTGCCTGCGAATGTTGGCTTGCGCGATTGCGATAAGCTGCTCGGTGGTGCGAATGCCGATGTAAGTCGCGGTAACATCACCCATAAGCGACACCAGAACGTTGTCATAGGACGCGATCGATGCCAGGTACGCGCCATCGGCGGATTCGACGCCCCGACGAAACTTGCCCCAAAAGTCCAGTTCCCAGGCCGCTTGCCCGGCTACGGCATCGGTCCAGAAATTCGAAGGCGTCGCATTCGGGGCAGCCAACGGCGTGGACGCGCTTGCCTGGTTGTAGATGACCGAGCCTGCTGCCTGCTGCACCTGCGGATAGCTTATGCCAATGGCTATTCCCAGCACTGCCCGCGCCTGTAGTACGCGAGTCCCCGCGCTCAGCAGCGTCAGGTTTTGATTATACGCTATCTGGATCAGCTTATTGAGAGTCGGATCGCGAAAGCCTTCCCACCAGCTTTGGTACTCAAGCGGACCTGACTTGACCGAACCGTTGTCCGAGCCGCGAAACTTCTCAGCTAGCGGGGCAACAGGCGCTGTGAAATTCGGCCCAATGGTACATGCGGTTATCGGCAGAAGAAATGCCCCTGCAAGTATCAAATAAGGTACGCCGCCTAGCGCACTGGCGACATGACGCCGCCGATCAACCGGCGCGTGACACTGCGTGACCACTGCTTCGTTCCCCATCCACGCAAGTTGAACCTGACTCGTGCGCCACGTCACCCCCATATTGCAGCTTATGACGGCTTTTCCACCGAGGGCATGACATACAACAGCCACTTCTTCATTCGGATCGCGACCTTCGAGATGACGTGTGTGGCCTTTCCCTTCTGCGTGTAGATTGTCGCTGATCCACCTGAACCGATAGCCAGCTTGTGGGCTACGGCGTCGTCGGTGAAATTAATCCGTACGGCGTAAAGACCGTCGGAGCCGATCCGGGCCGCATTTGGGATAGTGCCGCTCGTTGTAAACTGACCGCCGCCCGTAGCCGGGATCACGTAGTCCACTTTTCCCAGGAACAGCTTACCCGGATAAGGGTTAAGTACCATCTCGACGTCGTCGCCCGGCTCGACATGCGAGAGCCAGTTCTGCGGAAACACCGCGGCGACCGCGGTATCCGACACGTTGACGAACGTTCCGGCCGCCGCAAGCGGCATGGGCACCAGCATGGTTCCGACCTGCACCTGCCAATTCGTAACGTAACCATCGCCGGGCGCTGTCATCTTGCACTGGGAGAGGTTGAAGCGCGCGTCATCGAGTTGAGATTCGACTACTGGAACGCTGCTTTGGGCTGTTTGCACAGCGGCAGCGGCCTGCAGCGCAGCTGCCTGCGCCTGCGCGAGCCCAGCTTCGGCCTGTAGCACGGCGGCGTCTGCCTGCTCACGCTCTTGCGTCGCCTTGGCTACATTGAGCTGGCTGATAGCGGCTTTGTCTTGGCGTTGAATGTTGAGGGCGATTTGCTCCTGGGTCTTGGCCAACTCGTCGGCAGCTTTGACTTTGGTGAGATTGGCCTCCGCATTCGGTATGGCGGCGTTTGCTGTTGCCAGTGCGGCCTCGGCTTGTTTTACGTTGGCCTTCGACGTAGCCAATTGAGCTTCTACCTGGCTTACCGTGTATTGGTAAGGTGCCGGGTCAATCTCCAGGAGCAAGTCACCTTTCTTCATGAGCTGATTTGCCTGGGCGTAAATCGCTTTTACCTGTCCTTTCACGTAAGGGACAAGCTGAACGACGTACTGGCTCGTTACCATTTTGTCCGTGATCGGCGCCGACTGGGTCCAGACCACCACAACCCCACCGATCATGAACACACCGGCGACGATCATGCCCGCGATCAGATAGGCCGTCGGCTTGATGCGCAGGACCTTGAACAGCACGAGAACGACGGCAACGTAGACAATGATCAGAAATGCGATCATGCGCGTGTCTCTCTATCGCCAGTAGGTTTACGCAGTGCCGTCACAGGTGCAGCAGTGGCGTTGCGATCAGCGGAGCCGTCCGCCTGAATATCTTCTTTGATCACGGATTTGGTGCCAACCGGCGTTGTGAACGCCCAGATGAACGCAATCGGCCAGAGCAATCCGCCGGTCGCGATCCCGATCCAGCTCATGGCGTTTATGGCGCTGGCTTGCGGATGATTCCATTTGTGCGCGAGCTGGCCGGGCAGTTTGCCCAAGTTGACGACAATGACTACCCCAACAAAAATTAGAACCGCAAATACAAGAAAAGCGAAGGCGTCCAACGGGCCGAATGAGGAATCCATCGCCATTACTCCCTAAAGCGCCTCTCAAATAGCCGATGCGGCTCTATAGGGGGCGCATTTTGCCCATGCGCGGCGGCTTCACCGGCGCTGCCACTCCATAGATTACGGTGAAGCCCGAGCCGCCGCCCCAGGTCGAGACGGGACCGGGCGGATTTTCGCCGGCGGCACCCTCCAAACTATTCCAGTTGTTCGCGGCCCATACGTTGCCGGCCGGGTCAATCGATGCGTCGGTGATCATTTGGATGCTGCCGGCCTTGAATACGTGGATGATATCACCGGCCTTCGTACCGGCGGGATGCCCGGAGGTATTGTCCCCGGCCATGAGCGTCACGTTGCGGGTCCACATGTTGCCGACCCACACATCATCGTTGCCGTCAATGTTCAGCCCCCACGGAATGTTGATTGCGTCGTCTGTGAAGCCCATCGGCGCGGGTTGGGTGCCATCAGGGCGGATCATATTGACGGCACCCGTGGCCCGCTTCGGTGGCCCCATGATATATTTGACCATGTGCGCAGTAACGAGTTTGAACTGCTCCATGATGGATATGCCGTCAGGAAGCACCGGCTGTGGGGTTTTCAGGTCCATATTGCTCGCCACCCAGACATTTTCCTTCGAGTCCAAGGCAAGGGCGCGAACACCGATCCCGGCCCGGAAATTCTCCACCTTAGTGGGATCGTTAGCCGGGAAACGGACGACCATATCTGACGATGAGTTGGCGACCCAAACGCGATTCTGGGAGTCGATGACTATGTCGAAGGGCGATTTCAGCCCCGCGACCTTGACGATTCTTCCGTCCTTGATTCGACCGCCGGGGAAATAGAGCAACTGATTGTCCGAGCCGTCGGCAATCCAAACATCACCGCTCGCAGACACTCCGATGCCCATCAGGCCAAGGAATTTTTCCTTGAATGGAAAATCGCTTTCGCTGGCGACCGGCTTGCCATCAAAATCCATCACCAGAATTTTTCCGTTGAAGCTGGATATCCAGACTCGATCTTTGGTTACGGCCGTGCCCCAGCCGACGCCGTCAATGCCCATGCCCGTGAAGCCGGTGATCGGCGGAGATAACGCCACTCCGTTGGGTGTGAACTTCACGACACCGCCCCCAGTGCTCTTATTGACGCCGGACTGCGAGCCGGGTAGCCAGTTCATGCCGCTCCAAAGGTTGCCTTTCTCATCGAACATGAATCGCCCATTGGCGTAGACGCCGCCGCCCGAGAAGCATAGCGAGAGGGCAAAATCGTCCGGGACGTAGACGAGATAAGGCACGAAGGGTGCACTGCGACGCCCGTCGGGTGCCGGCAGCGGATAGGCTTCGTCGAACAGCGTGTAGAGTTCTTTCGGCGCGGCCCACGGTGCGCGGGCGATGCCGGCCATCGCTTCGAGCGTGTTTTTCGGCGTCACACCGCTGGGTGGCGTCGCGGCCTTGAGGAAACGGGCGCGCCATGCATCGTCGGCCACCGTGAAGTAGGCCGATATAAGAGAGCCTAGCGTGTCTAAATTGGCCATCGTCGTGGTCATTGAACTGTTTAGCGGGTCCAGAAGTACCTTGCCCCATTTGCCGGTGCTCGGATCCACCAGGTTGGGAGCATTCCCCGCTGCGATACGCAGCCCCAGGGGATTCCCTGAAATCGATTCTCCGTTGATGAATCGCGCGGCGGTGAATACCGATGCGACGGTTGTCAGCTCGTTGATAACGACCTCGGACGGCGGCTTGTCGTTCAGCACGGTCATTAGGCCAATGGAAGGATTGTCGTTGCTGCCCATGGCTGCAGCCGCCATGCCACCTTTTGCAACCAGGTAGAGGATGGCGTCTTTGCCAATGACCTCTTCGATGCGAACTCCAATTCGATCGAGACCGAGTTCAAATCTACCATCGGGTCCAGATTTGGATTGTGCAAGTTGCTTGGGTTCACCGGCGCTTGCGGCCCAGAGAGTGACGGTCGAATTGGCGATCGGCGCACCGGCTCCGAGGACCTGGCCTTTGAGGTCCGTGGCAGATGCGGGCACAGCGGCTAGGATGCTGGCAACAGCAACTGCTAAGTAGGTGGGGAGAAGGCGCATGGCTTACCTCTTTGGTTGGGTACAGAGCGTTTGCCGTGATCCAGTGCGAAGCAAGAACGAGCGGTAAACATGCCGGGCAGCGTGCGGGAGCGATCGACGCCGCGCTAGGTAAATTCTGAAGGAGCGCATCTTATTTTCATCCGTCCGCTAACCGCCGCAGGGTTGAACCCCAGTCACCCGATTGAAGATCAACGAAGTTAGGCACGTTGCCAGCGGCAATGCGGAGGCTGAGAGCGGGACCTTTGATTGCGGAGCCGTCGAGGAATTGTGCGTGGGTCCATACCGAAGCCACGGTCGTTATCTCGTTAATCGTGCCGGTCGCGCGGCGCCGCCAGCGGTCAAGAGCATTGCTACGAATTTAGTCTTGCTCTTTATGATCATAGTGGGCTCGCGCATTTAAGATGAATGTCTAGTCTGACAGGAACGCTGCTTGCGTCTATGCAATTTCGGCAGAATGAGCCCAGGGCAACATGTTGCGCAGCTTCACGAGCCCATCGCGGATGGCGCTGGTAGTTTCGTCGAACGAGGGAGGCCGAGGGTTTTGCTCCGGGCTTTGCCAGACTGCATTCGTTCCGACCTGCCAGATCACCAGATCGGGCTTCTCGGCGATGACGTCGGTATCGAACCTCTGAAGCTCGATCGGCGCTTCCTGGCCGCCGACTCCCTTGACCATGGCGATGTTAGCCTTCGGATATTCGTTCTGGAGGAACGACAGCAGCCCGCCCCGGATAGGCCCTGATATTGCTTTCACCCGCCGTCGTCGACGAGCCGATCGCGACGATCTTGGCCTGTCCTGCGGTAAGTCTCTGCGCAAAGTGAGTCAGGCCGTGCTCGAAGGGGATCGGCAAGACCGGATTTCTGAGGGACCGCTGACCATGGGTCACCAGTCGTTTGAGACAATGTGAGGTGGAAGAAGAATAGCGCGCTACCGGGGAGAGTGACAAGCCCCGCCCGCCCGGATCGCCCGCGCCGCTGCTGTTAGACCTTGCTGCGTGCTTTTCCTGGCCACGTCACATGAGTCCGGAATTGGCACAAACCGGCGGTTGGAGGGCGGGCAGAGCATGTCCGCTCTGCCCGGGTATTTCAGACATCAACTTGTTCCGCTATCGCCAGGGCGTCATCGACCTCGATGCCGAGATACCGGACTGTGCTTTCGATCTTGGTATGCCCAAGCAAGAGCTGGACGGCCCTGAGATTGCCAGTCCGCCGATAGATCAGGGTCGCTTTTGTGCGTCGCAGTGAGTGGGTCCCGAACAACCTCGGGTCCAGCCCGACGCTTCCGATCCACTCCGACACGAGCCGGGCATATTGGCGCGTTGTCAGTTTGCGGTCAGGACCGCGACGTCCGGTGAACAAGAACTCTCCGGGCCTCTTGTTGGCGGCCTTCAAATAATCATCAATGGCCTGCCGGGTCTGCTCGCTCAATTCAAATCTTACAGTCCGCCCAGTTTTCCTTTGCCGGACCGTTGCGCGATCCGCTGTGTATCCACTTGCGGCGACATCCTCGACCCGAATTGCAACGACATCACAACCACGAAGCTTGCTATCAATTGCCAGGTTGAATATGGCGAGGTCGCGAGTGCGGCCTTCGATCTGGAGTTTCGTCCGGATCGACCAGACGTGTTTGGGTCGCAGCGGTGGCTTTGCCCCGGTCAGCTTTCCCTTGTTCCACGGCACTCGCTTGGGCGCGGGGGTCGCATTCACTTGATCCTGCATGGCCATACTCCTCGGCTCGGTTACAGAGGGCGAGAAGCATGTGCCCCGGATCAGGTGGAGTCAGGTCGGTTTTCAGATCGAAGCTGACGTAGCCCAGTGTCGGGTGCCAAACGGCGTGTAGCGAATGATGTGGTGGACGACGCCCGCTCCCGGCATCGAATGTGCCAAAGGGGTGTTCGTTGAACAACGAATCACCGGAGGAGGTCGTCCACATGCATGTTAACACCATCGGCGTTGATCTCGCCAAGAACGTATTCCAGGTTCACGGCGTAGATAGTGCGGGCAAGGTTGTCATCACCCGTCAGTTGCGGCGCAAGCAGGTCTTGGACATCTTTAGCAAGCTTCCCGCTTGCCTGGTCGGTATGGAGGCTTGCGGAACCGCTCATCATTGGGCACGTGAAATCTCTAAGCTCGGTCACACCGTTCGTCTGATGCCGCCGAGCTACGTGAAGGGCTATGTCAAACGGTCGAAAAGCGATGCTGCCGACGCAGCCGCCATTTGTGAGGCTGTGACACGCCCATCGATGCGGTTCGTGCCGATCAAATCGCCCGATCAGCAAGCCTTGCTCATGTTGCATCGAACGCGGGATCTTTTGATCCGTCAGCGCACGCAGCTGATCAACGCGCTCCGAGCCCACCTTGCCGAGTTCGGCCTCGTTGCGGAGACCGGACGCGAAGGTCTTGCGCAGCTTGGCGCGATCATCACGGACGAGAGTAATCGCGAATCTCTTCCATCTGCGATGAAACAGGCGCTGCAGGCTATTGTCGATCAACTCGCTGCTCTGGAATTGCAGGTCGGGACTCTGGATCGCGCCATTCACGCACATCATCGTGCCAATGATATGAGCTGCCGTCTCGAAACCGTACCCGGAATAGGCGTGATCGGGGCCACGGCCATTGCCTCCACTGTGACAGACCCGAGTGGCTTCAAATCCGGTCGGGATTTTGCAGCATGGATCGGACTTGTGCCACGGCAGCACTCGACGGGTGGCAAGGAGCGGCTGGGCCGCATCTCCAAGCAGGGAGATCGCTATCTCCGGCGATTGCTCGTCATCGGTGCAACGGCTGTTGTTCGACAAGCTCGGCAGCATCCGCAAAAGCATCCCTGGATTATGAGGCTGCTGGCCAAGAAACCAGCCAAACTCGTCGCCGTTGCGGTTGCCAACAAGATGGCACGCATCGCTTGGGCGATCATGGCCAAAGGAGGATACTATCGAGCGCCGGAACTTGCTGCAGCCACCTGAAGAGGCTTGGCAATGGGAGCATGACGGGACGGCGGAGCAAGACAATCGAATTGCGAGGGTGATGACGGCGTGATGCGAAACGGTCGAGCCGTCGATTGGGACAACCCGCTTCTGGGTCATGGGCGTCAAAGCCCGTGCGAATGATTGGGACCCGATCCGCGGACTACATCAGGGCCAGCGGTCATGGTGCCGCGCAAATAGGCCGGACACATGACTTGCACCCGACCGCAAGCTACACGTCAGATTCTTCTTGCAATGCGGGCGTCGTCCACACATGACCCGAACCGGACATTCAACAACCAAATTTTGCTGTGACGCTCAAGGCGATGCCGCTGTGATCGATAATCAAGGTTCCATCAGGGTTCACCACGCTGCCAATGTGCCTGTGTTATCTTGA
>Ga0116129_1002025_pt1 | contig 10575 bp, 9 predicted proteins | sample June2015DPH_17_2_FD_89732 | JGI IMG/M metagenome (GOLD analysis project Ga0116129, IMG submission 89732) | Peatland microbial communities from SPRUCE experiment site at the Marcell Experimental Forest, Minnesota, USA - June2015DPH_17_10 | ecosystem: Environmental > Terrestrial > Soil > Wetlands >...
TATGATGGATTCGAGTGTGCTCGCGGCCTGGGCCTTGATCTGGATCAGCACCTGCTCAACCAGATAGCGTGCCTGGGCGAGCCCCGCCTCGCGCGCCGCGGGATTGGCGGTCGGACTGACGAACTCGCCGATCTTGCTACGAACTGCTCGAATTGGGCGACGGGGGTGCCCCGCATGAGCACGAGCTCGGCGCCCATCAGGCGCAGCAAATATCGCACCGCACTGTGGCGGTAGCAGATAACCGGTGTCGCGGTGGCGGCGGGCCACAGCCGCCAACCTTCCGGGGTAACGGGATGACGGTCGCCGGGCGTCAGAGTTCCGGCACGGTGCTGGTTACGGCGAGCTTGGGAGAGCGCTTGCCGGCAACCACCTTCGAGACACCCCCTCCGCCGGCAGCCCCGGCATCGGCGATCGACACCCGTTCCAGCACTTCGAGCGTCGCCCCATAGGCCTGGGCAAAAACGCCTCTGAGCCCGCAAGCCGCCTCGTCCGCGCAGTCATCGCATCGGCGATAGGCGGTGCGGGACAGGCAGGTCAGCGGCGCCACCGGTCCGTCGATCAACCGCAGCACCTGGCCCAGCGTGATCTTGGCCGGATCCTTGAGCAGAACATGGCCACCGTCCCGTCCGCGCCGGCTTCCCACCAGGCCTGCCCTTCTCAGCTCCAGCAGGATCTGCTCGAGGAAGCTTTGCGGAATTTGCTCGGCGGTAGCGAGATCGCGCGCCTGGCGCGACACGTTCGGCCCGGATCGGGACAGCGCGATCAGTGCCTTGAATGCGTATCGTGCCTTTTGGGAAATCATGATCCGACGGTCGCCCAATCTTTTTTTGGAATTGCGTGCCCTCTGTACCGAAGGACGGCGCAGCGGTCCATGAGGGATCCAAGGGGGATCCAAGGGGAATCCAAAGGGTATCCCAGAGGAACACATAATCCGGCCAAAACGGCCGACCGCGACGTTCGCGGCCGTCAGACGTTGAGCCAGTCCAGCGTCTTTTCGCTCTCGATGCCCTGCAGGCGATCGAACAATGCCGTCATCCGGTCGCGCCCGAGGCGCTGGGTCAATAGCAGGAACTTTTCGCGCAATTCCGCGCGATCGAGCGGGCGCTCCGGCGTGCCTTTGAAGCTCGTCACCCGGCGCGACACGTCGCGGCCATCCTTGAGCCGGACCGTGACAGTGACGGCGAGATCGCGGCGGTCCTGGCCCGGCACCGCCACCATCCTGGTCCGCGATGCGAGATCGAGAATGGCGCGGTCGTGAACCGCCCCGTCATCGAACGAGCGCGGGTCGATCGGATCGCGATAGAGCGACAGCGCGACGCTGAACGGGATCGAGTATTGCGCCAGCATCATGTCGGCGGGCGCCGGGATGTTGTTGGTCTTGGCCATCCGCTCGTTGCCCGCGATGGTGATCGACGCCACGTCGGCGGCCGTGAACTTGTGCTCGCCGCGCAGGTCGAGCGTCGCCTCGACCGGATTGTGCGCCGTGATATGGCAGGCGTAGCGCTTGAGCATGATGTCCAGCGTGAAATACGTGGTGCCCAAGCCGCGGGTCAGTTCCGACACCTCCCAGTCGTTGCAGAACACGCGCAGGAAACCGTACTCGCCTTCGAGCACGCTGGTCGGCCCGGTGAAGCCTTCGCCAGCGAGGTTTGCGGCCAAGACGCCGCCTTCCGCCGCGCGCCCCATGTGGAGGCGCTTCACCATGGCGCCGTTGCCCGCATGGGCGAATTCCAGGAGGCCGCTCGAACACGAGCCCGCGATGCCGAGCGCATTCGTCAGCCGGGCCGCGTCGAACCCCATCAGCCGCCCCGACGCGGTCGCCGCCCCGAACGGACCGGTAGTGCCGGGCGCGTGGAAGCCGCGCGCTTCGTTGCTGTGCTTGGTCGCGTGCCCGATCCGGATCATGACTTCGGAACCCGCCACGAATGCCGCAAGGAGGTCGCGGCCACCGAGCCCGCGCTCCTGGGCAACCGCAAGCGCCGCCGTGAATACGGTGGCGCCCGGGTGTGAACCGCTGTCGGGCTTGGTCAGGCTGTCGAGCTCGAACGCGTGGGTCATGGCGCCGTTGGCGAGCGCCGCCGCCCCCGGATGCACCGGTCCGGCGCCGGAGCCCAGGATGCTGCTGGCGCCGGGTCCGCTATTGCGCTGCGCGTAAGCGATGATCATTTTGCTCCACGGCAGTTCGGCGCCGTAGACGATGGCCCCGACGGTGTCGCAGATGCAGTCCTTGGCGCGCTGCAACACCGCGGGCGGCAGATCCTCGTAGCGCAACGCCGCCGCATAGGCGGCAAGCTGCTCGGTCTCGTGCGCGGTTTCCTCATTGCGATGGGGCGTCGCCGGCTCGGCGGAGGCGGCAAACAGCGCAGGCGCCAGCGGCGCGGTGCCGGCCGCGGTCGCCATCTGCTTGAGGAAGGTACGTCGGCCCAGACCCTCGTCATTGGCGTTGGTCATCGGTTCCTCCCCGGCTTGAGCGGCATTGCGCGCCGCATTCGCGAAGCGGCACTGTGCAATCAGTCGCCGCATTGGTCAATCGCCTTGATCCCATTCGATTTTTTCGCCGGAAATTGTTCTGCCAAAATCGACCCCGGCCGCGCGGCGGTTTCGCGATGCGGGCGCGCCGCCCCATGCGCGTCCGGGCTTGTCGCCACCGCTGATTTGCGACGGCTTTGATTCCATTCGGCTAATCGCCGGATTTTGTTCTGCCAAAATCGTCATTGCGGGGGGCGGACGGATCGCGGCCGTCGCGCTGCCGCTTCGCGCGGCGAAGCACGATGGCCGCGATGCGCGCGTTTTCATATGCGCGGATCGCAAATTTGCGCCGCGACATCGCGCGGCGCTCGTAGCGGTCCATGGCGATCAGCTCGGCGCTCGCTTCGGCGAGGATCAGGGCGTATTTGTCCGCGCCCTGGGGCCGGTGGAGAATGGCTTGCGCCGTGGCGGGCGGCACCGGTTCGCCGCGGTTGAGCATGTCGCCGGCCTGGCTCAGCATGGCGATCCGCGCCATCAGACCCCGCGACGTCCGAAAGTGCGGATCGGCAAAATCTCCGGCCACGAGCGCGAAGCGCGCGCGTCGCACCCGCATCACATCGACCTGCGCCTCGGCGATCCGCTGCGCCAGATAGAGCATCTCGGGATCGCGTGCCGGCGCCGCCTTGTCGGCGGGCGTTCTGCCCGACGCGCATCCTGTCGGCGGCCGTACGCGGCCCCTTGCGCACGTGCGCATCGGGGTGGCCCAGACGGAGGATTCGTTTTTTGATGCGCGTGGTCATGGGAAGCCCTGTTGCGTGAGCTTTGCGGCGGCGGCCGGTTCAATGCCCGCGCGAGGCGTCGCAGGGACGAACCGAAGCCGGCGCATGTCCGCTGTTTGCGCCGATCCTGCCGCAATGGCAGGCGCCGTCGAATTGAGTGCGAATCCTTCGCAGTCGTGACGACCTTATATCCATCTACCTATTATAGGACTATTCCTAAATAGTCAAGGGGATCGGATATTCCACGCAATTTCTGCGGCGATCGAAGGCGAAGCGGACTTGTCGCGAATATCAGAGATCCGGCCCAACTGACCCGAAGCGATCAGTCAACGGACCTTGTCGCCCGTTCGTGCCATTGGCTTCGATGCAGTAGCTCCTGATGAATTAGAACCCAACGCAGCGGAAAGTTCGTCGGCGGCGGAAACGAAACGCTTCGTCATTCGCGTTATCCAATCCTCGGTCACCCTGGCTTCCGGCGCAAATATGGCGATCGAACCGGCGACTCGATGCATGTGGTCAAAATATGGAGCCGCGATCGAGACGGCGCCCGCGAACACCTCGCCTCGACTGATCCTGAATTTATCGCGCCGGACTCTCGCCAATTCGTCGAGCAGCAGCGTCTTGTCGACATCTTTAGGTAAGGTTCTGAAAACGGCCTCAAGGGTTTTTTCATCCATGAAGGCAAGAATTGCTTTACCGCTCGCACCTCGACCGAAGTGACCCATCGGCCCAATCCCGCGCGACACCGCCAGAACGTGTGGGCTGGGAAACTCCAGAACGCACAGCGACTGCCGATCGCGGACCGTCATCAGGGCGACGGTTTCCTTGGTCTCCTCGTGCAGGCGTTCCAGAATTGGTCGAGCCGCCGCCACCGCGTCGAGCCCGGACAACCAGTTCTGTGCCAGCCTCCCGACCGCGTAGTCGAGCGAAAACCGTTGGGGCGTCCCGTGGGCCCGGATCAGTCCTTTAGCGGCAAGCGTTTCCAATAATCGGTAGAGCGTGGGGCGGCTCAATCCTACCGCCTTCTCAATCTCAAGGACGCTCATTGTGGGTTTGTTTTTCGAGAAGACCCCCAAAATCTCGATGGCCCGTTCGACGACGCGAACGCCTTTCACTTTCGAAGCTGCGGCGCGCGGCATTGGCCACTCCAATTTCGGCTGCCCCTGTGAATGCGACTTAACGCAAACAAACCGCAGTGTCCACTAGATGGACATAGTGTCCGAAATTTTTGTTGACGCTGCCGGCACTCCCGGGCATGCTTTTGACAAAGATGAGAAGGCTTCGTGGCAGTCGGAGGAGAATATGATCCGGTTCGTCCGAACTTTGCTCGTATTGAGCTGCCTGCCGGCCTGCCAAGCATTGGCGCAGACCTACCCGACGAAGCCGATCACGATCGTAGTCGCTTACCCGGCCGGAGGTGCCACCGACGTGATTGCGCGGTCCGTGGCACAGCGCGTGTCTTCCGCGTGGGGTCGATCAATCATCATCGACAACAAAGGTGGCGCGAGCACACAGATCGGCGCCACCTATGTGTCCAAGTCCGCGGCGGACGGATACACGCTTCTCGCGACCGATGAGACGACGTTCACCAATCCGTACCTCTACAGCAAACTATCCTACGATCCCGCCAAGGATTTCACGCCAGTGACCGGTCTTGGCATCATCCACCAGATGCTCGTCGTGCATCCTTCGTTTCCTGCTCGAAACGTAACCGATTTGATCGCATCCGCGAGGGCAGCGCCGGGAGAACTCAATTACGCGACACTTGGCGTCGGCTCCTCCAGCCACCTGTCTATGGAGATGCTGCAAAGCATGGCCGGCGTAAAGCTCAGCCCGGTTCACTACAGGGGCGGCGCACCGGCCCTTACCGACGTTATCGGGGGCCACATCCCCATCGTGTTCCTCAGTGCGACGCTTATCGCCCAGCCCGCGAAGGCTGGTCAGCTCAGGCCGCTCGCGGCTGGAAGCAGCAGGCGCCTCGCGCAGTTTCCGGAATTGCCCACGGTTGCTGAAGCATTACCGGGCTATGAATCAACTGTCTGGTTCGGGCTATTCGCACCGCGCGAAACGCCCCAACACATTGTGACGATACTCAACACCGAGGTTCAAAAAGTCCTGGCTGATCCCGAGTTTCGCGACACTTTTCTGGCTCCAAATTTCTACGAGCCAATCATCGCCTCCCCCGAACAATTCGCCCGATACGTCCAATTGGAGGCGCTGAAATGGGGAAAGGTCGTGCAGGACGCGAAGCTGAGCCTAAATTGATTCGCTGCTGATCGTCGGACTGCCGACGCAGCAACGCCAAGAGACGAAAAATAGACATGAGCGTCGAGGAAACAATGGATACCGCAGCACCAATCGGGCGGAACGGCGCGCCGGCACTATTCCACGACGACCCCGGGCAGGGGATTTTTCGCTTCAGTCCCAGGGTCTATTCCGATCCCGAATTGTTGGAGCGCGAGCGACGGCGCATATTCGATCGCTCTTGGCTGTATGCAGGACACGAGAGCGAGGTGCCGCAGCCGGGTGATTTCCTCACCCGCCGCGTTGGTGGCAGACCACTCATCATCGCGCGCGGCGACGACGGTCGAATTCGCGTCTTCCACAACAGCTGCCGACACCGCGGTGCGACCGTGTGCCGCCATGCCAAAGGCAACACCAAAAGCTTCGTATGCTTCTACCACAATTGGAGCTACGACAACCAAGGCGGCCTGGACGGCGTTCCAGGCCGGGATGCGTACGGACCGGGCTTCAAGGCTGAGGAGATGGGGCTTTACGAGGTGCGCACGCAGAACTATCGCGGCTGGTTGTTCGCTTGCTTCAGCCGCGAGACCGAGTGCCTCGAAGACTATCTCGCCGATGCGCGCGCTTATCTCGACATGATCCTCGACCAGGACGAGCACGGCAACGCTATCTTGCCGGGCACCCACGAATATTCCATGCGCGCGAACTGGAAGCTGCTGATGGAAAACACCGTCGACATCTACCATTTGAATTCGACGCATGGGCGGTTCATGTACGACTACGTCCCGAAAGTCCTCGGCCTGAAGCCGCCTAACCCTCGTACCGCCCATGAGGGCGCCCTCAGTCCGAGGGAACTCGGTAACGGCCATGCCGTCATCGAATATCGCAAATTCAGCGGCGTCGCCGACGAGGCCAAGCGCAAGCAGTGGGAAGCCCGCTTCGGCAAGGAGCGCGCAACCTCGATGCTCGACTACACCAGGACTCTGCTGTTGTTCCCCAACACACTCTATATTGAGCAGCGTCGGGTGATCCGCACCTGCTTTCCCGTGGCAACCGACCATGCGGAGATCACCGCCTGGCCGCTGATGCCCCTGGCTGACGACCCTGAGATACGCAAGCAGCGACTCGACATCTACCTGTCGTTTCTCGGTCCGGCCGGCCATGCCACGCCCGACGACGTCGAGGTCATGGAGCTCATTCAAAAAAACTGCGCGACCCTGCCGGAAGACGCCTTCATGGACTGCTCGCGTGGCATGCTTCGGGACCATCCGCTGCCCAGCGACGAAGTACAAATGCGCGCTTTTTGGCGACGCTGGCGCAACCTGATCGCGCAATAACGCTTGGAGGGGGAGCTTCATGTCGCCGGCCATCGCAGACCGCGAACTCCGAGCCGAGATCGAGCAGTTCCTCTATGAGGAAGCCGAATTGTTGGACAATTGGCGGCTCGACGAGTGGGTCGAGCTCTTCACAGAAGACGCGATCAGCCATGTCCCCGCGCTCGACGATCCGGACCGGGATCCCGCGCAAAGCGTATTCCTGGTAGCCGATGATCTGGCCCGCATTCGATCGCGCGCCCGGCAGCTCCTGGGCGACACCGCCTGGGCGGAAAATCCGCGCTCGCAGACGCGGCGTCTCATCACCAATATACGCATTACGTCGGTTGATGGCATCGCGATCCGCGCCACGGCGAATTTCCTCGTCCAGCGTTGCCGAATGGAGCGGATCAGCACCTTCGTGGGCCAGTATCAGTACAAGCTCGTACGCCAGGAGGCGAGCTTCAAGATCGCCGAGCGCAAGGCGATCCTGGCGCAGGACACGCTTCGCTCGCAGGGCACGATGAGCATCATCCTTTGAATGCATTTGCACCGTGGGCGAAGCGACGCTTGGTTATCAACTACCGTTTTTAGTTGTCCGCATTTGCGAAACTTACGATATCAGGCGCCCCACCCGCCCGCTCACGCCGTCGCGGGCCGGCGCTCCTCCTCCGGCTGCGCCGCCGGGGTGAAGAAGATGAACATGTTGGCGGCCACGATGGTGGCGGCGAGGAAATAGAACGTTGCCATGATGCCGTAGTGGTCGGCGATGACGCCGCCCACGAGCGGGCCGATGGCGGCGCCCGCCGCCTGGGTGCCGAACAGGATGCCGATGCTGGTGCCGCCCATGTGCTTCGGCGTGGCGTCGAGCAGCCACGCCTGCAACACGGCGCGGATCGCGAACAGGAAGAAGCCGAGGAAGGCGACGAAGAACACGAATGCCGCCGAGCGCCCGGCGACCGCCATGAACAGCAGCACCACCGCGGACATCGCCATGCTGGACATGATGATGCGGCGCCGCCCCACCCGATCGGACAGATGGCCGGTGATCGGCGCCGCCGCGAAGCCGGCCGCCTGGAGGGCGAACAGGCAACCGCCGATCGCGGCCGACGAATAGCCGAGATCGTCGGCGAGGAACAACGGCAGGAAGGTCAGCAGCGTCGAGGCCGTCATGGCGCGGACGCAGCCGCTGAGCGACAGCATGAGCACGGTGCGGTTGGCGAGCAGAATGCGGACCGACGAAAGCACGCCTTCGCGTTTGCGTTGCCCGCTGGCCTCGACATCGTGGCGGTCGGCACCGGCGCCGCGGCCGCGCTGCAGCCGGCCGAGCGAGACCAGGATCAGGACCGCCGCGATCACGCCCGGAATGACGTTCATCATCACGACGTCGCGCCAACTGAACACGGTCAGCATGGCGCCGGCGACGAGGGGTGCTACGGCATCGCCCAGGTTGCCGCCCATGCCGTGGATCGACACCACGAGGCCGCGCCGCCGCGGAAAACTTTGGGCGAGCAGCGGGATCGCGGTCGGATGCCAGATATTATTACCGATGCCGACGAGCGCCGCGCAGACCAGCAGCATCCAATAGCTGTGGGCGAACCCCATCGCGAAGTACGGAACGCCGACCCAGAACAACGCCGCCGCCATGAGGAGGCCCTTGCGCCCCACCGTGTCGACCAGCATGCCGCCCGGCACGTTCGACAGCGCCCCGGCGGCGAACTGACAGGTCAGGATCGATCCGATCTGGCCAAAGCTCAGGCCGAGATCGGCCCCGATCAGCGGCAGCAGCAGATAGAAGGTCCCCGGGTACCAATGCGTCATCATGTGGCCGGCCGAGATCAGCCAGACCTCGCGAAACGCAGTCTGCGGGGGTGCTTCGGCGGTGGTGGCGACCGTGCTCATGATTCTTGTTTGACGATTATCCTTCAGGGCTTCGCCACATATTCCCAAAGACGCCCGCCCGCAAGGCCGTCCGCTGCAAGGCCGTCCCGCGTAGACTTGTACACCGTTTCCGAGGTTCGAATCATGTCGACATCATCCACCGGCCTCATCCTGAGGAGCGCGTCTTCGCGCGTCTCGAAGGATGGCGGCACGGCCTGGACCAGCGGCCATCCTTCGAGACGCGCGCTGAAGAAGCGCGCTCCTCAGGATGAGGTCCGCGAGTCTGTATTCTATCGGTCATATCCGATAGGCTTCATGGAATCGATCTACTAGGGTGCCCCAGCCCGGCGTTGCAATCGCACAAGGCGCCATCGACACAAGGAAACGTCTGCAAGGGATCGTCACATGGAGGGATCGGTATCGCGGTTGCAGACGAACGCGCCTCGCGGCGGGGAGGCGGCGTTTCGCGCCGTCCTTTTTGCGGGTGCCTTCGTCACCGGCGCCATCGTGATGAGCTTCGAGATGCTGGGCTCGCGCTACCTCAATCCTTATTTCGGCAGCGGCATCTACACTTGGGCGTCGCTGATCTCGACCGTGCTCGCCGCCCTTGCGGTCGGGTATTTCGCCGGCGGCACCATGGCGGACCGCCGTCCGTCGCCGCGCGTGCTGGGCGCGGCGGTGCTGATCGGCTCGGTCTTCATCCTGGCGCTGCCGGCTTACGCCAACGCGATCCTCGACGCGGTGCTCGACACCGTCGACGACATCAAGGCGGGCAGCCTGATCTCGGCCTTCGCCATCATGTTCCTGCCGGTGGTCTTCTACGGCGCCTATTCGCCGTTTGCGATCCGTCTGCTGTTGCGCTCGACCCATGCGTCGGGCGGCGTCTCGGGCGCCGTCTATGCGATCTCCACCGCCGGCAGCATCGTGGGCACGCTCGGCACTACGTTCGTCCTCATTCCGTCCATCGGGACGCGCGCCATCACGTTCGTGCTGGGCGCGGCCGGCATCGCCTGCGGGCTTGCCCTCATGGCATGGCGCCCATGCGCCGCCGTGTCGGCAGTGCTGGTGGGGCTCGGCATGCTGGCGGCATTTGCCGGAGCCCCCGCGACCGCGCAAAGCACGGAGGTGTTCGACCGCGCCAGCGTGCTTGCCCGCGAGGACGGCCAGCTCGCCCACATCGAAGGCCAGTACAACGACATCTACGTGGTCAAGCGCGCCCACGAGCTGTTGATGACGTCGCGACTCAAGGGCTGGAACTACACCGAATCGCGGATCAGCCTCGACGACGCCGATGAAATCCCCGCCAGCTATTTGCGCATGATGACGGCCGTGCTCGCCTATGCGCCGCGCAACGACTCCATCCTCCTGATCGGCCTCGGCGGCGGCGTGCTCACCAATTACATCGGGCGCTTCGTCCCGGAGGCGCAGATCGACACGGTCGAAATCGATCCGGCCGTCATCGCCGCCGCCAAGACCTGGTTCAGCCTGCGCGAGAGCGAGCGGATGCGCGTCGTCGAAAGCGACGGCCGCGTTTTCCTCAATCGCAACCGCAAGCTCTACGACGTCGCGCTGATCGACGCCTATATCGGCGGCTCGGTGCCGTTCCATCTCATGACCCGGGAGTTCTACACCCTGCTCAAGCGGCGGCTGGCGCCGGGCGGCGCGGCGGTGTTCAACATCCACGAGCCGAACCGGCTGTTCGGCGCGTCGGTGCACACGCTGCAATCGGTGTTCGCGACCGTCGATCTCTACCGCTCCGGCATGGGCGAGGTCGCCGTGGTGGCGACCGACACGCCGCGCTCGGCCGAGACGCTGCGTCGGGCGCAAGAGCTGCAGGCGGCACACGCCTTCCGCTTCGCGTTGCCGGAGCTGTTGTCGCACCGCGCGGA
>Ga0116129_1002028_pt1 | contig 10567 bp, 10 predicted proteins | sample June2015DPH_17_2_FD_89732 | JGI IMG/M metagenome (GOLD analysis project Ga0116129, IMG submission 89732) | Peatland microbial communities from SPRUCE experiment site at the Marcell Experimental Forest, Minnesota, USA - June2015DPH_17_10 | ecosystem: Environmental > Terrestrial > Soil > Wetlands...
ATTTAGGTGTTTTCGACTTAGCGCGGTCGAGGCCGGTTTCGAAGTTCAGGCTGTGCTTGACGCGAGCGGGTCGAGCTTCGACATTGGCGAAGAAACGTCACGGCGGCGGATCGAGCGGGCGGGCGTCTGGCTGACATCGACCAACACGATGGTCGCCGAGCTCGTGCCTACATAATTGGGCCACGCCGCAAGGCATGAAGCTCGTTCCGTTGATAGCCGCCAACCCGCCGATCGATTGATCAAACAGTCCTGGCGGTGGCCGCCCGTAAACGTTCCTGACGTAAGGAGAGACGAGATGAACAACGAACAGGCCACCTCGCGACCGACCTCACCGATTCCGGCCGATGATCCTAACCGTCAATTGACCGTCAGCGATGCAGATGGAGAGGAATTGCCGCGCGTCTCTATCGTCGGCAACAACTACACAATCTTGGTGTCGGGTGCTCAGACGGCCGGACGCTATTGCCTTATCGACATGCTTGTGCCCGATGGCGGTGGCCCGCCGCCGCATCGTCACGATTTTGAGGAAATGTTCACCCTGCTTGAAGGCGAATTGGAGTTTACCTTCCGTGGCAAGACGCATACGGTCCGCGCCGGATCTACGGTGAACATCCCGGCAAACGCCCCGCACGTGTTCAAGAACAAGTCCGGCAAGACCGTCCATATGCTCTGCATGTGCACACCGGCGGGACAGGAGGAACTCTTCCTGGCCGTCGGCTTCCCAATCGATAGCCGGACGTCGCCGCCGCCGAAGCCTACCCCGGAAGAGCAAGCCGAGAAAGGCAAGCTGCTGGCAGCGCTGCTGCCGAAATACCGGACCGAAATGGTGACGGCGTGACGCATAAACCGTGGGTTGATCCGCGCGCCTCCTGGCATTGTGGAGGCTAAAGACACCGCTTGGACCCAGACGTCTAACTGCGTCGATGGAGGGTCCGGTGTTGGCCCTTCGCGACATATTGCGCCGCCGCAAGGTTTTGATCGCTTTCGGCGCGAAGCGGACCTTCCAAAATTTATGAGAACGCGCACTAAACGTCCTGCACAACACCTGCCGAACGAACGACCGATTGAAGCCGTCTGCGTCTGGCGCGGCCGCGGGCTTGAGGTGATGCCAGTTGCGCCCCGATTTGTTTTTATCTAGGCGCTGAGTTGTTTTACTTCCGCCGCATCCTGGCGACCGACGAGCTCCGAATATTCCAGGATCGGGTGTGGCCGCCCCATCAGGAAGCCCTGAACTTCATTGCACGACTCGGCTGCGAGAAATTCGAGTTGATCCCTGGTCTCGACGCCCTCCGCCAGCACCGGCAGATTGAGCCCGTGCGCCAATCCAATGACGGCGCGCACGATGGCCGCCGACTGCGGATTGCTCTTGATTTTGGAAATGAACGACTGATCGATCTTGATCTTGTCGAACGGAAACGATTGCAGATAGGACAACGACGAATAGCCTGTGCCAAAGTCGTCCATGGCAATACGAACGCCGAGCGCCTTTAGCCGACGCAGAATCGAGAGACTTCGGCCGAAATCCTCGATCATCACGCCTTCGGTAATTTCCAGCTCCAGCCGCTGGGGTGCAAGCCCGGTTTCCAGCAGCACCGTATGGACCAGTCCCGGGAGGTCACCGTGGCGGAACTGAATCGGCGATAGATTGACCGCAATCTGGAGCGGGTGCGCCCACCGCGCCGCTTCGCGGCAGGCTTCCCGGAGGACCCATTCGCCGATCCGCATAATCAAACCGCTTTCCTCGGCAACCGGGATGAAGGTGGCAGGCGACACCATGCCGCGCACCGGATTGTGCCAGCGAACCAGTGCTTCGAAGCCGATCACCTCGCCATCGATCTTCGTCAGCGGCTGATAGTGCAGACGAAGATCATTCCGCTCGATCGCGGAAGAGAGTTCGTGCTGGATAGCCCGCCGCTCACGAAGCCTGTTGTCCATTTCGATTTCGAAGAACCGCGTCTTGCCGCGGCCAGCGGCCTTGGCGCGATAGAGTGCGGCATCCGCATTGTTAAGCAGCGTCGTTGCGTCCAGCCCATCGGCCGGGAAAATCGCAATTCCGACGCTAACTCCGATACGCAGATGCTGCCCGTTCAGCTCACGATCAATCGCGACGGCCGAATGAAGACGTCCAGCGATACTTTCGGCAAGCGCTGGATGATCGCCGTTCGGCGTTATGATGCAGAATTCATCGCCGCCAAGCCGCGCCAGGTAAGCATCACCGGCCAGTGCACCCAGTTGCCCAGCCAACTCACGAAGTAAATCGTCGCCGATCGCGTGACCGAACGTATCGTTGATCTCCTTGAAGCGGTCGAGATCGATGCTCAGTACGGCAAACGATTCTTCATCCGCCCGCGCGGCATCGATGGCGCCAGCGAGACGCTCCGCGAAAGCTGCACGATTGGGCAAGTTCGTCAAAACGTCATGATGCGCCATATGCTCGATACGGGCCAGCGCCGCCTTGCGCTCCGTGATATCTTCCGCAAGGCTCAGCAGGTAGCGCTGTTCTCCGGCTTCGTCCGGTATTGAAAGATTCCGGGTCGTCAGGATGCGAGTCCCGTTGTGCGGCGTCTGAACCGTTTGCTCGGCGATGGTTTGCAGATTTCGTGTGCGCAAAGCCTCATCGGCGAGCGGGAACAAGGCCTCCGTGGTTTCCGGGTCCTCATGCGCATACCTGCCGATCAGGTCTCCGCGCGCAATCCCGAAAATCGCTTCCGCGGTCCTGTTGATGAGGACATAGCATCGATCGCGGGCATCCTTGACCGCAACGGACACCGGCATGTTCTCGATGATGTTGTCGAGAAATTTTTGGGTGCGGCCGAGTTTTGCGGTGGACGCATCGAGCGCTTCAAGCTGCCGGAAATGCATGAGGGAGATCGTCAGGCCGGCCAGCCCAAGAGCAAGGAAAAGCCCCAATCCGATGCCGATGCTTTGCCACATGATGGTGTGGAGAAAAGCCGAAGCCGGAACGTCGATCACGAACGCGCCCATCAAATCGTCGAGATGCCACTGTGCCCCGGGCTGGAGTGCATTGTGGCAGCTCACGCAACTCTGTTCGCGTGCGAAAGTCGGATAGATGGTGCGGAACACCCGTTCGCCGTTCAGATCGAGTATTTCCGATATGGGTTTCGGATTTGAGTTCCCCGCAAAGTTCTCGATGGCTTCAGCCATCCCGGCGTCTGTCGGACCCGTTGCGATCTCTCGTCCCGGGCGGCCGACGGCTACCAGACGAAATTCGGAATTATCGCCGTTCTGCTTGTTGAAAGCCTCAATCGCATGAGCGCGGAATGAGGCGGGGACAGGTGCCGCCTGTCCCAATTGCGATCGGAGAGCCGAGTAGTCGGTGACAAACGCGTCGACCAGTTGAAGAGCCGTGATCTTCTCACTGCTCTTGTGCTGCTTGAACCAGTCCAGACTGAGAGAATAGTATCCGCAGCTCACCCCAAGCGACAGCGCGGCGCAGATGCCGAGATGCACGAGAAAACCGCGGCCGGATCGCGACCCCATGAACCGCCAGAATTGCGATAACTCATTCATCCGTTATACCCCTCTGCTGGGTAGCCGGATGATCCACGAAATGATTTAAGGAGACCTTTCGCCCTGGTTGCAGGATGAATACGATACTACCACCAGCCATCGGAGACCTATGTAAATGTGGGCGAAATTTGCGCGCTATATGTCTCTCTGTTGCCGTATTACACGCAGACACGGGAGGCTCGTCGAGAGGGATTTCCTCAGCGGCATTGCCTTGGCTCGCTCGGCAAGTAGCTCATCTAGTGTAAGAATCAGGCGAGCTATTTCGCAAACTATGAGAGCTACGATGCCAGCCAGCAGGTTCTCCTGCTCAGGCCTTTCACATGGACGGTTGAGATGAAGCAAACCACTGAAATGAAGCCAGCCCCGGTGTTGCTCGCTTTCGCAGCGTTGCTATCCCTCCTCGCCTCGCCTGCATTCGGCCGGGAGCCGGAACTGAACATCAAGACCATATGCAACTCGAGAGCGACCGACGCCAAGCTATTGCAGTCGACCCCGGACCAGAGCATTGCAGACTGCATACATGACGAGGAAGCTGCAAAAGGAGAGCTCGGCCCCCTCTGGACATCGACCTCAGCGCCGATACGGAATCGATGTGAAACCGATGCTCGCTCGTTAGGTACGACGAGCTATCTCGATCTCCTCACCTGCATCCAGATGGAGGAAGAGATGAAATCCGACTCGATGAAATCCGACTCCAAGAAGCCTCGATGAATGTGGTACGCAAGAAATCGCGACGATAGAAGCAGCCCCATTCCATGAAAAACGGACGCGCGTCGCGCGTCCGTTTGTTTTTGCCTTCTGTTTTGCCTTCCTTGGATCGCTTCTTGTCAGGCCACCTTGGGCGAGCGGTTGCGCGAGTTGCGCTGGAAGAACAACGCCTGACTTGCGACCGCCGACACCATCGCCGGCTGGAACGGTTTTGAAATCAGGAATGCCGGCTCCGGCCGCTCGCCGGTCAGGAAGCGCTCCGGATATGCCGTGATGAACACCACCGGCACCTCGAAGGTTCGCAATAGCTCATTGACGGCGTCGAGACCCGAACTGCCATCGGCAAGCTGAATATCGGCCAGGATCAGGCCGGGCCGCTTGTTCTTGGCCAACGCCACCGCATCGGTATGGGTACGGGCAACACCGATCACGTGATGGCCGAGATTTTTGACCAGGCTCTCGAGATCCATTGCGATGAAGGTTTCGTCTTCGATGATCAGCACGTCGGTGGCGATTTCCGCAGCCATTTCGCGCCCGGCTGTATCGGCAAGCTTGCGGGCCTCCGACACATCGACAGCGAGAATGAAGGCAACCTCCTCCTCGGAAAAACCTTCCAGAGATAAAAGCAGGAAGGCCTGACGCGGCAGAGGCGTGATATTCGAAAGCCGGCGCTCTGGCGGCATCGGCAACGTCGTGACGTCAGGATCGTCGTTGATCGCGACCGAATTCCAGATCTGTGTAAACAGCCGGAAAAGCCCGGCGCGGGGGCCGTGACTTTCGTCAAGCAGAGACTGGTCCTGAAGCAGGGCCTCGAGCATGGCGCCGACATAGGCGTCGCCTGAGGCCTGATTTCCGGTCAACGCACGAGCATAGCGGCGCAACAACGGTAAGTATTCGGCAACAAGCTGTGATCGGGACATCCCCACTCCATATCTTTTTCTTCCTGGGTCAAACCTTCGAGATGGGGGCGACCCGACACTCCCCAAGCCCCGAACCTACGCCCGGGCCAGCGAAAAGTTCCCGCATCTTCCGGAACTTTTACCCGGAGTTCGAATTAGGCCATGGTACGGAAAAAAAACCGACGCATGGGCCATTTCGAGGATTAGCCGTGAAAATACAAAAGCTTAACACTCGGGGGAGCGTGGGACAGGACATGAAGGAAGCAAAAAAGCAAGGCGGCCTGAATGCCGAGATCCAGTCCAGAATCGGCCACCAGCTACGCGCCATGTACGACGATGTCGTCCGGCAAGGCGTTCCCGATCGCTTCGTGGAGTTGATCCGCAGGCTTGATGTTCCCGAGGCCGGTCCCCACCTTGGGAATGCGGGCGAAAAAAATGACGGAGGGGAATAATGCCTCTCAGCGATCAACTCCGCGACGACATCCTGGCGTCGGTACCGAGTCTGCGCGCCTTCGCAATCTCGCTCTCAGGTAACGGCGATCGTGCCGACGACCTTGTGCAGGAGACGCTGCTGCGCGCCCTTGCCAACATCGATTCCTTTCAGCCGGGTTCGAACCTGCCGGCGTGGCTGTTCACGATCCTGCGCAACCTGTTCCGTTCCGACTATCGGAAACGGCGCCGCGAGGTTGAGGATGCCGAGGGCAGCTATGCGAAGACGCTGAAGACCCAGCCGGCACAAAGCGCCCATCTGGAATTCGAGGAATTCCGCCACGCCCTCGACAAGCTCCCGCAGGACCAGCGCGAAGCGCTGATACTGGTCGGCGCGTCCGGCTTCTCATATGAAGACGCCGCGGCGATCTGTGGCTGCGCGGTCGGCACCATCAAAAGCCGTGTCAACCGGGCGCGGTCGAAGCTCTCGGCGCTGCTCTATGTCGACGGTGCCGATGATTTTGGGCCCGATGAAACCGTACGCGCCGTGATCGGCGGCAGCGGCTAGCAATTGTAATCGCTAAAGCTAAAATCGTCATTCCGGGACCGTGCGTCGGCACTGGACCCGGAATGATTGTTCACTGACGCACCGGTTTGAGCGGTGCGGAAAACTGCTCGGTCCGATCTCGTTCCGACATGTCGATGACGGTCTCCATCGGAGCCGTCAATTCGTAGACGTAGCTCACATCGGTGAAATATCGCTTCGACGTTCCGCCGAGCGCCTCGGGCGCCACGCGGTCGAGCAGGATGAGGCCGAAATCGCTGTCGGGGCGCCGGGTTGCCTCGCTGGTGTTGAATTCCTCCCAGCGGAAGCAAAACGCGCTGTCGGGTTCTTCGCCGGTGACTTCCCAATGCGCGACAATGTGCGGATGCTTGCCGACCAGCGAAAGGCCCTCGTCGGAATGTGACGCCAGTTCGAAGAACAAAAGCGACAGCGACTGCGCGGCACGCGCGCTGACGGTGATATCCGGGCCGCTGATGGCAATCCGTTCGGCGTACGGTATCGCGCGGGCCTCAAACAGTCCCTTCAGGTTGACGCCTTGCCACTGGCTTTCGCTGAGCAGCGAAACCACGTTCGACATCGCATGAATCCGGCCGATCAAGAGTTCGCGGGCGGTGTCGATGTCAGCGCCGTGGCGCAGCGTGCGCGTCACGATCGACTGGATCACCGCCAGGATGTTCTTGACGCGATGATTGAGCTCGTCGATGACCGCGGTCAGGCGCCGCTCGAAGCCGATCCGCACCTGGATTTCGCGGCTCAGGCGCAGGTTATTGTAGGCGACATAGCCGAACAGACCGCAGATGATGGTGGTCAGGGCAAGCCCGATAGCAGCCACGATCGCCGCCGTCTGCCGGGCGCGGTTCATGGCATTGGTCTTGGCATAATAGGTCAGTGTCCAGTCCCGCCCGCCGAACAAGACCTTCCGGCTTACGACCGGCCCTGGCGGGCTGGCCGATCTCGAGATGACGCTACCCCGGTCGTTTGCGATCAACTCGCCGTCGTCGCTGCGTGGATCCTTCAACGCCACCGAGAACAGCGACAGGTCGTCATTGGTCAGCATCAGGGGCGCGAGCTCGTAGGAGAAGGTCACGAACCCTGCTGGCTGCGCCCCGTTATTCTGGAGCACCGGAGCGGCAAGAACGAGACCGACAGGTCCGTCCTTGCGCAACAGCGGAAGCGGATCGGACGCTACCGGCGTCAGCTCCGACATTGCGCGAGCCAGCATCGGCCCGAGAACGGGATTCTGGTCCAGGCAGCGGCCGGGAAACCCCATCGTCTCCGCATTGCGCGGCTCGACGTCCATCACAAGGTTGACCGGCTGGGAAAGTGTGGAAGATTGCAACGGACTATCGTCGTAATTGCGGATGTTCGGATTCGGAAATCCGGCATTCGCAAGCTCGGTATGTGCGGCTCCCAACTCTTCGGGCCGAAGCCGTGCGATCCAGCTCGCCACCACGAAATCGGTCTTGAAGGCATAGATCGACGAGCGCAGCGGCTGCAGCATATTGGCCTTGATCACCGATGGAGAACGAAAGAGGCCAGCCGCCACGCGCGCCAGCAGCTCGCGCTCGGTCAAGCGATCCTGAACCAGGCTGGCATGAACGTCGATGGCGCGCGCCAGCGCAATGCCGTCGACCGTCAACTCCTGGTCATGGACGCGATAGGCCGCAAGACCGGAGAGCAGAACTCCGATCAACGCGATAAAACCGGTGATGAGACCCAGCCGAACCACTCGTTCACTCGAACAGAAAGCGTTGGAAAATAGACTGAACAACCATCTGACGGCGGCCGGGACGGCCATAGATCGGAATGCAGTAACAGCCAACCATTCTGTGGGGGAGAGCCGCAATCATTGATCGCAACGACGGTTGGCAAAATGGGGGTCTAACACGGCGGACAAAGCGACTACCACGCAAAATAGGTTAACGGCACGGGTTAACGACGCTGGAAGATGTCAACCGCAGCGGACCGATTTTGTTCCCTTGAGCGGCGCTAACGGTTATGCCGTCCGGCTGAGTCCCCCCTTGGCCTCGATGAAGCCGATGATACGATCCAGGCCCTCGCTCTTCTTCAGGTTGGTCATCACAAAGGGCCGCTCGCCACGCATCCGCCTGGCATCGGTATCCATCTTTTCCAGTGAGGCCCCGACATAGGGGGCGAGGTCGATCTTGTTGATCACGAGAAGGTCGGAGCGGGTGATGCCCGGGCCTCCCTTGGACGGGATTTTGTCGCCGGCCGCCACATCGATCACGTAAATCGTCAGGTCCGCAAGCTCCGGCGAGAAGGTGGCGGCGAGGTTGTCGCCACCGGATTCGATCAGCACCACGTCGAGGCCGGGAAACTTGGCGCGCATGTCGGCAACCGCCGCCAAGTTCATCGAGGCGTCCTCACGGATGGCCGTGTGTGGGCAGCCGCCGGTCTCGACGCCGGCGATACGATCCGGTGTCAGCGATCCCGATCGGACCAGGAATTCGGCATCCCATTTCGTGTAGATATCGTTGGTGATGGCCGCGATGTCGTAGCGCTCGCGCATCGACTTGCAGAGCAAGTCCATCAGCGCGGTTTTCCCCGACCCCACCGGGCCTCCAATGCCGACGCGAAGCGGACCGTGAGACTTAGCCGTCATATCGCATGCCTCTCCACCGTCGTCCCCGCGAAAGCGGGGACCCATAACCACCGAATTCAGTTGCTAAAGCACGCTGGGTCTCCAACCTCGCATAACCCCGCGCATTTGTAATTATGGGTCCCCGCTTTCGCGGGGACGACGGCAGAATAGCCCATCATGACCGGAACAGCCTCGTATATTGCGTCTCGTGCCGGAAGCTGGCGAGATCGGCGCGGAAGGTCGCGCTACCGAGATCGTCGAGCGAAGCAACAAGCGCACGCCTGGCGGTCGCGGCAACATTGAGCTCAAGCTGCGCCAGCACGCGCTGGCTGTCGGTTTGCCCGAGCGGGATCAGACGCGCGCCAGCGGATATCCAGTTCGACGTCACCGCGTGAAGAAACGCGTGGGCGGTCGGCGCGAGCGGAATATCGTGCGCCGCAGTGACAAGGCCAACCGCGACCGGATAGACAATCGCGGATTCGCAAGCTGCAATCAGCCGATCGAGCCGTTCGGAATTCCACGCGGCCCGCGCGATCTCGATGAATGCCCTGCCCTGCGCCGTGGTCTCAAGGTGGCGTTCACGCGAGGGCGCCAAGGCGGAAGCGAGTTCGGCGATTTCTCCGAGCAGCGCGCCATCGCCAGACGACACAGCCCGGTGGGTCTGCGTCAAAAAGATCGCATCGCAAATTCCGGCACCGTCCACCAGCATCGACGTCAGCCATTGACGCAACGACGTAGCATCGGTGATGTCGCCGGCTTCCACTGCCCATTCGATGCCGCTTGAATAAGAGAAGGCCCCGACCGGAAACGAAGGCGAGAGCCATGTCATCAACCGGTAGAGGCTGGCGGCTTCGCTTTCCGAAAATTCGCCCAGATCAAGCGGCTGCGTGGGCTGTTCCGATGCCTCGACCCGTCGGACGCGCCGCGGCTTCGGCGGATTACTTGTCTTCATGAGCATGGGAATGGCCGTGGCGATGATCGTGACCACAATGCTCGTCGTGGTGGTGGTGATCATGGTCGTGACCATGATCACCGTGGTCATGGTGATGGCCGTGATCATGGCCACCATGATCATGGTTGGAATGATCGTGAGCCGCATGGTCATGAGTTTGGTGCGCATGGCCGTCGCCGGCATAGGCCCCGCCCTCCGGATCGAACGGCGCTTCGATCTCGATCACCCGCGCGCCCAGCCCTTTCACCATCGCTTCGATAACGTGATCGCGACGAATTCGTAAGCCGCGTCCGGTGATCTGCGTCGGCAGATGGCGGTTGCCGAGATGCCAGGCGACGCGGACCAGATGCTGCGGATCGTTACAGCGAATTTCCAAAAGCGGCTCCGGCGCCGCCACGACCTCGACCAGCCGGCCATCATCGAGCACCAGCGCGTCTCCGCCGCGCAGCGCCACCGCATTCTCGAGGTCCAGCAGGAATTCAAGCCCGCGCGTGCCCGTCATCGCCATTCGTCGGCGGTGGCGATCATCGAAGTCGAGCACGATGGTATCGGCTGGAGGCTCGCTCCAGTGATGCTGACCCCGTACTTGCGTGGCGCGGATCATAAGTAAGCGACCATAGATAGCATCCTAATAATAGATAGCGTCCTAATACATGAAATAGCGCTGCGCCATCGGCAGCACTTCGGCGGGCGCGCAGGTCAGGAGTTCGCCGTCCGCACGCACTTCATAGGTCTCCGGATCGACCTCTATTTGCGGAGTCGCACCGTTATGGATCATGCTCTTCTTGGAAATCCTGCCGCGGGTGTTCTGGACTGCATAGAGCTTCTTGTCGATGCCTAGCTTGCGCGCAAGGCCGCCCGCGACCGCGGCCTTCGACGTA
>Ga0116129_1002029_pt1 | contig 10559 bp, 8 predicted proteins | sample June2015DPH_17_2_FD_89732 | JGI IMG/M metagenome (GOLD analysis project Ga0116129, IMG submission 89732) | Peatland microbial communities from SPRUCE experiment site at the Marcell Experimental Forest, Minnesota, USA - June2015DPH_17_10 | ecosystem: Environmental > Terrestrial > Soil > Wetlands >...
GCATATACGGCGCCGGGCAACAAGGTGGTCAGGGCGCGTCAACAGCGAGAGCTGAGCCGGGCGGGACTCATCCCGCGCCGGCTCGTTCGACTCGGCGGCGCCGATGGGTTGCTCCAGTGCGACGTGTCGGCCGGCTGGCGATCTGGGATAAACCAGAGCGAAGCAGCGGCATTGCTGCTCTGGACGGGCTTCGGGCCATAGCGGTTGCATTGGTGCTCGCCCAGCATGGCGGCATCCCCGGTATGAGCGGTGGGTTCCTCGGCGTCGACGTCTTCTTCGTTCTGAGCGGATTTCTGATCACGTCCCTACTGCTCGACGAGCTCGGCCGCACCGGTCGTATCCAGCTGACCGGGTTCTGGATTCGCCGTGCCCGCCGGTTGCTGCCGGCACTGGTCTTGATGGTGCTTGCTGTGGGCGCGGCCCGTGAACTTCTTCCCTATCAGGCCCTTACCGGTCTACGGAACGACGCAATCGCAGCGTTCTTCTGGGTGGCGAACTGGCGGTTTGTGGCCCAGAAGACCGACTATTTCACCCAGGGCGCCCCACCATCGCCTCTGCAGCACGCCTGGTCGCTCGGGGTCGAGGAGCAGTACTACTTTGTCTGGCCGGTAGTGCTGATCGCGGTGACTCTGCTGATGGCGGCGCGAGCCAAGCGCTACTTCATGCGGGCCACCCTGGGCGGGGTTCGGTTCGCGGCGTTCGTGATTGCCACGTTGGGGGCGCTGGCTTCGGCTGCAGCGGCCATCGTCCTTGCCTCCGACGCCACGCGTGACCGGATATATTTCGGCACCGATACCCGGGCGCAGGCGTTGCTGATCGGTTCGGCGGCTTCGGCGCTGCTGGTTCGGGATTGGCCATCGCTCAACCGCGGCTGGTGCCTGATCCGGACTCGGTGGGGGCGACGGATCGCCCGAGTTCTACCGGCCATCGGTCTGGCGGGCCTGGCGGCGGCGACCCACTACGCAACGGGCAGTGTCGGCGAGTTTCGGCACGGCCTATTGATCGGGGTCGCAATCGCAGCCGTCCTGGTGGTCGCCCCGGTGGCAATGGAACAGCGCGGCGCGATCGCCCGCATCCTGGCCCTGCCCCCGTTGGTGTGGCTGGGCACCATCTCTTACGGCGTCTACCTGTGGCACTGGCCAATCTTTCTGGCGCTCAACGGCGAACACACCGGATGGTCTGGGCTCCCACTGTTCGCCGCTCGGTGCGGAGCCACGGTGGCAGCGGCAGGCGCGTCATGGTGGCTGATCGAACAACCTATCCGGCGCTGGCGACCGTCGCGGGTGCCGTTGTTGCCGTTGGCGGCGGCTACCGTGGCCAGCGCCGCCGCGGTGACATTGATGGTGGTTCCGGTGGGAGCCGGGCCCGGATTACGTCAGGCCGTTCTGCCGCCCGGAGTGTCGGCGGTCGCTGCGGTCTCGCCGTCGCCGCCGGGCGGGAGTCGTCCAGGGCCTCGGGATCCCAACCGGCCGTTCACCGTTTCGGTATTCGGCGATTCAATCGGCTGGACCTGGATGCATTACCTTCCGCCGACACCGGGGTTCGCCTTCCTGGACCACACCGTCATCGGCTGCAGCCTGGTGCGTGGCACACCGTATCGGTATATCGGCCAGACCCTTGACCAAAGACCGGAATGCGACACCTGGCCGATCAGATGGTCGACGCAAATCAGCCAAGATCAGCCAGACGTGGCGCTGCTGATCATCGGCCGCTGGGAGACCGTAGATCGGGTCAACGAAGGACAGTGGACGCATATCGGCGATCCGACCTTCAATGCGTACCTCAACGGCGAACTCGAGCGGGCACTGAATATCGTGGGCTCCACCGGGGTTCGAGTGTTGGTTGCCACCGTGCCCTATAGTCACGGCGGCGAAAGGCCGGACGGCCGCCTGTACCCGGAGGACCAACCGGATCGGGTCAACCAGTGGAACACCATGCTGCGCAACACGGTTAGCCACCACACGAACGTTGCGATCCTCGACCTGAACAAAAAGCTATGCCCAGACGGCGTCTACAGTGCCAAGGTCAACGGTGTCAAAGTACGCAGCGACGGTGTCCACCTCACGCCGGAAGGCGTGAAGTGGCTGACTCCGTGGCTCGAGGAATCCGTGCGGTAGGAGTTAATCGCCTGTACGGCAGCTGATTTCCATGCTGTCGCTTTCTCGGACGAGAAAGTTGAAGCTCACGTAGCCATTCTCGGGGTTGCGCACGTGGTCGAGGTAAGGCTGGGTGTCGGGGGAATTGGTGTTGTCGGCGACGGTCAACGCACCGGTCGGCAGACGCGGTTCGAGCTGCTTGATCACGGGCAGATACAGATCTTTCCAACCGTCGAGCAGGACGAAATCGACCGATCCGGCTACGCCATCGAGCGTGGTAAGTGCATCTCCTTCGAGAATGGTGATCACGTCATCCAGACCGGTTTCGGTGAACGTCTTCGTCGCGGCGGCTATCTTGCTGGCGCTCAACTCGGTGGTCACTAGCCGGCCATTGCCGTTGTCGCGCAACGCCGCCGCCAGATGGATTGCGGAGATGCCAAAAGACATACCGAATTCGACGATCGTCGTCGGACGGGTCGCCCGTACCAGCGCGTACAGCAGCCGACCGGCTTCTGGGGTCACCGGGATGTAAAACTCGCTCAACGCTTCGGAGCGTTCCTGTGTGGTCATCGGCCGACCAAGCTCACCGCGCTTTTCGCGCAGCTTCGGCATCTGGTTTTTCGACTCCGTGTACATCCGCTCGAGCGTCGTTGCCACTCTCGGATCTTGCAGGGTTGTAGGCATGGTCACGAGGGTAGGCCTGGCACGAGGCGCCGCAATTAGACCCTCAGTAGCTGGCGGTGCCAGCAGGTGTAGTGAGACGTGCGTCACTTCTCTGCAATACAAGATTGTCAATCGGTTTGACGAGCAGCGTTCGCAGTGCCACCATTGTTAGTGCAAGCACCTCGGTAGGTGAGGCGTCTGCACGGATACAGGCCACTGACCCCGAACGTCGAGAGACGCCCCGGGTCAGGACAGCTCTTCCCGGACCCAAGGGTTGAGCCCAAGTGGCTTCTGGGCGATATGTCCGGATACGCCGTGCAGTGCCGAAGCTCCGACGAGAGGGGTGCGTCCGGCGGTTTCCGTCGGGCCGTTGTGCCTCTTCCGTATAGGTGAATGTGGTGACACCCGCGTGTGTCCCGGCCGTGAGGAGGTGAGGGCGAGATGAGTCCCAGCGACGGTCCCTATCCGAAATCCGTCTTGTCCCGAACCGGTTCCGGCATTCTTTCTGCCGCCTGAGCTTTTTGAACGTTCGCGGGCCCTTCCGCATCTCGGCCATCTCAGCCATCTCGGTGCACGGGCCGCAGCGTGTGCCCGGGTGCTTATGAATGGCGCAGGCCGATCTGGCTTTCCGTTAGGAGAAGATCATGGCTTTTGTTGTTGGACACCGTGTTAGCGGTGTTTCGTGGATGCACGGTGGACAGTCGGTGCTGCGTGCGGCTCGGCTATTGACCAGCAAGTTGTGCGCACCACGTCACATGACTCCGCAAGAGCGCGCCAACCTGTACGTGTCGCGGACGCCGATTGGGGTGCTGGTGACATCACCAGTTGCGCCGGGCGAGCGTTGACGCGGTAGTGCGGCCAACCGGCGGTGATTTGTTCCGCCAAAAGGTACCCAGCGGCGGGCGGGCATCCAGTGCCCGCCGCTGGGTCCGCTTCGGATGCGGCGATCGCACCCGTCCGCTGGCAATCTGCGTTTTCATAGCTGGCCGGTTCGCTGCGCCGACCCTTTTGCGATAGCGAGAATCCGATGACTTCGATGTCGACCCAGCGACAAGGTGGCCGCCGCGCCTCCCTGCTCAGCCGCAACGCTGCCGTTCCGAAGGCGATCCCCGATGTGCCGGGGGACGCCGTGCTGGATTCGGCGCATATCGGCGATATCGTCGGCGCGTTCGGCCGCATCCGCCGCGACGGCACCGGTGCTTTCAGCGGCCGCTGGCGTCGCCTACGCACACTGATGGTCATCACCGGCCCTGGACTGATCGTGATGGTGGGCGACAACGACGCCGGCGGTGTCGCGACCTACACACAGGCCGGGCAGAACTACGGGATGAACCTGTTGTGGACGCTGATGTTGCTGATTCCGGTGCTGTACGTGAACCAGGAAATGGTGCTTCGGTTGGGCGCCGTCACCCGGGTTGGGCACGCGCGGTTGATATTCGAGCGTTTCGGCAAGTTCTGGGGCGCCTTCAGCGTGGGCGATCTGCTGATTCTCAACGCCTTGACGATCGTGACCGAATTCATCGGTGTAGCTATGGCTCTCAATTTTTTGGGCTGCCCCAGGATCATTGCGATACCCGCCGCCGCCGTGCTGTTGTTCGCGGTGGTCGCCGGGGGTTCGTTTCGCCGCTGGGAAGCGCTGATGTTCGTGCTGATCGCGGTGAACGTGCTGATCATCCCGATGGTGCTGCTGGTGCATCCCACCCTGACGCAAACCGCCAGCGGAATTCTGCCCCGGTTCCCGGGTGGGCTCGACTCCACCGTGCTGCTGCTGATCGTCGCGATCGTCGGAACCACGGTGGCGCCCTGGCAGCTGTTCTTCCAGCAGTCCAACGTGGTGGACAAGCGCATCACGGCGCGTTGGATTCCTTACGCACGAGCCGATTTGGTCATAGGAATCGTCGTGGTCATGGGCGGGGCGACGGCGCTGATGGCGGTGACCGCGTTCGGATTGGCCGGCACCACCGACGTTGGCAACTTCACCGACGCGGGCGCGGTGGCATCCGGTCTGGCGCACCACCTCGGCGGCACCGTGGGCCTGCTGTTCGCGATCATCTTGCTGGACGCATCGCTGATCGGGGCTAACGCCATCGGGCTGGCCACCACCTATGCCATCGGTGACGCGATGGGCAAGCGGCACTCACTGCACTGGAAGATCAGCCAGGCACCGTTGTTCTACGGCGGGTACGCGTTACTTCTCGCGGTGTCTGCGGCGGTCGCGTTCAGCCCCAACCACATCCTGGGCTTGGTGACCCAGGGCGTGCAGGCCCTCGCCGGTGTCTTGCTGCCGTCGGCGACGGTGTTCCTGGTCTTGCTGTGCAATGACCGCGCTGTGCTGGGCCCGTGGGTAAACACCGTGCGGCAGAACATCGTTGCGTGGGTAATTGTCTGGTCTCTGGTGCTGTTGTCGCTGGCATTGACGGCGACGACGTTTTTCCCGAGCCTGCCCACCACCACCATCGAGGCCGGGCTCGCGCTCGGCGCAGTGATCGGCATCGTCGGCGGCGCCGTCGCCATCATCGCGGGTCGGCGCTACAGCGACCGGCGCGAGGCCGAAGTGATCGTGCGCGAGTTCGGTGGCGGCCTGGACCTCGAAGAAGTCGACGAGATCGACGACACCCCGTTGCTCACGCGTAGCGAACGGCGTGCTGTTCGTCGCCAGGACCGGGCGAATTGGCAGACTCCCAGCCTCGCCGCCCTGGAACGCCCGGAAATGTCACCGATCCGCCGGGTAGGGCTGTTGACCCTGCGTGGCTATCTGGTTGTGGCCGTCGTGTTTGTTGTGATCAAGATCGTCGAGTCCGGTGTAGCCTGACGCGGCGGATGATTACGGCGAACCGTTCGGCAGCAGAACGATTTTGCCGTGTGTGTGCCGTTTCTCGAGTTCTTCGAAGGCGTCTGCGACCTGATCCAGCGGAAAGGTCGCGGCGATGTCGAAATCGATCGTGCCATCAGCGATCAGATCGGCGATTTCGGCAAGCACTTCCGGAGTCGAGGCGTCGCCGCTGCCCTCAGTCTTGGCGCCGACTTCGCCGGCCTTCTGAAACGAGATGATGGTCTCGATCCGCTCGGGTGCCACGCCGAGATCCACGGCAAGCTGGATGTAGTCCGGGCCGAACAAATCGATGAACGCGTCGATGCCATCAGGCGCCGCCTCTCGCAATCGGGCGGCCAGCCCATCCCCGTAGGCGATCGGGGTGACGCCATGAGCGCGCAGCCAATCAGCGTTGCCCGCCCCCGCGATGCCAAGTACCCGCGCCTTGCGCAGGACCAAGAGCTGCACGACAAGGCTGCCAACTCCACCCGCAGCCGCTGAAACGGCGACCGTCTCGCCCGGTTGAGGTGCGACCGCGCGGACAGCTGCATAGGCCGTCGCTCCGACGACGTACAGCGAACCCGCCACCTCCCAACTCAATTCGGGAGGTTTACGGATCAGTTGACCCACCGGGACAGCCGTGTGGGTCGCGTGGCTGGATCGGCGGAAGCTGAACCCCAGCACCTCGTCGCCGACGCTGAACCCGTTGACGTCGGGTCCTACCGCGGTAACGACGCCGGCAAGGTCGCTGCCCTCGCCGGACGGAAACGTCGCCGGGAACATCTCGTGCATCGCCCCGACTCGGATGCCGGCCTCGCCGGGGTTGATGCCGGCGGCGCGAACCTCCACCACCACCTCGCCCGGGTCGGGCGACGGTATCTCGACGTCCGCCACGTACAACACGTCACGGCCCCCGTAACGGTCGAACCGTACGGCACGTGCCATCTGACCTGTCATCGCGATCTCCTTAAGCAGTGAGTCGAAGCTTCTGCCCCCGTGCAACATGGCTGCATAGGCGCCGAATTCCCGCTCATCGGCGGGGAGGTGCGCCGATGTCGTTTGCTGCTGCCTTGTTCCCGCCAGCATTTCGCAGTAGCGTCAGGCGCCCCAGCTAATAGACATGGAGGGAGTGCCCGTGGAGCTTGCTCGCAAAACGTTTGTTGTTTGGGCGGTTGCTGCCATTGGGGTTGGTACAGCGGCTACCGGCTGCGGCAACGACAAGAAAGCCTCGTCACCGTCGTCTTCGGCAGCATCGTCGACGGCGCAACCTTCGGATTACAGTGCGTTGCTGATCAAGCCGACTGATATCGGCGGAGATCTCACTGCTCCGCAACCGCCTGTGCTGAATCCCAATGGTGCGGCAGGCGTCGCGCAGCTGTTCGCCAACGCCGACAATAGTCGCCGGATCGGGGACACCATCTTGATCGTCGCCGATCCCGCCACGGCAGCGGCTGGACTCGACAACACCAAAAGCAATTACACGAGCAAGGTCAGCGGTACCTGGCAGCCGGCCGATGTCGGCTCAAATGGGTCAATGATTTCCGGTACTTCGCCGGACAATTCTCAAGCGGTGACAGTGCTGTTGTTCACCGAGGGCAAGGCGCTCGTCAATCTGGAATTCGACAGCGCGCCCAACGATCCGATCGATCCGGCCGTGGCGACGGATATCGGCCGCAAGCAAGATGCCGCGATCAAGAACGGGTTGCACTAGCCCTGGGGGCAGTCCCGTCCTCGGCGTGCGCACCGACCAGTCGACTGCCGAGGTCCTGTGAAGGCGACCACGACCTTGTCTGCGGCACCGGGCGTGCTGGCTAGTTCGAGTGCTTCCCCGACGTTGGCGAAGGGGATGGTATGGCTGACGATGAGCGCGTATTTCTCCCAGTTCGCAACGAGATCGTTGGTCACCTCGAAGATCTCGTCGGGGTATCCCATGCATCCGACGATGGTGATCTCGTTGCTCATCACGTTGACGAACTCGACCGGAACGGGCTCTTTGTGGACGCCGACGATTCCCAGGGTGGCGCCCTTCTTGGCAGCTGCCAGCGCGGTGTTTACGACGGCGGGCGCACCGGCGGCGTCGAGGTAGATGTCGGTGCCCGCCCTTCCTGGAAACCCAGAAATCCCAGCTTCGCCATCGCCGTGCAGTTCGATGAGGCGCTGCACAACGTCCTCGTCGGTGGAATTGATGACGGCATCGGCGCCGATCAGCAGGGCCTTGTTCAGCCGGGAGCCGATCAGATCCACGACCACCACATGGCTTACGCCAAGGGATTTGAACGCCAGCGTCGCGCCCAGTCCGATCGGGCCCGCGCCGAAAATGACGACCTTGTCCGACGGTTTGGGTTTGCAGCGGTTGGCGCCGTGGCGTGCGACGGCCATTGGTTCGTTGAGCGCGGCGACTTCCCACGGAATGTGGTTGGGGATGACTTCCAGACTGGTTCCGCGAACCGCATTCTCGATGAGCAGATAGTCGGCCAGCGCCCCGGCGGCTCCCCCGTTGCCGATGATGCCGCCGGGAGCGGCCATCGGGTTGATCACGACGTGATCGCCCACAGCGATGCCGGACACGTTCGCGCCGACCTCGACGACTTCGCCGGCCGGTTCGTGTCCGAGCGGTGTGTGTCCCTGGCGCGGGGGGATACCGCCGATGGTGATGTAGAACGCGTCGGAGCCGCAGATTCCGCAGGCGCGCATTCGAACCAGCACGTCATTGGGACCGGCCGCAGGGCGGTCGGCATCGACGACCTCGGCCTTACCCGGGCCGGTGACCATTGACACCTTCATGACGCTAACGGTGTGCCTTCCAGTTCGATGTCGAAGGTGTCGAGATACTCGGCGAAGATCGGCTCGAGCTGTTCGACGGTCAGGCCGTACTGGTCCAGGCTGTAGGCGTTGGGCGCGAACCGGTCCTGGGGGTGCTCGGCGAGCCAATTCTGCATGCGTGCTTCGGTTTCGGCGGTCAGCGGGTCGCCCGCCCAGTCGTAGATGCGGCGCATGACGTCCATCGGGTCGCGCATCATCTCGTGGTAGTACATGTGGAAGAAGCGCTCGTCGCCGATGCGATCGCGCGCCCGCAAGGGCCGCTCGACGTGGTACCGCATCTGCGCCATAGCATCTCGGCCCATCGCTTTCAGATCGATGGCCTCGGGGTGCATCACCATTCCCTGAGGCAACTTCCACAGGTTGGCCAGCGATCCTGTTGCTTTGTAGGGGTCGCGATGTGCCCAGATGAGTCGGGCGTCGGGAAACACCTTTAGCAGCGTCTCGATGTGCACCGAATGCGAGGGCATTTTCAGGCTCCAGGTGCCCGGCGCCGCGGACTGCAGTACCTGCAGGTAGCGCTTCTGGTACTCGTAGGTGCTGGTCATGTCCGCTTCGTCGAACAGCCATTTGAAGTAGCGCGGGGTCGACAGGAACGAATCCCAGGACAGGCCTTTGAAGTCCTGGTTGTGAATGAACATATCCTCGGTGGGGCCGTCGGCGTCTTCCCAATGCGGCAGCGGCATGTTCGCCTGCTTGATGAACTCCAGGATCTTTCGCTGGTCATCCAAAAGGGCTAAACACCGCGGATCGGTGCGCAGCATCTCGGCGGTGGCCGGCGGCACCGGGTGCACGCACTCCCAGTGCAGCAGCGAGCGGCGTGCCGGATCCTGGGCGAGCAAGTAGCTGATGACGGTGGTGCCAGTACGGGGCATGCCGAGCACGATCACTGGCCGCTGCACGGGGGCATCAAGCACTTCGGGGTGAGCCTGGATGTAGTCGTGGATCTGCAGGCGGCGCCCCAATGCGTTAGTGGCGTCATCGAGGACGCGTTCCCGGCCGAACGGGGTGAATGAGGGTGAGGTGTTGAGGTCGTCGAGCATGATCGTCAGCCCGTCACGCCAGGAGTCGGAGTCGACCTCAGTGAGCCCGGTGCGTTGCGCGGCCAGCTTCAGGACGTCGTCCACTGTCGCGACGTTGTCGTATTCGCCCATGATCTCCGCCTAGACCGTCAGGTATCCGCCGTCGACAGCGACGGTGCTGCCGGTGATGTACGACGCAGCATCGGTACACAGGAACAGTGCCGCGCCAGCGCAGTCCTGAGGTGTTCCGGGTCTGCCCAGCGGTGTGTGGAAGCCGATCTCCACATCCATGACCTCGGGGATGCTCATGGCCGGGTGTGTCATGCGAGTGTCGATAAGCCCGGGCGCGATGGCATTCACGCGGATTCCGTCGATGGCCCACCGGCGCGAGAGGTTCATCGTCAATGCGATCAGGCCCATCTTCGATGAGGCGTACCCGGGGACGAAGACCGCCGAGCGGAACGCGGACATCGAAACAACGTTGACGACGCTCGCGCCGCCGGGCGCATGGCTCGACTTGAGGCGCTCATAGCAGCGCATGGTCAGCCGCATGGGGCCGAACATATTCTGGGTCACCGACGCGATGTAGCCATCCGGGTCGTATTCGTCGCCGGCGGGGTAGGGGCCGCCCGCGTTGTTGACCAAGATGTCCAATTCACCCAGTGAGTCCACCAGAGAGTCGACCGAATCGGGATCTTGGATTTGGCACTGGCGGTAGCAGAACGCGCCCAGATCCGTCTCGGGATAGTCCGCGGGCGATCCGCGGGTGCCGGTCACCGTGACGGCAGCGCCGGCCTTGGCGAAATCGGCGGCAATTGCGTGGCCGATGCCGCTGGTGCCGCCGGTCACCAGCACGTTGGTACCGGTGAAGTCGAAGCTGAGGGTGTTCATTGGGTGGTCCTCAATTCGTTAATCGATTTCGCGAGCCAGGCCTTTTCCCAGAAGTTCTCGGTGCTGGCCAGCAGGGCCTCGTGGGCGTCGGCGGCCGCCGCACGCGCCGCCGGGTGCCCGGGCTCGGCGGTGAGGACAAGGTCGGTGAGGTGTAGGCTCTCCACCGGCCGCCCACTCGCCAGATGGGTGCGGGCCGCCTCGACGAGGACGTCGGCTCCGGCGGCGTGCACCACGTCAGCGGCGACGGACGCCGGC
>Ga0116129_1002031_pt1 | contig 10552 bp, 9 predicted proteins | sample June2015DPH_17_2_FD_89732 | JGI IMG/M metagenome (GOLD analysis project Ga0116129, IMG submission 89732) | Peatland microbial communities from SPRUCE experiment site at the Marcell Experimental Forest, Minnesota, USA - June2015DPH_17_10 | ecosystem: Environmental > Terrestrial > Soil > Wetlands >...
ACGATGGCGAAGTTGGCCTTGCCGTCTTGTTCAATGCGGTACTTCTTCATGTACTTAATGAGCTCTTCGATGATGCTGGTAGACGGTGTGATGGGATACCATGCTGCGACGGTGACACCGGCAAACATGGCGCCCATCGCCGTCGCGGAATTGCCGTCGATGATGATCTTGCCCTGCGTAGCGTTCATCGGCTCTACCGCAAACGGGTCCTGCTTGGTGAGCGTACTGGCTGCATAGTCGAAGCCGAGCTGGACAGCATTCCAGTTCAGATCGGCGACAGCGGCCTTCTTCGCAAACTGCTTGCGAACGACAACCTCAAGCCCCTTCAGGTCGATGGATAACAGCTGGGCCGCGACGCCCACATAGACCATATTTTTAATCAGCTTGCGAATCTTCATCTCCGCGCCCGTAGCGGCAACCAACCGATCGAATGGGACTGGATAGTAGGTCAGGTCCGGGCGGTGTTCGGCAATGTTGAACGCCTCGTCGAAGATGGCCGCTGCGCCTGCGGGCAGCTTGTGTATGTCCTCATGCACCGTCTCCAGATTCATCGCGATCAGAAGATCGACATCGCTCTTGCGCGCCACCCATCCATCGCGGCTGGCGCGGATGAAATACCAGGTAGGCAGGCCTGCGATGTTAGAAGGAAAAAGATTTTTCCCCGACACCGGTACGCCCATATTGAAGATGCTGCGGAGAAGAATGCTATTGGCTGACTGTGATCCTGAACCATTTACCGTTGCAATCTGGATCGAGAAATCGTTCACAATTTGTTTTCGTTGAGCGGGAGAATCTGTGCCTGGCAGATTCTGAACATCGAGAGGACTGGTACCCATTGAAACATCCTTCCATCATTGCGCAGCGCTGGAGTTTAGCGGAGTGTGAGGTGAGAGCATTGCCATCTTGTTGTCTGCGATTCACGCAACCGCTTCTTGGACGGCTACTTTTATGTCATCGGAATTGTAGCCTTTCCCGATGACGGTTAGCCATGGGTGACGTATGGAAGTAGGTACGCATGCAATGCCTGCTGCGCTGGAAACTGCTGCGCTTGAAACAATAGTCGCTTCGTATTGCCGGGCCAATAAAATCAACCAGATCGTGGGGTCATTCGCTGGGGCGTAGAATCTGCCTGTTCGGAGCTGGCGCGGGAGAGTGATAGGGTAGAACGTGGCGGTTTTTTTGCGATGGGAGCAATGCAGGTTCTTCGTATGCTTGCGCCGGAAACGCCGCTCTGTTGGCCCCGCCATTGCTTCCCTGATGATTGTGGCGATTGACAGGGATGCCCTCTGTTGCAAGCCAATTTATGTGGTCTGGTAATGTTGTAGAAAGAGCGTATGACGAACCATATCTATCTGCCCGTTCTCGTGCTGCTGGTAGGGGGCGCTGGCTTTGCCTTAGCGCCACTGGCGCTGGCGTGGTTGTGGGCCAAAAAGTTCTCTCCGCAAAAGTCCGGGCCGACCAAAAACGCGATCTATGAGTGCGGCCTGGAGTCGGACGGAGATGCCTGGATAAAGTTCAAGCCCGGTTATTACATCTACGCCATCGTCTTTCTTATTTTCGATGTAGAAGCAGTCTTTCTTCTGCCATTCGCCGTCGCCTTTGGCGGCTTTACCGCGGCGGAGTCGATCTCCATGCTGATATTTCTGGTTCTGCTCGTGGAAGGCTTGGTCTGGGCCTGCCAGAAGAACGTACTCTCCTGGAGCTAGCCAGCACGCGGAGTAAACTGTATCTATAGAGAGTGATGTATTGCTGCCACAAATCGATTGAACCCTGAGTTTTAGAAGGTTTTAGAAATGGATGAACAGCTAAAGAGCGAGTTGAGACGGCAAGGTGTGGTTGCCACGTCTCTTCAGGAGCTCTACAACTGGGGACGCAAGAGTTCGCTCTGGCCGTTGAACTTCGGCCTCGCCTGCTGTGCCATCGAAATGATCGCGACCACCATGGCGCGCTATGACCTGGCGCGCTTCGGCGCCGAGGTCTTTCGTCCTTCACCGCGGCAGGCTGATCTGATGATCGTCGCAGGCACCGTGACCAAGAAGATGGCGCCACAGGTGGTCAGGCTCTACAACCAGATGCCGGAGCCTAAATATGTGATCTCCATGGGCGCGTGCGCCATCTCGGGCGGCCCCTTCAAACAGGGTTACAACGTGCTCAAGGGCATCGACCGCTATATCCCTGTGGACGTTTATATTCCGGGCTGCCCGCCACGCCCGGAGGCGTTGATCGATGCCTTCATGATGCTGCAGAAGAAGATCGACGAACAGTATCTGACAGGACCCAACAGGCCGCGCCATCTGAACGCAGAGATGGCAAGCGAGTTCATCGTGCCGGAGTTCGGCGCGCACGATCTTGTACCGACAAAGAACGTTGGTGTGTGGGAAGTTCCTCTGGTTAATATTTCACTTGCAGGCAAGAATGAATCTGGAAGAGATTAAGTCCCAAATCGAGGCGAATGTTCCAGGCTGTCAGTTGGAGATCATCCCCAATGGCAGCCCATCCGGCCAGCACTCCCTGTTGGTCGATACAGATCACGCATTTGCGGTGGCCAGCTTCCTGCGCGAATCCGCAAGCCCCCGCTTCGATTACTGCTCCAACGCCACCGGCATCGATTGGCCCCTCAAAGAGGTCTCCACCAAGGTCAAGACGAAGAAAATCGTCGACGGCGTGGAAAAAGAAGTCGACGAAGTCGTCAAAACGCAAACCGGCGGATATCTCGAAGTGGTATATCACCTCTTCTCTGTCGAACAACGCGAAGGCCCTCTGGTGCTGCGAATGCGTACACAAGACCGCGCTGAGGGAGTCCATTTGCCTTCACTGACCCCGATCTGGCGGAGCGCGGAGTTTCAGGAGCGCGAGATCTTCGACCTTTACGGAGTCCTCTTCGACGGTCATCCCGACCTGCGCCGGCTGCTGATGTGGGAAGAGTTTCAGGACTTCCCCATGCGCAGAGACTACGTCGATCCAGACGATTACGAGTACGAGCCAACCGCGCACGATGACGTCCTGAAGCGCGCACAGGCACATCAGAGCACGGAGGGAGGGCTATGAGCACCCTGACCGACTCTTCCGTCGATATCCTCTCGAACCCGTCCAGCGATCACTATGCCGGAGATCTGCTGGAAGTCTCCATGGGCCCGCAGCATCCCTCCACGCACGGCGTCTTTCGCATGAACGTAACGCTGGATGGCGAGCAGGTGGTAAAGCTGAAGCCGGTCTTTGGCTACCTGCATCGCAATCACGAGAAGATCGCCGAAACCGAGAGCTATCTCGGCTGCATGCCCTACACCGACCGCCTGGACTACATCTGCTCCATCACCAACAACTGGGCCTACGCTCTTGCGGTCGAGAAGCTGGCCGGCATCCAGGTGCCAGAGCGCGCAGAGTATCTGCGTGTGATCACCGGCGAACTGACCCGTCTACAGAACCACGCTGGCCTCATCGGCTTCCTGATGCAGGACATGGGAGCCAGCGGAACGCCGTTGATGTACGCCTTCCGCGAGCGCGAAAAGATCCTCGATCTTTTCGAGGCTCTGACCGGCGCGCGCATGATGTGCAATTACATGCGCTTCGGAGGCTGCCGCGTAGACCTTCCCTCGGGCTGGATGCAGCAGGCACAAAAGGTCGTCGACGAATTCCCACGCTTCCTGGATGAGTTTGAACGCCTGCTGATGACCAACGAAATCCTGATGGCCCGCACCCAGGGCGTCGGCGTGGTCACTACCGGGCAGGCAATCAACTCGGGCATGAGTGGCCCCATGGCAAGGGCCTCCGGCGTGAACTACGACCTTCGCAAGGTCGACAAGTACGGCATCTACGATCGCTTCTCGTTCCGCGTTCCCCTCGGCGACAAAGGCGATGTGTATGACCGCTACATGCTGCGCGTGCTCGAAATGCGCGAGTCGATCGAGATCCTCAAGCAGGCGATGCGCGACCTTCCCTCCGGCCCCATCATGGACCCGAACACGAAGATCCGCGGCTTCCGTCCGAAGGCCGGCGAAGCCTATGGCCGCATCGAAGCGCCGAAGGGCGAGCTTGGCTTCTACCTAATCAGCGACGGCACGCCAAATCCTTATCGCTTCCGCGTGCGTCCGCCCAGCCTCATCAACCTGACCCTGCTCGAACAGATGTGCATCGGCCAGAATGTGGCGGACATTGTGATCATTCTTGGCAGCGTCGATATCGTTTTGGGTGAGGTGGACCGTTGAGTTTTTGTACGCAGTTCAACGTAATTGGCCTGGGGGTTTGCGGTTCAGCAGCTGCACCGGCATCCTTTGAAATCGGGGGTGCGGCCTATGCTAGGTGAAGGTATTTTGAAGGGCATGGCGGAGACTGCGCGCAACTTCTTCGGCAGCTACGTAGATAAAGATCGCCTGACAACGGTGCAATATCCCGAGGAACGCCTCCCGCAGATTGAAGCAACGCGCGACTTTCCCTTCCTTGTCTATGACGGCACCGACTGGGAGCAGGGCATGCGCTGCGTCTCCTGCCAGATCTGCGAAAAAGAGTGCCCACCCAAATGCATCTACATCGCAAAGAGCGCGGACAAGAAGCCGGATGCCACGGGCAAGCCACAGTTTTATCCCGCACGATTCGATATCGACATCTCCGTCTGCATGAGCTGCCAAATCTGCGTTGAGGTCTGCCCCTTCGACGCGATCAAGATGGACGTAGACTTTGAGCTAAGCACGGACAACCGTTTTGGCGGCCTCCTGCTCGACAAAAAACAGCTATCCAAATCCAACGAATACTACAACAAAATTCACCCCACGGAAGCAGCGGCCGTAGACGCAGCGCTTGCCGACGAGCGCGCAAAGGCAGAAGCCAAAGCACGGCAGGCAGCAGAGGCAAAGGCCGCAGCAGCCGCACCTGTAGCAGCCTCCGTGGCCGGAGAGACGAAGTGACGAACACAGCACTAAATATCCAGCGGACGGTCCCGACCTATGCCTGAGACGATCGACCAGATCTTTGTCTTGCTGAAGCACTGGCTCATGCTGCACGTGCCGGTCGCGCTCCAGCCGCTGTGCTCTGCCATCCTCTCCGTTATCCCTGTTCTACTTGTGTTTCCGCTGCTCTTCGCCATCACAACCGTCCTCGAGCGCAAGGGCCTGGGACGAATCCAGAACCGCTACGGCCCGAACCGCGTAGGCCCATTCGGTTTCCTGCAACCCATGGCGGACGGCATCAAGTCGCTGACCAAGGAAGACATCATTCCCCGTAGCGCGGATCACTTCGTTCACTTTCTGGCGCCGGTGCTGTTGGTGATCGCTTCGTTCCTCGTCTACGCGGTGCTGCCCATCGGCCGAAACATGGTCGTCGCGAATCTGAATGCCGGAGTACTGTTCTTCTTCGCCGTGGGCTCCATGGTGGAGCTCTCCGTCTTCATGGCCGGCTGGTCGAGCCGCAGCAAGTACTCCCTGCTCGGCGCCATGCGCGCCATCGCGCAGATGATCAGCTACGAGATGCCTCTCGTACTGTCCTCGGTCGTCGTCATCATGGCCGCCGGCACGCTCTCCACGGTGGAAATCGTCAACATGCAGGCCACCTATACGGGCATCTTCCCGCACTGGTACGTATTCACCCCCTGGGGCTTCACCGGTTTCATCCTCTTCATGATCGCCGCGACAGCAGAATCGAACCGCTGCCCATTCGATATGCCTGAAGGAGAGTCGGAGATCATCGCCGGCTATTACATCGAATACTCTGGCTTCAAGTTCGCCCTGTTCTTTCTCGGCGAATACCTCGGCATGTTCGCCACCAGCGCGATGGCCATCACGCTCTTCCTCGGTGGTTGGGCCGCACCTCTTTCCGTCCTCACATGGGTCCCATCCTACGTTTGGTTCTTCGCCAAATTGCTGGCCTTGATCTTTGTCTTTATCTGGATTCGCGGCACGCTCCCCCGCCTGCGTATGGATCAGCTAATGAACTTCGCATGGAAGTTCATGTTGCCCATGTCGCTGATCAATATCGTTGGTGCGGGCATCTGGCACTTCATGCCAGCCGGCTTTGCGCGGTGGTTGATTGTCAGCTTGATTATTGTTCTTTCATGCGTGTTATTGAGCCGCAGCCTACGGCGGAGCAAGTTATTTCACGCACGCGTCTATCGCTTCGCCAGTTAGACCTGTGACGAATATCGCAGGGTAGTTGGGCTCAGTATGTTCCTCTGTATCTACTTACTTCGGATGGTTGGAATCGGTTTCAGATGACAATTTCCTTTTTGCTACTCGCCGCCATTACGATCATCGGAACTGCTGCCGCGATGAGCCTGAAAAATCTGGTGCATTGCGTCCTTGCGCTCACCCTTGGCCTGGTCGGATTGGCCGCCCTGTATCTGCAACTCGGAGCACAGTTCGTCGGATTCACTCAGATACTGGTGTACGTAGGTGCGGTGGCCATTCTTGCCGCGTTCGCCATCATGATGACCCGGAGCGCAGAGCCAACGAAGACGAACGAATCTTCTTCTTTCGGCCTGTCCGGCACACTTATCGCTCTCATCGTATTTGCCGTCATGGCCTGGGCCATCTACACCGGAACAAGCGCGCTGCAAGTAGCCGCCCCGCAACCTGAAGCTTCTGTCCACCAAGTCGGAGTCGCACTCATGCATAACTTCGTTCTTCCTTTGGAGATCATTGGCTTGCTACTCACCGCGGCCCTCATCGGTGCGGGCGTACTGGCGATGGAAGAAAGCCGGAGGGCACGATGAACGCGCTGTCAGGCTACTTGCTCTTGTCCGCTTTTTTGTTTTCCATCGGGCTAGCCGGTGCGTTGACGCGTCGAAATGCAATTCTTGTTCTTATCGGAATTGAGCTGATGCTCAACGCCGCCAACCTGAACTTCATCGCATTTTGGCGCTACGGTCCCCACCCTGAAGCGTTGACCGGCGTTATGTTCGCTATTTTTTCCATAAGCGTAGCCGCTGCAGAAGCCGCAGTAGGCTTGAGCATCATCCTTGCCGTCTATCGGCATTCCAGAACAACTGATTTAGACCAGATGAACTCGATGAAGGGCTAAGCAGCACATGACGAATGTACTATTTAGCAAGGTCACATATTCCAGATACGACTCCCTTGTAAAAAAGGAACAGAGTTTTATCATTCACCTGCAACCGTTTATTGGCGCTCAATGACCTGGATCGTACGAAATCTTTGGCTGATCCCCGTGCTGCCGCTGCTGGCTGCCGGAATCAGCGCCCTTGCGAAGCAAAAAAGCCGTGCGTTGGCCGCATCTCTCGCCATCGGCTCGATGGCCTGCTCCTTCATTCTCTCCGCGTGGGCATTCGCGTATGTGCTCTCGCTCCGCGGCAGCGGCGAGCTCACGCAGCAGGTATTCAACTTCCGTTGGTTTCAGTTCGGCAATGAGGGTCTATCGCTCGGCTGGGTCTTGAACCCCCTGACGGCAGTGATGCTGGTAATGGTCACCTTTGTCGGCCTGCTGATCTTTATCTTCAGCGTCGGCTACATGGAGCACGACGAAAACTTCACGCGCTTCTTCTGCTTCCTCGCGCTCTTCGCCGGCGCGATGCTCGGCGTCATCATTGCAAACAGCCTGCTTCTGCTCTTCATGTGCTGGGAGATCGTAGGCCTCACCTCCTATCTTCTAATCGGCTTCTGGTACAGCAAGCCAAGCGCCGCGGCAGCCTCCAAGAAAGCGTTCATTACCACACGCATCGGCGACCTTCCCTTCTTCCTCGGCATCGTCTGGCTCTATGCGCAATCGGGAACACTGCTCTTCTATAACAACGGTACTGGCTGTCTCGAACCTGCGTCGATCGCGCACCTGTTAGGACAAACCACATCGATCGGCGTTTGCGCCGCGACGGGTATTGCGCTGCTCATCTTCTGTGGTGCAATCGGTAAGTCAGGCCAGTTCCCTCTCCACGTCTGGCTGCCGGACGCAATGGAAGGCCCCACCCCTGTAAGCGCGTTGATCCACGCAGCCACGATGGTGGCCGCCGGTGTCTTTCTTGTCGCCCGAGTCTATCCGCTCATGAGCGCCCACAACGGCATCCAGAGCACGCTCACGACCTCCACTGCACTACAGGTCGTTACCTGGATCGGCGCCATCACCGCGTTGTACGGCGCCATCATCGCAGTCGCGCAGTATGACATCAAGCGCATCCTCGCCTACTCCACCATCTCCCAGCTCGGCTACATGATGATGGGCCTCGGCGTCGGCGGTGTCTCTGTCGGCATGTTCCACCTCATCACTCACGCGTTCTTCAAGTCGCTGCTCTTTCTGGGAGCCGGCTCCGTAATTCACGGCTGCTCCGGCGAACAGGACATCCGCCGCATGGGTGGTCTTTGGAAACCAATGCGCATCACCTTTGTGACGTACGCCGTGGCCATGCTGGCGCTGTGCGGATTTCCGCTCTTCTCCGGGTTTTGGAGCAAGGACGAAATCCTGCACGCAGCGCACCATTGGAACATCTCGCAAGCCCCGTACTACATGGGAGCCTTCGCAGCATTACTCACAGCGTTCTACATGTCACGTCAAGTTTTCTATGTGTTTTTCGGCAAGCCGCGCCTGACTGAAGAAAGTGACGATCATGCACACTCTCACGCTCCTACGGACACAGTAGAGCACCACGGACCGAGCACACCACATGAGAGCCCAGCAGTCATGACAATTCCGCTCATGATCCTCTCTGCCTTTGCCCTTCTGTTAGGGTTCTTTGGCACTCCCGCATGGCCATGGTTTCAATCCTTCCTGGACGGCACGCCTTTGGCACTAAACTTCGGAGCCTTCTCGGAAGGTGGCATCCTGCCAGTCATGCTGACCTCCTCGGTTATTGTCCTGCTTGGCCTTGGTCTCGGGTGGTGGTTCTACGGTCGCCGGCCCATCGAAAGTGCTGAAGCTCCAGATAACTTCGGCAAGCTTTTACCTCCTATCTTTACGCTATTGGGCCATGCCTTCTACATGGACGCACTTTATGGCGCGACGATTATCAAGCTGAATACGCAACTGTCAAAGATCTCCGATTGGCTCGACCGCTGGGTCTGGAACGGCGCCGTCAAGACGGTGACCCAAATCGTGTTTGGACTGGCGCACTTGGATAACTTCTTAGACACACACGTTGTCAACTCCGGATTCGACGAAGGCTGCGAGAGTGTCTCGCGTAGCGGCCATATCCTATCGCGACTGCAAGGCGGCCGAGTGCAAGGCTACCTGAAGATCATTGCAGGGGCCCTCATCGTATTCACGATCCTCTTGCTCTGGAAGGCCAAGATATGATGACCTTTCCGTGGATCTCAAGCTTGACCGCATTACCCCTTATTGGTGCCTTCGTTGTGCTTGCGCTCGGCAGCAAAAATAAGGCTCTGGTGCGTTGGACCGCCCTTGCCTTCAGTCTTGTTGCACTGATTCTGACGCTGGCAATCTGGCATAACTTCAACACCCAGGCCGACGGCTTCCAGTTTCAGGAACTGCGCAGCTGGATCCCGGCACTGAATGTAGAGTATCGAGTTGGAATCGATGGCCTGGGCCTGCTGATGTTGCTCCTGACCTCCATCGTTATTCCCATCGGCATGCTTGCTTCCTGGCAAATTGAAAAGCGCGTGCCACTCTACTTCGCTCTCGTCTTAGTGCTACAGTCTTGCCTCTTCGGAACGTTTACAGCCCTCAATTTCTTCCATTGGTTTATTTTTTGGGAACTGGGGCTCATCCCGGCATTCTTTCTAGTCAAACTATGGGGTGGCTCAGGAAGCTCAAAAGCCGCCATGCAGTTCCTGGTTTACACAATGGTCGGCAGCATCGCGATGCTGATGTCTTTCCTCGCCATCTTTCTCGCGAGCGGGACCTTTGACTTTACCGAGCTTGCAAATCTAGCGCAAAGCGGTCAATTGATGCCCGCCGTAGTAGCGAAACTAGGTTGGCACCTACTAACGCCCGAACACGCCGCCATGGTGATCTTCTTCGGAGCATTTCTCGGTTTCGCCGTCAAAGTGCCTCTGATTCCCTTTCACACCTGGCTGCCTTCGACCTACGCTGAAGCACCTTCCGGAACCACCATCATCTTGACCGGAGCCATGTCCAAGATGGGGCTCTACGGTTTCCTGCGTATTCTGCTTCCGCTGTTTGGCGCAGAGATGCAACGTGTACTGACGCTTCTTCTTTGGCTCGCTGTAGCGACCGTGGTTTTGTCTGCCTATGCGGCTCTCGCCCAGAAAGATCTAAAGCGCATCTTTGCCTATTCCTCAATCAATCATCTGGGGTACTGCCTGCTTGCGCTCTTTGCAATCGTCAAATTTACCGGCGGAGATGCAGCCCTCACCTCCCAGAAATTTGCGGCAATGAATGGCGTATTCCTCCAGATGTTCAACCATGGTCTGACCGCCGCAATCCTGTTCTGGTTTATCGCAATGCTCGAGAAACGGACGGGTGGCCTGCGTGGGTTGAACGATTTTGGCGGTCTGCGCAAAGTTATACCCGTCTTTACCGGCCTGATGGGCATAGCATTATTCTCTTCGCTCGGCCTGCCTGGGCTAAACGGGTTTGTCGGAGAGTTCTTGATCTTCAAGGGATCATTCCCGCTCGTAACATGGGCGACGTCTCTGTC
>Ga0116129_1002032_pt1 | contig 10552 bp, 9 predicted proteins | sample June2015DPH_17_2_FD_89732 | JGI IMG/M metagenome (GOLD analysis project Ga0116129, IMG submission 89732) | Peatland microbial communities from SPRUCE experiment site at the Marcell Experimental Forest, Minnesota, USA - June2015DPH_17_10 | ecosystem: Environmental > Terrestrial > Soil > Wetlands >...
CCGCAATGTGAATCGGCTGTTCCATCGGCTCTGCGATTCCGCGGGCGTGCCGCAGCTGCGGGTGCATGACCTGCGGCACTCCTGCGCCACCCTGTTATAAGTGCGCGGAATTGCATTTGATGCATCATTCGGCGTGGTTAGTGATCGGGAGTCGGTAAGGGATTTCAGTTTCGGAGCGTCCGCCGTCCCAGCCTGGCGGTATGGGCGACACGCGCTCTGACCTGGGGTGTGATCGCGAGGGTGGCATCTGATGAAACGATGAGGCAACTGTTTCGGTTGCGTTTGATGCTTGATTGTGGTGTCTGATGGCAGGTGTGGTCGGGGGGTTTGGTGTCGGGTGCTCGGGTGGCCGGTTCGGCTGCGTTGACGGTGGTGACTGGTTGTACCCCGGTGCGTCCGGAGCCGGCGTTGTTCGAGGCGATGCTGGACGGGTGGCGGTCGCAGCAGCTGACCCGGCGGTTGGGCGAGTCGATCATCGGTGCGCGGGAACGCACGGTCCGCCGGTTCGCCGAGTTCACTGGTGGCTGGCCGTGGTCGTGGACGGCGGGACAGTTGGAGTCGTGGATCGCGACCGGCCGGTGGGCGCATTCCACGGTCCGCAGCTACCAGGGCGCGGTCGCGGTGTTCCTGGAGTATGTGTGCGACAACAGGTATGGCTGGGTCGTCGAGTGTGAGCAGCGGGTCGGTGTCCGGCCGGCGCAGATCTGTCACGAGTGGAACACCGCCCGGCACGTGTGCGAGTACGAGGGGCGTCCGGCCCGGCGGCCGTTGACCCGGGCGGAGCTGCAGGCGTTTTTCGACGCTGCCGACGACCGGGCCGAATGGGCCGTCACCTCGGGCCGCAAGGGCTGGCTGGCCGCGTTCCGGGACGCCGCGCTGTTCAAGGTCTGCTATGCGTTCGGATTGCGGCGGCGGGAGGTCGCGATGCTGGACGTGGCCGACTTCACGGCGAACCCGGCTGCCCCCGAGTTGGGTGGGCTGGGAGTGTGTCAGGTGCGGTTCGGCAAGGCGATGCGCGGCTCCCCGCCGCGACGCCGGTCGGTCGCCGCGGTGATGCCGTGGGCACTTGAGGCGTTGGAGCAGTACCTGAGCCTGGTGCGGCCGCGGTACGCCGCGGCGGCGCATCCGGCGCTGTGGTTGACCGAACGGGGCGGCCGGATCTCGCCGCGGCAGGTCGATGACCGGTTCGCCCGGTGGCGGGCGGCGGCCGGTCTGCCGGCCGAGTTGTCGGTCCACTGCCTGCGTCATTCCTACGTCTCTCACCTGATCGAGGACGGGGTCGACCCGTTGTTCGTGCAGCAGCAGGTCGGGCATTCCTGGGCGTCCACGACGGCTGTGTACACGCAGGTCGGCGCGGACGCCAAGAACCGGATGTTGCGTGCGGCGTTGGATGCCGCGTTCGGTGCGGAATCATCACCGGGGTGAGTATTCAGGTGGGGTATCACTGGCATCTGCGGGCCAAGATGGCGGCGGACGGGATGTTCGCGACAACGGACCTGGTGCCGCTGCTGGCCGAACGGGGGGTCGTGCTGTCCCGTGAGCAGGTCTACCGGCTGGTGGCCCGGGTCCCGCAACGCTTGTCGCTGACCACGTTGGCGGCGTTGTGCGACATCTTGTCTTGCACCCCGGCCGATCTCATCGAGCCCTACCGGGTCACCCGTTCCCGGCCGACCCGACGTGACCCGGGCGGGCCAGCCGCGCCGCAACGCCCGACCCGGGCCCGGGTGCTGCCCGGTACCGGACGCTGAAAGCCCATGCCGGCGGCCAACGAGACTGGATGCCTGGCCTGCGCCAAGGGGCGGTTGTGCACCGGTTGCGGGCGCAGCCGGATCATCACCGCCGTCGCGGCCAGGACACCGGGCTTCCCGATGGGCGTGCTGACCGCTGCGCTGGACGCGGTGGCCGGCCACCCGGCAGCCATCCGGTCATTGGCCGCCGCCCTGGCCGCCGATCCCGATGCGCTCACGGTCGGCGCACCACCTGTGGTGGGCCGCCTCGTCGGGGAACTGCAGGCCCGCGGGGTGGACCTGCCCGACCCGGTCTGCAGCCGGTGCGGTCGCACCGGCACGCCGCTGACCCGTTCGTCGGCCGGGGGTGTGTGCGCCCGCTGCCGACGCCGGCAACTGGCGACCGCGTGCGTCCGGTGTGGCGTGGTCAAACCCGTCGCCGGCCGGAACGGGCAGGGCCGGCCGGTCTGCGCGCGGTGCGCCGACCGGCCGCAACGGGTCTGCGGCAAGTGCGCACGGACCCGACGGATCGCCCGCCGCGCCCGAGACGGCCAACCCGACATCTGCGATTCCTGCTTCCGCGGGCACGAGGCAGTCTGCAGCCGCTGCGGGCGGCGGCGGCCCTGTTCGTTCGCGTCCGGCCCGAACCCGATCTGCGCCCGATGCGCGCCTCGGGCGGCCGCGACGTGCGCGCACTGCGGCGCCGACCGTCCACCGACGGCCCGGTGGCCCGAGGGACCGGTCTGCGACCCCTGCTATATCGCGGCGCTGCGCCGCCGCGGCAGCTGCGCCAGCTGCCGGACCGAGCGGCGGCTCGTCCACCCACCCGGCCCGAACGCCACCATCTGCGCCGACTGCGCCGGTATCCCGGTCAGCCACACCTGCACCGACTGCGGGATCGAGGACAGGGCCTACGAACGCGGCAGGTGCCCACCCTGCGCACTCACCCGCAGAACCGCGGCCGCGTTGTCGGGCGCCGACGGTCAGATCCGGCCCGATCTGGAACCGGTCTACCAGGCGATCACCACCACCGACGCTCCACGCACCGCACTGAACTGGCTGCGCAACAGCGCCGGCGCGGCCCTGCTGACCCAGATGGCTTCCGGTGCCGTGGATCTGACCCACCAGGCACTAGACGAGCACCCACGCCCGGGGGTCGCCGGCTACCTGCGGGCCGTGCTGGTCGCCAATAACGTCCTGCCGCAACGCGACGAACAACTCACCGCCACAGAACAATTCCTCAACCGCGCCCTGACCGCCATCACCCGTGACAGCGATCGCCGCCTGGTCCACTCCTACGCCACCTGGCAGGTCCTACGGCGCCTGCGCGTGACCGCGGCACGAGGCGACCGGCCACGCACCTACACCCATCACGCCCGCACCAACATCAACGCCGCAATCGACCTGCTGAACTGGCTCGCCGACCACGCAACCACCCTGGCCGACACCGGCCAAGCCGACATCGACACCTACTTGGCCCGACAACCGCCGTCCCGCTACCGCGTCCGCGACTTCCTCCAATGGGCCGCCGCAACCGGTCACACCGGCCCGGTCACCATCGCCACCCCGGGCCGCAACCCCGGCCCGGCCACCGACCACGACCAACGGTGGGCCCAGATCGCCCGGCTCCTACACGACGACACCATCGAACTCACCGACCGGGTCGCCGGAGCACTACTGCTGCTCTACGGCCAACACCTGGCCCGGATCGTGGCGATCACCCACGACCAGATCAAAACTCAAAGCCAGCAAGTCTTTCTCCGACTCGGAACCGACGACCTGCACATCCCCGAACCGCTCGCCGAGCTCATCAGAGCCCTCGCCCGCGACGGCCGCCCCTACACCGGAGTCGGCACCCCAACCACCACCCCCTGGCTGTTCCCCGGACTGCAACCCGGCAGACCCCTCACCGCCGCCCGACTCGGCGAGCGCCTCCGCAAACTCGGAATCCGAGCCCAACCCGGCCGCCGCGCCGCACTCACCCACCTCGCCGCCCAACTACCCGCCGCCGTCATCGCCGACCTCCTCGGAATCCACCCCACCACCGCCGTCCACTGGGTCCACGACGCCGGCGGTGACTGGAACCGCTACGCCGCCCAGCTCACCCAGAACACCAGTCACCAACCACGACGAATGCCTCACACCAGCGGTACCCGCAGCTAGGCATTCGCAAGGTTCGAAGATTGCTGGCTACCAGTCATCTCCAGGACGTGCCCATCGCGGTGATCTCCGCATGGCTAGGGCACGCGTCGAAGGCCTTCACGATGGCCACCTATGTGCACTCGCAACCCGAGGCGTTGAGCATCGCGGCGCAGAGTTTCGCGCGAGTTGTGACAAACCGTGACAATTCCCGGTGAGTCGAACACCTGGTCGGAGCGGTAAATAGCCTCTGATCCTGGTGGCAGGTACTGGATTCGAACCAGTGTAGGCGTTAGCCGACGGATTTACAGTCCGCTCCCATTGGCCGCTCGGGCAACCTGCCGCCTAGCAGGTTACAACGAGCGGGTAGACAGGGCACAAATGGCTATCACCGAAGAAAGGGACGGATCGAATGGCTGACTCATCGTTCGACATCGTCAGCAAGATCGATCGGCAGGAGGTTGACAACGCGCTGAATCAGGCCGCCAAGGAGCTGGCCACGCGATTCGACTTCCGCGGCACCGACACCAAGATCGCGTGGAAGGGCGACGAGGCCATCGAGTTGACGTCGTCCACCGAGGAGCGCGTCAAGGCTGCCGTCGACGTCTTCAAGGAGAAACTGATACGCCGCGACATCTCGATGAAGGCCTTCGACGCCGGCGAGCCGCAGGCTTCCGGCAAGACCTACAAGGTCACCGGCACCCTCAAACAGGGCATTAGCAGCGAGAACGCCAAGAAGATCACCAAGCTCATCCGCGACGACGGACCCAAGACCGTCAAGACCCAGATCCAGGGCGACGAGGTGCGCGTCACCAGCAAGAAGCGGGACGATCTGCAAGCCGTCATCGCGATGCTTAAGAAGGCCGACCTGGACGTGGCGCTGCAGTTCGTCAACTACCGGTAGCAGACCCCGCCCGTCAGGTCCGCGGCGAGCGTCACGCTCGGCGGTCAACAGCATTCACCTCGTGCAGTAGAATGGACTGCACGAAGTGAACGTAGGAGCGCCTGCCATGACCACTGTGACCGTCAAGAAGACCACGGTCGCCGAGCTGACCGACGCCAACCGGCACGTCCGCGAGAGCGCCCACGCCGTCGGGGTCGCGCTGTCGTCGGTCTCGGTGTACACCGAGCCCGCCGTCGCACGAGCGGTACAGGCCGAGCACAACCTCTACGCCCGCATCAGCACCGAGTTCGGCATGCTGACCAGCACCGAAGCCGGCAAACGGATGGGGTCGCGGTCCAGCGCCCCGCGCAACCTCGCCACCACCGCGCGCCGCAACAAGGCGCTGGTCGCGGTACGGCGGGGCAGCTACCTTTCCTACCCGGGGTTCCAATTCGGGACGGACGGGAAACCCCTCGCCGTCATCGCACGCCTGCGTGAGGTGGCGGGGGCCAACGGCTGGTCGGAGGCGGGCCTGGTGCAGTGGCTCTGCTCGCCCACCACCTACCTGGACGGCGACCGGCCCGTGGATTGGCTCGCCACCGACCCCAACCGCGTCGTCGAAGTGGCAGCGGAGGCCTTGGCCGTCTCGTGGTGAGGCGACCACCGGACCCCTTCGACCCGGCCACCGCCACCCTGCCGGCGGGACACCTGCTCTACCGCGTCCTATCGGCCACCCGAACCGCCACCGATTTCAACCCCGGCATCGGCGCCAGGACCCGGTTCGGCTTCTTCGGCAAGCCCGGCGAGCGCGGCAAGCCCATCGTGCCGATCATGTACGCCGCCGACACCGAAGACGCAGCCATTGCCGAGACGCTGCTGCACGACATCCCGGCCGGGGGCGGAGTGCTCCCCTACGACCAATACGCGGGCAAAGTGCTCGTCCGGCTGAAAGTGACGCAACGCCTGCGCGTCGGGGTCCTGCACGGCACCGGGCTCCGGCGCCTTAAGATCACCGCCGACGAGCTCACCACCAGCCCGGCATCCAGCTATGACGCCACGGTGCGCTGGGCCGAGGCGGCCTACAACGCCGGGTTGGAGGGGCTGGTGTGGATGTCCCGCAAATGCAACGACGCCAAGGCGTATGTCTTCTTCGGCGACAGGTGCGCCCAAGCATTCACCCAGGACCCGACCCACGCACGCATCTTCGCCAGCCCGGCCGACCAAATCTGGCTGATCGACCGGTGCGCACCCCTGCATGTCGACGTACTCATGGAGCCGTTGTGACGGATTAGCGGGCCGCCACCCCAACCAACCGCTGGGTATCTAGTCTGGTGACGGGTCCCACAATTCAAGCGAGGTTCACGATGACCGTGACTCCCAAGGAAGCCGCCGGTCGCACACCGGCTGAGGCCGACTACTTTGACGTCGTCATCATCGGGGCCGGTATCTCTGGCCTCGGCGCGGCGTATCGGATCACCGAGCGCAATCCCCACCTGAGCTACACCGTCTTGGAGCGGCGCGAGCAGATCGGCGGTACCTGGGATCTATTTCGGTACCCCGGGGTGCGCTCCGACAGCAGTATCTTCACGCTCAGCTTTCCCTTCGAGCCGTGGACCCGGAAGGAAGGGGTGGCCGATGGCGTCCACATACGCGAGTACCTAACCGCCACCGCGCACAAGTACGGCATCGACCGCCATATCCAGTTCAACAGTTATGTCCGCGCAGCGGACTGGGATTCGTCCACCGACACCTGGACGGTCATCGTCGAGCAAGACGGCGCACAGAAGCACTACCGCGGCCGGTTCGTGTTCTTCGGCACCGGCTACTACAACTACGACGAGGGCTACACCCCTGATTTCCCCGGTACCGAGCAGTTCGCCGGCACCGTCGTGCATCCTCAACACTGGCCAGAAGACCTGGACTACAGCGCCAAGAAGATCGTGGTGATCGGCAGCGGAGCCACCGCGGTCACGCTGATTCCGTCGCTGGCCGAGCGGGCTGCAAAAGTGACGATGCTGCAGCGCTCGCCGACCTATCTCATGGCGGCGTCCAGATACAGCAAGTTCGCCTGGGCCAGTCGGAAAGTATTGCCCCGCAGAATTTCCCACCTGGTCATCCGGATGTACACCGCCGCACTAGCGGAGGCGCTGTTTTGGTTCTTGTCCCGCAAGATGCCGGGGTTGGTGAAGTGGCTGGTGCGGCGCAACGCGATCAACAACCTGCCCGACGGCTACGACATCGACACGCACTTCAAGCCCCGGTACAACCCGTGGGATCAGCGGATGTGCCTGATCCCCGACGCCGACCTGTACAACGCCATCACACAGGGCCGCGCCGACGTGGTGACCGACCACATCGATCATTTCGACGCCACCGGTATCGCGCTCAAATCCGGCGGGCACCTCGATGCCGACATCATCGTCACCGCCACCGGACTGCAACTGCAGGCGCTGGGCGGGGCCACGATCAGCTTGGACGGCACCGAGATCGATCATCGGGACCGCTTCGTCTACAAGGCGCACATGCTCGAGGACGTGCCCAACCTGTTCTGGTGCGTCGGCTATACGAACGCGTCCTGGACATTGCGCGCCGACATGACGGCCCGCGCCACGGCGAAACTGCTGGCGCACATGGGCTCTCATGGCTACACGCACGCCATCCCACAGCGAGGCGACGAGCCGATGGCCGAGAAGCCGGCTTGGGACATCCAGGCTGGCTATGTGAAGCGGTCGGTGCACGAACTGCCCAAGTCGGGCACCAAGCGGCCGTGGAACGTGCGGCAGAACTACCTCGCCGACGCCATCGACTATCGGTTCGACCGTATCGAGGAGGCGATGGTGTTCGGCCGCGTCGCTCAGCAGGCGCCTGTAGCCGGTTGAGCCTGGATAATCCCAGACTAAGGATTAACTGCTACTAAATGTGAGGTTTCGGCAATACGCTGGGCCTCATGGCAGCAGACAAGCGCGAACCCAAAGTCGTTGTCCTTGGTGGCGGTTCCTGGGGAACCACCGTGGCGTCAATCTGCGCGCGCCGCGGACCGACGCTCCAGTGGGTGCGTTCGGAGGTAACGGCCAAAGACATCAACGAGCATCACCGCAACAGCCGATACCTCGGCAACGACGTCATCCTGAGCGACACGCTGCGCGCCACCACGGACTTCGCGGAGGCCGCCAACTCCGCCGATGTCGTCGTCATGGGCGTCCCCTCGCACGGTTTCCGGGGTGTGCTCACCGAGCTGGGCAAGGAACTGCGGCCATGGGTGCCGGTGGTGTCACTGGTCAAGGGGCTCGAGCAGGGCACCAATATGCGGATGTCGCAGATCATCGAGGAGCTGCTGCCCGGTCATCCGGCAGGCATCCTGGCCGGGCCGAACATCGCCCGCGAGGTGGCCGAGGGTTATGCGGCCGCTGCAGTGCTGGCAATGCCCGACCAGCACCTGGCGACCCGGCTGTCGGGATTGTTCCGCACCCGGCGGTTCCGGGTGTACACCACCGACGACGTCGTCGGCGTCGAGATGGCGGGCGCGCTGAAGAACGTGTTCGCCATCGCCGTCGGGATGGGCTACTCGCTGGGTATCGGCGAGAACACCCGCGCACTGGTGATCGCGCGCGCGCTGCGGGAGATGACGAAGCTCGGCGTAGCGATGGGCGGGCACCCCGACACCTTCCCCGGACTGGCCGGTCTTGGCGACCTCATCGTCACTTGCACCAGCCAGCGCAGCCGCAACCGTCACGTCGGTGAACAACTCGGCGCGGGCAAGCCGATCGACGAGATCATCGCGTCGATGAACCAGGTCGCCGAGGGCGTCAAAGCCGCCAGCGTGATCATGCAGTTCGCCGACGAGTTCGGCCTGAACATGCCCATCGCCAGGGAAGTCGATGCCGTGATCAACCACGGCTCGACTGTCGAGCAAGCCTATGGCGGCCTGGCCGCCGAGGTCCCTGGACACGAGGTCCACGGCGCGGGGTTCTGAGTTGGCCAGTCAGCCGGGCAGTGACGAAAAGATTTGCATTCAATATGGGCTCGGCTCGATAGCTTGACCCGAGCTTGGCCGCCCCAATACCGTCGAACGAGATAGCCAGGCGTTCCCGGCCCCCGAACCGTGGGCTGGCACAGCTTTAATCGCCTGTGCGCCAGCAAGTTGCGGCGACGTTCACTTGCCGCAATACGGAGCGGATATCGGGACATCCCCCGCTAAGACCTAATGAGGGAAGCGACCGATGCAGTACACCGACGAGCTCGGCAATCAAGGTCTTGACCAGGGGCGCACGGAATCACGAATTGATCGCTTGGGATCGATTATCCGGCACGACTTGCCGTCATCACTCGTGGTTTTCCTGATCGCACTCCCGTTGTCACTCGGGATTGCGATCGCCTCAAACGCGCCGGTGCTCGCCGGTCTGATCGCCGCGATCGTCGGGGGGCTCATCGCCGGATCCGTCGGCGGATCACCGCTGCAGGTCAGCGGCCCCGCCGCGGGACTCACCGTTGTTGTCGCCGATCTCGTCTCCGATTTCGGTTGGGCAGTAACGTGTTTGATCACCGTAGCCGCGGGCGTCCTGCAGGTTTTGTTGGGGTTCAGTCGTGTTGCGCGAGCAGCACTGGCGATCTCACCCGTCGTCGTGCATGCGATGCTGGCCGGCATCGGAATCACCATCGCACTTCAACAAGCGCACGTATTGTTGGGCGGTAAGTCCAAAAGCTCGGCCTGGCACAACCTCATTGGCTTGCCGGGTCAAATTATCGGCGCGCACCGAACTGGGGCCATCCTGGGCGCACTGGTGATCGCCATCCTGATCGCGTGGCGCTGGGTTCCGGCCAACGCGCGCCGCATTCCGGGCCCGCTAGTCGCGATCGTGGCAGTGACGATTATCTCGTTGGTCTTCCCATTCGATGTGAGGCGAATCGACCTCGAGGGGTCGCCATTGGATGCGTTGCAGCTCCCGGATATTCCTGACGGCAACTGGGACGCCATCGCAATAGGTGTAGTGACGGTCGCGCTCATCGCCAGCGTCGAGAGCCTGCTGTCGGCGGTTTCAGTCGACAGGATGCACAACGGGCCACGCACCGACTTCAACCGCGAGTTGATCGGCCAGGGCGCCGCAAACATCGTGTCGGGGACCATCGGCGGGCTGCCGGTCACAGGTGTAATCGTGCGCAGCTCAACCAATGTCGACGCAGGCGCGAAATCGCGCGCCTCGGCGATCATGCACGGTGTCTGGATCCTGCTGTTCACCATTCCATTCGCGGGGTTGGTTGACGAGATCCCGACCGCCGCACTTGCCGGCCTGCTCATCGTGATCGGAATTCAGCTGCTGAAGCCAGCCCATATCGAAACCGCGATGAAGCACGGGGATCTCGCCGTCTACGTGGTGACCGCAGTCACCGTCGTCTTCCTCAATCTGCTGCACGGCGTGATGATCGGGCTCGCCCTGGCCGTCGCGTTGACCGGATGGCGGGTGATCCGGCCCAGAGTTGAGGCCAAGCGCGTAGGTGACGACTGGCGGGTGGCCGTCGAGGGGGCGGCGTGCACCTTCCTCGCCCTGCCCCTGCTGACCCGCGTGCTGGCGTCTATCCCGGCTGCCCAGAAGGTAACGGTCACCATTTCGGTCAACTACCTGGATCACGCTGCACACCAGGCGATTACCGACTGGCAGCGACAGTACGAGGCCACGGATGGCACGGTTCGGATCCAGGGTGTGGTCGAAACGGGCCACTTCGCCCGCCTTCCCGCCGTCGACCTAGTCGAAGCCGAAAGGCCCGAGGCCGCTGCCTAGCTGGCGCTATCTCTGCGGAGTGGTGC
>Ga0116129_1002035_pt1 | contig 10538 bp, 10 predicted proteins | sample June2015DPH_17_2_FD_89732 | JGI IMG/M metagenome (GOLD analysis project Ga0116129, IMG submission 89732) | Peatland microbial communities from SPRUCE experiment site at the Marcell Experimental Forest, Minnesota, USA - June2015DPH_17_10 | ecosystem: Environmental > Terrestrial > Soil > Wetlands...
ACCCCGCTTGCGGAAATGAGCTGAGGCACGCGTAAGCGAATGGATTGAGGTTCCCGTGCCAGAAGGACGCGAATTCGCAGTCGTTGGCCGAAGTCACTCGATCCTCGCCAGCACGTTGCGGCCGGCTTCCTCCCAGTCGCCGTAGAACGTCTCGGTCTTCAAATCCCCGCGCGATATGAATTCGCTATAGACGTCGAAGATCCAGCTCGCATGGACGTCATCGAGCAGAACATGCCGGCCGCGCTGGCCGCTGGCGATACGGATGCAATTGCTCATGTCGGAGCGGCAGATTTCATCGGTGTGGCCGCCGTCGACGTGAAAAATGTCGAACGCAAGCTCGGCGCGGCGGCTGACCAGCCAAGGGAGAACTTCGCGCGAATCGCCGGTAAACAAGTGCACGCGCCCTGGAAACTCCCCTTTGAGGAAATCGACGCATTCGGCCGTATATGCGTGCGACATGATGTCGACGCCATAGTATTCGAGTCGCGGGTTCGATGACAGCGCCAGCAGCGCGCTATGGCCGGCATTAACGCCAACTTCGAGCAATCGCTCCTTGAACCGCACCGCGCGCCATGCGTTGCGGCGGGCCGGAGCGAGCCCGTCCTCCGGAGGCTCGTTGACGTAACGATCATCAAGGTCGGCGTAGAAGATGTTGCCCTCCAAGCGTTCGCCGGATTGTCCCACGAGTTCGGCAAGGCGCTTGAGACGCAGGCGGAACCGCTCGGCGAAGACCTCCTCAAGGGTGTCGCGTCGTATCGAATAGTCGGGGATATCCGCTGGAGGGATGGGCTTCCCAGGAAGAAGCCTGCGGCCGTTCATCGTTGCGAAGCCTTTTTTTCTCGCCGTCGGCAGCGATCGGTTGCCGGCCCTTTGTTCTTTCCGCGCCTATGGCACGGTTTCGCCTGCCAATGAAGTGGTGATCGCCATGATGACTCCTCGGGCCAGCATCGCCTGCGCGGTCCTCTTGATTCTTGATTCAAGTCATTCGTATATAGCGCCGCTTTAGAGTCCCGATCTTGATGATGGGGGTCTTAATGCTTGCGCTCGGCTCGCAACCGTTGGGCGCGGTTCGAGCGAGCGGAGCGACTGAGGATGCGGCGGGATCTGCGAATTGAGGGCTACGCGATTGCGTCGGCCGACGGCATGATCGCGGACGCGACCGGAGTTATGCCAGACTCACTCAAATTCGAGGCCGACCAACGTTTTTTTCTTGGAGCGCTTGAGCGCGCCGCCGTGGTTGCGCACGGCCGCTTGTCGCACGAGGGCGATCCGGACTCGCACGGTCGCCGGCGCCTAATCCTGACCCGGCGGGTTCCCGACCTTGCGCCGGACCCCGACAATCCGAACACTTGGCTCTGGAATCCCGCCGGGGCGACGTTGGAGCAAGCGTGCGCTGCCGTCGGCTGCGGGTCCGGGACGCTGGCGATTGCGGGAGGAACTGAGGTTTTCAGCTTGTTTCTCAAGATCGGCTACGACGTCTTCTATCTAGCGCGCGCTGAGCAGGTGCGCCTGCCTGGCGGCGTGCCGGTTTTCTGCCAAGGTCGGTTTGGTCAGTCGCCTGAGGACGTTCTTCGAGACGTGGGTTTGAAGCCGGCCGAAACCCGGCGGCTCGAGAACGAGGTGTCTCTCGTCAAATGGACCGTGTGATTCAGGCGTACTGGCGCAAGCTCCGAGCCGCGGGCAGCGAGCCTTAGGCGATTCATTGGGCAGCTCCGACCGGGTCCCTTCAACTCGCCCATATTTGCCGATAGGGAGCCGGCTTGAGACCCGGGCCGGGCGGATCTCCCGCCTCCAGCGGGACCTCGGCGCGTGCCTTCGGACAGTGATACGCCTATGGATGAGCGGATGACGACTGAGCCGGCAAACCGCGCAGCGTCCATGGCGGCGCTGCTTCCGCTTGTCCGTTATGGCCGGCGCTATTTCGGCCGCGCGAGCGCGGCGCTGGCGGCGCTGTCAATCTCCTCCGCCGCAACGCTGGCGGTGCCGTTCGCGCTGCGTTCGATGATCGATTTTGGCTTCTCGAGAGAGAGCGGCGGCGCAGTCGACGTCTATTTTCTGGCCATGGCCGCGCTGGTGGTCGTCATCGCTTTATCCGCGGCCACCCGGTATTATCTGGTGACCACGCTCGGCGAGCGCGTGGTCGCCGATTTGAGACGCGACGTGTTCGCGCATTTGTCGCGTCTCGACGCCTCGTTCTACGACAGCGCGCGAACTGGCGAGTTGGTGTCGCGTCTCACCGCCGACACGACGCAGATCAAGGCTGCTTTCGGCTCATCGGCCTCGATCGCCTTGCGCAATCTATTCATGTTCATCGGCGCCACGGCACTGATGGTCTACACGAGTCCCAAATTGTCGGCGCTGGTGCTGGTCGCCATTCCTGTCATCGCCGCGCCGTTGATCGCTTCGGGCCGCGTGGTGCGGCGCCGGTCGCGACGCGCGCAGGATACGCTCGCCGAAGCGAGCGCCTTCGCTGCGGAGAGCCTTGGCGCCGCGCGCACCATGCAGGCCTTTGGCGCCGAGGGCGCGAGTCAGGCGCGGTTCGCCGAGGAGGTCGAAAGCGCCTACCGCGCCGCGCGAGAGGCCGCCGCCACCCGTTCGCTCCTCATTGCGATTGCCGTTTCGCTTGCTTTCTGCAGCGTGGTGTTTGTCCTGTGGCTCGGCGCGCGCGACGTCCTGGCGGGACGCATGAGCGGCGGACTCTTATCGCAATTCGTGCTGTTCGCCGTGCTTGGCGCGACGTCGCTCGGCGAATTGTCGCAGGTATGGAACGAAGTCTCCGCCGCCGCGGGTTCGGCGGGGCGGATCGCCGAGCTTCTGGCCGTCAAGCCGCGCATCGTCGCGCCGACCAGACCCGCGCCCATGCCTTCGCCTCCGCGCGGGGCGATCGAATTCAGGCGTGTCGTTTTCTCGTATTCGAGCGCACCCGAAGTACGTGTTCTGGAAGACCTCAGTTTCTCGATTGCGCCGGGCGAACGGGTCGCCATCGTCGGTCCCTCCGGGGCCGGCAAGTCGACCATATTCCAGCTCATCATGCGCTTTTACGACGCCGACGAGGGTCAGGTCCTCGTCGATGGCGTCGACGTCAAGACGGTCGATCCAAAGGATTTGCGCGAGCGCATCGCGCCGGTCCAACAGGAGGCTGCGATCTTCGGCGCCACCGTTGCCGAAAATATCGCCTATGGGCGTGGCCAGACCAGCGAATTGGCGATCGAGGAAGCGGCGCGGCGGGCAGCGGCGGACGGGTTTGTCCGTGAGCTCGGGCTGGGCTATGCGACCAAGCTTGGCGAGCGCGGCGTGACCCTCTCCGGAGGGCAGAGGCAACGGCTCGCGATCGCGCGCGCCATTCTCAAGGACGCGCCAATCCTGCTGCTCGACGAGGCGACATCGGCCCTCGATGCGGAAAATGAGGCGTTGGTGCAAAGTGCGCTCGACGATGTGATGACCGGCCGCACGACGCTGGTGATCGCGCATCGGCTCGCGACCGTACTGAAGGCCGACCGAATTCTGGTAATGGAGGCCGGTCGCATGGTCGAGGAGGGCGACCACGCCTCGCTCGTCGCGCGAAATGGCGTCTACGCGCGTCTGGCGCGGCTGCAATTCGAATCCGGCGCGATGGCGCTCAGCGAGGCGAATGCGGCGAGCTAGCGGACGGGATTCACGTTTGCGGTCGACGGTCCTTGCAATTATGGTAGAGGTCTCCCCGCCCGCGCTTTGCCGCGATGGCGTTCGAAAGCGCCCTCGACGTGGCGCGTTACTTTTAGGCGAAGCAGAGTGACAGTTCGATCGACAACACTTGCGCGTGAGAGCCGGATCGCCAGGCCGACGCCTGCGCGGGCATGGGACGGTGTGCTCGATCATCTGGTCCTGCTCAAGCCCCGCGTCATGTCGCTCGTCGTCTTCACGGGCGGTGTGGGCTTTGCGCTTGCCCCCGCGCCGATCGACTGGATGAAGCTCCTGGCGACGCTTTCGGCCATGGCCGGAGGGGCGGGGGCCTGCGGCGCGCTAAACATGTGGTGGGATGCCGACATCGACGCCAACATGGCGCGGACGGCGATGCGGCCAATTCCGCGCGGCGTGGTGCCTCCGCTGGAGGCGCTGGCGATCGGAATTCTGCTCTCGGTCGTGTCGGTCGCTGCCCTTGCGATCGAAGTCAATGCGTTGGCGGCGGCGTTGCTGGCGCTGACCATCGCGATTTACGTTCCGCTCTACACCATGGTTCTCAAGCGCTCGACGCCGCTCAACATTGTCATCGGCGGCGCGGCCGGAGCGCTGCCGCCGGTCATCGGTTGGGCAGCGGCGATGAATAGCGTCTCCGCAGGCCCGATCGCGATGTTCCTCATCACCTTCTTGTGGACGCCGCCGCATTTCTGGGCGCTGGCCTTGTGCCGCAGCGGCGATTACGAGCGCGTTGGAGTGCCGATGCTGCCTAATGTCGTCGGCCCGGTTAATACCTGTCGGCAGATCGTGGCCTATTCAATTTTGCTTGTTCCGGCGTCGTTCGGCCCGATGCTGATCCCGGGCGTTGGCCTTCTCTATGGCGCGATCGCAATTGCGGCGAACGCAGGATTTCTTTGGCGCGCGTTCGCCCTGTACCGTCTACGGGACGCCGAGGAATCGGCGCAGCGGAAGGCCGCGATGGGCCTGTTCGGCTTCTCGATCCTCTACCTCTTCGTCCTGTTCGCAGCGATGCTCGCCGAGGTCATGCTGCGGGGACGCGTTTAAACTTGGATGCTCAAGCGCGGCGGTCGCCGGAGTGCGAGGCCGGATCTCGAGCGGCTCAACGAAGTCAACATGGCAGACCTTGACCCAAATGCGAGGCGACGCAACTGGATCGTGCTGATCGTCCTCGTCGGCGTGGCTCTGGCGCTGTACGTCAGCTTCATGGTCAAGGTGGGCCAGGGTTGACGCCGCAATGAACGTCATTCGCGAGTTGCCGCATGTGCTCGCCGTCATCAATGCGGCGACCATCGTCGTACTGCTGCGCGCCTACAGTCGTATCCGCGCCCGCGATCGCGAGGGGCATCGGCGCACAATGTTCGTCGCCATCGGCCTTGGCGTCGCATTTCTCGCGGTCTATCTCGTGTATCACGCGTTCGCGGGCCTGGCGAAATTTGGCGGGTATGGCGCGATAAGGCCGATCTATTTCACGCTGCTCGCAATTCATGTGTTCATGGCCTTCGTGGTTGCGGTCCTGGTGCCGGTGACCTTCTACAACGCGCTCAAACAGCGGTTCGCTACGCACAAGCGGCTGGCGCGTTTCACATTCCCGGCGTGGCTCTTTGTCGCGGTATCCGGCCTCGTCGTCTACGTGATGGCGATCCATCTCTATCCGACGAACGCCAGCTGACCGTTTCATGACCCAAACGGCGCAAACGGTAACCTCTCTCCACCGCACGCGATCTGTCTCGGGCGTTAGGAGCGCAGTCCAACGGGAGCTCGTCGGATGGGCGTGGCTCGCGGTCGGCGCGCTCGCGGTCGCTGGCGTGTTCGCGCTACTGCTGGCGCTGTCGCGAATTTCGGGGATGGAGAAGACGCCGTTTTGGCCGATCGACTTCTTCTACAAGGGCCTGGTGATCCACGTCGTGTTCTCGCTGGTGATCTGGCTGCAAGGCGTTTTCGCCTTTCTGGTCAGCGTCGCGACGCTGAAGCTCGCAGGCGACGACGTGCGTGCTGCGCCGCTGGGGCGAATCGGGCAGGGGGCCGTCCTCCTGGCTTTTCCCTTCCTGTTCGCGCCGGCCTTTCTCGAGGCCACGCAGCCCACGCTCACCAACTACATCCCGATCATTCGCCATCCGGCCTACGACATCGGGCTGTTTGCGCTGGCTTTGGGGGTGCTTGCGCCGGTCATTCGTCTTCTCGTCAATCTGCCTGGGCGGCTTGCTTCCGCGCCGCCGCTCGCGGTCGCGATGGCGTTCGGCGGCTTCGTCTACGTGCTCGCATTGATATGTTTTGGCGTCGCTACGACGCTGCTCGCGCATGCGGGCGAACTGGCCTCGCGCGAGGAATTGTTCTGGGGCGGCGGCCATGTGCTGCAATTCGTTTACGCCGCGCTCATGGTGACGAACTGGTCGATCCTTGCGCGCGTGAGTCTGGGCGAAGAGGCGGTCGATCGCGGCGTGTTCCTTGCTTCTGTAGGTCTCATCGCGCTGATCGCAATCGCCGCGCCCGCGTTCTACGCGATTTTCGCTCCCTTTTCCGACCATCAGCGCGAGGCGTTTCGATTCCTGCAGTTTGGGATCGCTGCGCCGACGCTGATCTTCGCCGTTTCGCTTGCAACTCGCATCCTTCGCGTGGCCCGCCCATGGCCATGGCGCGATCCGGCTTTCTTCGCCCTTGCGATGTCGCTGGCGCTCTTCGCGCTCGGCGGTGTGATGGGCTTCCTGATCGACGGGTCCGATACCCGTACGCCCGCGCATTATCACGCGGTGATCACCGCGGTCAGCGTGTCGAGCGCGGGCATGCTGCTCACTTACGGTCTCAAGGAATTGGGCAAGCCGCCTGCGCCGCCGCGCGCGACGCGGGTGCTGATAGGCCTCTACGGCGGCGGCCAATTTGTCGCCTCGATCGCCATGTTCGTCGCCGGCGGCTACGGGGCCTTGCGCAAAACCCCGTCCGGCGCTGGAACGCTCGACACCGTCGCTGCCGCGGGCATGGCGATGCACGGAATCGCTTCGATCTTCACCATTCTGGGCGGCGCGGCCTTCGTCATCGTCGCCATCCGCGCGTTGTGGCGAGCGGGTCCGGTTTGCTCGACGACGTCTCTCTGACTTCACGCAACTTTGAACGGCGGCTGTCCGCTCGTCTGGCGCGTTGGTGCGTTCCGCATTGTCGGGCGACTTCATGCGCGGGGCGGCTTATGGGTTTTTTCACGAAATCAGGGGTTCTCGTTGTGCTCGCCTTGGGCCTCGCCATCGGGCCGAGCGGCTGCGCCTTAGAAAACACGCTGATGGCCGAGCGGGCGAAGACGAGCCTCGTGGGCATGTCGGAGCTTGACCTTGAGACGTGCCTCGGCCTACCGGACAAGGAAGCGAAGAAGGGCAAGACGACGCTTCTCTCGTACAACGCGACCAGCGCGAGAACGGTCAACTTGTCTATTCCGATCGTCAACGGGATTGGCGTGTCGGTGGTAGGCTATTGCCGCGCGACCTTCAGGCTTGAGAACGGACGGGTGGCCGGCGTGAGTTATAGTGGCAACGGCGATCCGCTCGAGGGTGAGAATAACGCCTGCGGCGGCTTGATGCGCGCCTGCCTCGCCCAGCGAAGCTGAGCTGGAGCGACGAGCAACGTTTGACGGAATCGTCATTGTTAGGAGCGCGGCGATCCCCCCTATCCATGAGAAGGGCGCGGTCGTAGGCGGCTCGGGGTTGAGTTCGGCGAAGGGACGATGGGTTCGCAACCCACCTCTCGTGCGGTCTCTTTATCGAATCTTTATGAAACCGGGCGGCGCTCAAACTAGATTTTCGATGAGCGAAGACCGTATTAAGCGGCGACGGAAATTCGCGATGGAGCGAGCTGACCCGTCTCTGTGAAGGTCGGCGGCTTCACTCTCGCTCGCGTCGGCTCGGTCGCGCGCAAAGTTTATGGAGATGCAGATGAAGCTGCCGAGCAATCGACGTCGATGCGACCGTCGCAAAGCCAAATGAGCGACGCGCCCGACCTTTTACTCGTCTCGCTCATCGGCTTTGGCACGACCTCGTCCGTTCTCCTCGGCGCCGCCATTGGCCTCTACGTGCCGCTCTCCAAGCGCATGCTGGCCGGCCTACTCGCCTGCGCGGCGGGCGCACTCATAAGCGCTCTCGCCATCGATCTTGCCCTCGGCAGCGCCAGGGAACTCCATCTGCGCGGCTTCGACTTTCAAGGCGCCTGGTTCTTCGTCGGCGGCGGATTCGCCCTCGGCGCCAGCCTCTACTTCGTGGCCTCCCGTTTTCTCGAAAGAAGCGGAGCCGCTGTCCGCTATCCGAGCCGGTTTCGCGAATATGTCCAGGATCGCGAGCGCGAGGAGCTGCGGGAACTGATCCGGCTGCTCGCGAAGAGCGATCTCCTGCGGAATCTGCCGCCGGAGGAAGTCGAGGCGCTTCTGCGTTGCGTCTGTCGACGCCGTCTCGCCGCGGACGAAATTCTCTTCCGGGCCGGCGATCCCGGGGATGCGCTCTATGTGGTCATTCGCGGAAAGGTCGAGGTTCTGACGGAAGCTGAGGCCGAGCCATCCCGGACGACGCATGCCATTGCCGAACTCGGCGAAGCCCAGGCTTTCGGCGAGATGGCGCTGCTAAGCGGCGGCACGCGAACAGCGACGGTTCGAGCTCTCACCGACACGGAGCTGCTCGCCATTCCCAAGCAGGATTTCGATCGCCTGATCGCGGGCGACCCTCAGCTCGCCGAAGCGGTCGAACGCATCAGCCATGACCGGGCGATCAAGAATCTCAGCGACGGCGCCCCCAATCCTGCCACCTGGGCAAAGGTTGCGGTCGCCAATCTCGATCACCTGCGGCAATACGAATCGAAGAAACTGCTGACCGAAATCGGCAAAGGCGCCGGGCTCGCCATCGTACTCGGCAACATCCTCGACACCATTCCCGGCGGGCTGGTTATCGGCGCCGCGTTGACCGCCAGGGGCACGCTGTCGCTGGCTCTCATCCTGGGCATGTTCCTCGGCGGCATTCCCGAGGCGGCGGCGAGCGCCGCCTTGCTGCGCAAGGCCGGCTATAGCCCGAAGACCATATTCGCCCTGTGGTCCGTTGTCCCCGTCGCCGGCATTGCCGCGACGGTCGTGGGAAGCCTCTACATCGGCGGCTCGGCATCGCTGATCGCGGCATTCGCGCAAGCGTTGGCCGGTGGCGCGGTGCTCGCGGTCGTTGTGCACGCGATGATTCCTGAGGCGATTGAAGCAGGCGGCTCGCTGGTCGTCCTGCCGACCGTCGCGGGGTTTATCTTCGCACTCTATCTCGCGTTGGCCCAGGCGCTCCGCTAACGGCCTTGCTCCATCTCAGTGGCGCGCAAATGGACGACCGAAAGGCCGAACAAGGCCAGAGCCAGCGCCTGATGGGGCAACGCAAGCTCGATCGGAACGACGGCGAGCAGCGTTGCAATGCCGAGAGCGACTTGGAGCAGCGCAATAGCGGCAAGGACCATTGCGCGGCTCGCGACCGGCGAGCCGGGCGAGGCGCGTAGCGCCGCGATCGCCTGAACGATCGCGAAGGCGATGACGGCGTAAGCGACCATCCGGTGATCGAACTGCGCCGTCGCCGCGTCGTTGAATATCGCTTGCAGCGGATTGGGGTGAAACGCTTCGCCGGGAATCACGCTCGACCCCATCAAGGGCCAGGTGTTGTAGATGAGACCCGCACGCAAGCCCGCGACGAGGGCGCCGAGGCCAAGCTGACAGAAGACGAGCGCCGTGAAGATCCAGGCCGAAGTCGCGAACGCGCGCGACGCAGTCTTCGACCGCGGCCGTTCGCTTAAGCCTACCGCGGCATAGATCAGCGCGCCGAACGTCGCTGCGGCGATCAGAAGATGCAGCGCCAATCGCTCCTGCGCCACCTCGGTGCGTTCGCTCAGGCCCGAGCTGACCATCCACCAGCCGACAATCGGCTCAAGCGCGAGCAGGCCCGTCGCGACGGCGACCTGCCGTCCGAGCGCGGCTTTGAACCGGCCTCGCCACCAGAACCACAAAGCGGGCAGAATGAATGCGGCGCCTACAACGCGCGCCAAGAGACGATGCGCCCATTCCCACCAGAAGATGGCCTTGAATCCATCCAGATTCATATCGGAATTGAGCTCGGCGAATTGCGGGATTTGTTTGTAGCGATCGAACTCGCCCTGCCACTCCGAGGCGCTCAGCGGGGGAAGCATGCCGGTGACGGGCTTCCATTGGGTGATGGAGAGACCGGATTCGGTGAGCCGCGTCGCGCCCCCAACTAGAACCATGAGAAAGACAAGGCCCGCAACGGCGATCAGCCAGAACCGAACAGCCCCGCGATCGTCAAAGCTTGCTATTTGGACGAGGGCAGGTGCGCCGTGGGTTATGGCCATGAGGATGTGTAAGGCTTGTATCCGGAACGGCTCGGAGGAACTGAAGCTCCGCCTTTTGTCCTAATCGTGTCCAAGGCGCAACGCTGGCCGGAACGCCGCGAATCCCGCTAAAAAGACGAGATAATGCAATTGAATTGTAGCGCGCGAAGACGCAAATGCCTGCGGCGCGTGGTCATTATATAGCGACAATTTGTTGGCAAAAACAGAAGTCTATGTTATGGGTTGCACATTGGCGGAATCTAGCCCTGCCTCCGACCCATCAAGGAGGGGAGCCGCTGGGCGATCAATCGAGGCCAAATGAGAGAGTGAAGAATTTTCTTATTTGAATCGGCTCTAACCCATTGAAAAGACCCGATTCGAAAAAATAAGCGCTAGTAAATTTACTAGCGTTTATTAGCGTTTACTCGCTTTTATTGACGCGTATTGGCGTTTGTTTGCACCAGATTTGTGTCGCTGTCGAAGCGGGTTTTCGAGCGGGTTTCGTCGGCGCTCCTCCTCGTCATGAT
>Ga0116129_1002038_pt1 | contig 10528 bp, 9 predicted proteins | sample June2015DPH_17_2_FD_89732 | JGI IMG/M metagenome (GOLD analysis project Ga0116129, IMG submission 89732) | Peatland microbial communities from SPRUCE experiment site at the Marcell Experimental Forest, Minnesota, USA - June2015DPH_17_10 | ecosystem: Environmental > Terrestrial > Soil > Wetlands >...
CGAGGAGGCCGATGAGCTGGCGAAACGGATGCGGATGTTGCTCGATGACCGGCTCGTCTGGTTTGCCGAGGTGAACGGCGAAGCCGTCGCATTCATGGTTACGTTGCCCAATCTCAACGAAGCCATTCGCGACCTCGATGGGCGGCTGTGGCCCTTCGGTTGGGCGAAGCTCCTGTGGCGTCTGAAATTCCACCGGATAAAAACAGCCCGTGTGCCCCTCTTTGGCATGCGGCGGAGCCTCTCGGGGACCTTGCTCGGCAGCGCGCTCCCATTGCAGTTGATTGGAGCCATTCTGCCCGCGATTGCAACCTTCGGATTTCGCTCGATCGAGCTGTCCTGGATTCTCGAGGACAATTTGCCGATGCGCCGGATTCTCGAACGGCTCGGCGCCCGTGCCTACAAGACCTATCGAATCTACGGCAAGAAACTCGCTGCGACCCGTGAGGCGCAGGCCGCCCGCACATTGGACACAGACTACCCGATCAGACTCGCACCACAGGTTTCAACATGAACAACAGAAACATCATCCGCATTGCCATCGTCGGCGTCGGGAACTGCGCGAGCTCGCTGATTCAAGGCATCCACTACTACACCCGGGAGCGTTGCCGCCAAGGCGTTTCAGGCTTGATGCACATCCAGATCGGCGACTATCTGCCGTGCGACATCGAGGTGGTCGCGGCTTTCGATATCGACGCCCGCAAGGTCGGCACGGACGTGAATCGGGCCATCTTCGCAAAGCCCAACTGCACGAAGGTTTTCCAGGGCGACATTCCGGACAGCGGTGTCACCGTGCGCATGGGGCAGGTTCTCGACGGCATCTCCGAGCATATGTTGGCGTGCGCCGAGGACCGTACATTCGTCCGGTCTGGTGCGCCGGAACTCAGCAAGGAACAGATCGTCCGGGAACTGAAACGCGCCGGAGCCGAGATTCTCGTGAGCTACGTGCCGGTCGGCTCAGAGCAGGCTGCGCGCTTCTACGCGGAGTGTGCGCTCGAAGCGGGCGTGGCACTGATCAATAACATGCCCGTGTTTATCGCCAGCGACAAGGAATTCGCCGAGCGCTTCCGGGCACGGAACTTGCCGATGATCGGCGATGACATCAAATCCCAGCTCGGCGCGACGATCGTTCATCGCGTCCTCACGGACCTGTTTGCCAAACGCGGCGTCAAGGTCCTTCGCACCTACCAATTGAACACCGGCGGTAACACGGATTTTCTCAACATGAAGAATCAGGCCCGCCTTGCCTCCAAGAAGACATCGAAGACGGAGGCGGTACAGGCTGTGGCCGCCAAACGTCTGGAGGACGAAAACATTCACATTGGACCGAGCGACTACGTTCCGTGGCAGAAAGACAACAAAGTTTGCTTTATCCGCATGGAAGGCCACTTGTTTGGTGATGTTCCCATGGACGTTGAATTGAGGCTGTCGGTGGAAGATTCGCCAAACTCCGCCGGTGTCGCCATCGACATGATTCGATGTTGCAAACTCGCTCTCTTGAACGGCGTCGGCGGACCGCTCGAGGGGCCGAGCGCGTATTTCTGCAAGCACCCCCCGAAGCAGCACACGGACGATGAAGCCTACGAGATGGTCGAGACCTTCATACGCAATAACACGGCCAAGCTCAGGGTAGTGGCCCCTTGAACTGCCTCATCGTGGCCGCTGGGACAGGCGGGCGCCTGCGAGAGCGGGGCCAGAGCAAGCCCTTGGTTCCGGTAAACGGGGTGGGCTTGCTCGAGCGGGTCATCACGCGCGCCCGCAGCGCGGGCGTGGAGCACTTCCTGGTGGTGAGCGGCTACCGGGGGGATGCCGTGCGGGCGGCGCTGGACGCCATTTCCGACCGGGAAGGCATTTCGATCAGGCATGTTGACAACGACGAGTGGCAGCGTGGCAATGGCGTGTCTGTATCGAAGGCCAGGCCCTTCCTGGACGGCCCTTTTGTGCTGAGCATGTGCGACCACCTGGTCGATCCGGCCATTCTTCGGGAATTGATGTCCTCAGGGACCGAGCCCGATACCGTAACGCTCGCCGTGGATTTCAACATCGCGGGCTCGATCAATGACCCGGACGATGTCACACGGGTCAAGTGTTCCGATGGCCTGATTCTGAACATCGGCAAGGTCATCCGCGACTTCAATGCCATCGATACGGGCGTCTTCCTGTGTACGCCCGTCCTCTTCGATGCGCTCGAGTCGAGCCAGGCGGCGGGAGATGAAAGCATCTCCGGAGCCATGAATGTCCTTGCACGCCAGGGCAAGGCTCGCGTATTCGACATCCAGGGTCGTCTATGGCTCGACGTGGATGATCCTGCGAGCTTGGACAGGGCCGAAACCCTCTTGAGGTCGGGACGCCTCTAGGGTACCCGCCCGCGGCACCCCGTGGCTTCACCGCGTATGGACGGTCATCAGCAGCATCTGCGCCGTGGCTTCAACTGGCTGGGCAGTGCGACGATCGTCGCCAAGCTCACGGACTTCGCCACGATCCTCTTGGTGCTGCGCTTCCTGACCAAGGAACAGGTCGGCGCGGGTTCGCTGGTGGTGGCCTTCGGGGCGGTCATCGAGGCGCTCGACGGGCTGGGCACGAGCACGGCGCTCGTCCAGGCCCCCTCGTTGTCGCGCCTGCAGCTCGATTCCCTGTTTTGGCTCATCCTCTTGGCGGCCTGCGTCGTGGCCGGTGTGGTGCTGCTCGCTGCTCCATGGATCGCTTCTCTGTACGGGATCACCGGTGTCGCGGCTTACTTTCTCGCGATCGCCATCAAGCAGCCCCTGGTGGCCGCCGCCGTCATTCCACTGGCGACGCTGAACCGGGGGCTTAAGTACGAGCGGATCGCGCTCGTCAACGTAGGCTCGACCTTTGCCGCCGCGTTGACCCGGCTGGGGTTGGCGATGGCGGGAGCCGGCGCCTGGGCGATTGTCATCGCCTTTGCGGCAAGCGGGCTGTTCACCCTCTTGGGCGCGACGCTGGCAAGCCCGTTCCGGCCACAACTCAGGATCAGTCTGCCGGCCGTCTCGCCGTTGCTGCGCTTCGGACTGCGCACGACGATGTCGGGGTTGTGCGAGCAGATGATCAACAATGTTCACCATCTGCTGGTGGGATGGTTCTACGGCGCCGCCGCGCTTGCAGAGTTTCGCGTGGCCTTTGACCTTGCCATGGAGCCGGCCAATGCCGCCGGCACACTCATCAACCGGACGGCCCTGCCGGTCTTCGCCAAGGTCGCGGCGGTACGCGAGCATCTGGTGCAATCGTTCACCTGGTCGCTGAGACGGCTCCTCGCGGTGGTGGCCCCCTTGGCGGCAGCGATCGTGCTCGCGGCGGACCCCATCACGTCCATGATTCACGATGAGCAGCACCGGAGCTATGCCTCGGCCAGCCTGCCGCTGAAGCTGCTGGCGGCTGCGGCGCTGCTGCGGGTCGTCTCGCAGCTCGCATATCCCGTCATGTTCGCATCGGGACGTCCGCTGCTGGCCGTGCGCTTCTCGGCCACGACCCTGCTGCTGCTTGGGTTAGGCATGCTGCTGGTCGGCCTCACCATTCCAGCCGCAAACGGACCGGTGGCCATGTCGGCCGTATGGCTCGTGGTCCCCCCCCTCTTGCTTCTCTGGCAGGCTCGCTACCTGCACCGCCACTGGGACGTTGGGGTTCACGACCTGATCCGGGCCTTAGGGAAGCCCATCGTCGCAGTCGCCATGCTAGTCTTGGCGGTGGAAGCAGGCCGCTACCTCATTGGCATCAGCAGTCCGGCGCTTCAAATCGGCGTGGTCGTAGCACTGGCGCTGCTCACCTGTATTGGCCTGCTGCTGCGCGAGCCACCGCAGCAGACCCAAGCGGCGCGCGCAACAGGCGATCACGCGACAATCGGAGAGTGAGAAGATCATGAACGAGGCGCTTCGCGATCCGCGGTTCAACACAGCCATGGACGAAAGACACCGGGAAGACTTTCACTCGCAGGCACGGGCTGTCGTGAAGGACCTTTTCGAGCACAATGCTCGGGTCTACTGGACGGATTTCCTTCTCTCGATGGTGCTCGGCTACGCCGCTGTCGCGCTGTACCTTTTCAGCCCGACCTTCTCGCTACAATTCTTCGTCGGTCTCACGATCGCTTCCTTCGCGCTGTTTCGTTGTGGCGTGTTCATTCACGAGATCGTGCACATGCCGCGGGAACGCATGCCGGTTTTCCGAGCCACCTGGAACATCCTGTTTGCCATCCCTTTTCTCATGCCCTCCTTCATGTACAAAAATCACGCGGACCATCACAATCCCCGGCATTTCGGGACGGTGAAGGATGGGGAGTATCTTGCCTTGGGTGCAGGTCCGGTGAGCCGCGTCGTCGGGTACTTACTGCAGGTTCCCTTGCTGCCGGCGCTGGCGATATTTCGGTTTCTGGTATTGACCCCGCTTTCGTTCATGCATCCAAGGCTGCGCCGGTGGGTGTTGGCGCATGCGTCATCATTGGTCATCAACCCGAGGTACCGGAGAAGCGTTCCTGCCGACGAACCGCACGGAACCTGGGCCGCTCTCGAAGCGGCCATATTCCTGGAGCTCGTTGTGTTCGCCGTCCTGCTGATATCCGGAAAAGTGGCCTGGAGCATTTTTGTCAGGTTGTATGTTCTGGGCATGGCGGCATCGGGTCTGAACTGGATCCGCACCCTGGCCGCTCACGGTTACCGCAACACGGGCGCCGCGATGAGCTACCTCGAGCAGGTCGAGGATTCCAACACCGTCATCGGCCCCCCGTGGCTGACGGAGCTGCTCTTCCCGGTGGGCCTGCGCTATCACTGCCTGCACCATATGTTTCCGGCGCTCCCTTACCATTCACTGGGTACCGCCCATCAACGGTTGATGGCGCAACTGCCCGCGGACTCCCCTTACCGGAGCACGATGCGGCGTGGGTTTCTGGAGGCAATGGCGGTGCTGTGGCGCAGCGCCAGCTCCGCCGGCCGGGCAGCCCCCCGGTCAGCTCGTTGACGGCGCGCCCGCTACCTATACCGCTCGCCGGAAAAGATACACCGCAAGCGCCACCAACACGATCGAGGGTGTCGTGGCCGTGAGGGCCGGGCTCGCATTGAGCAGCAGACCCAAATAGCTCGTGATCTGCTGGACGAGGGTAAAGATGATGCCGATCATCGTCCCGATCATCATTCGCTGCCCCATGCCCCGGGTGCGAAGTGACCCGAATGCGAAGGGAACGGCGATGAGTATCATGGCCGCCATCGCCAACGGCAGGGCGATCTTTTCCCACAGCTCCTGAGCATAGCGGGCCACGGGCTGATGCCGTCTCTCGAGATCGCGGACATACCGGTACAAATCGAGCGGCCGCATGCTGTCGGCGGGTAGCGTGAGGAGCAACACCTGTGCGGGTCGCAAAAAGGAATGCCAGACGAGAGTTGCAAGCTGTTCGGTGTCGATTCGCGTGCCACTGAACCGCTTCCTCGACACTCCCTCCAAGAGCCAGGTGCCATCCGGGCGGACTTCGGCCCGGGCCGCCTGGATCACGCCCTGCACTCTGCCGCCGGCGGAAAATTCATAGAGATAAATGTCCACCGGAATGTTTGCATCCGCGAATCGTCGCACGTTGAGGAACTGATGGTCGCCCGCGGCCCAGAAGCTGTTGCTGCCGCGCACGGCGTCCAGCGAAGCGAGCCGAGAGTCCCGCTCGGTCTGTGCCAACTGCTGGGCGGGTGGGATTACGAACTGCGCCAGAACAAACAGCGCGACCAGGGTGGCTAGCGCCAGTTTGAACACGGCGCCGACAATGAGGGTCGGGGAGATGCCGCTTGCACGCATCACCGTCAACTCGGCGCGCGTCGCCAGAGCACCCAGAGCGAACAGGCAGGCGAATAACATGGCAGCGGGCATGAGCTGCAGCAGCCGGGCCGGCGCGGTCAGCAGCACGTAGACACAAGCGTCGATCAGCCGATAGTTCCCCTTGCCGACGTCGTGAAGCTGATTGACGAACTCGAGCAGGCTGAACAAGATGGTGAGGCCGGCCGACACCAGCAGCAGCGCTTTCAGCGTAGCAATCGCGATATAACGCTCGAGTCGGGTCATGAAGCCTTGAGGCAAGTCGTGAGGTTCACGTGACCAATCCCATCGGCACCTGCTTACGCCCCGCCCTTGCCTCGCCGCCTCAGGCTGAGCTGTGGCTCGAGCAGCGCGAAGATCAGCACCAGGGCGAGCGACGCCGGCGCAATCCACAAACCGGGAAAGGGCGGAAGGACCCCAATCTGGACCCAAGTTCGCGCGGACTCGTAGAGCAGGTAATAGCCGGCGTAAATCAGGATCGCGATGCCGACCTTGGTGTTTCTGTGTTGACGAGGATGCGCGCGCGACAACGGCACGCCCAACATGCCCAGCAAAAGCGTCGTAACCGGCGTGGACTGGCGCCATTGGAACTCCGCGATGTCGGGCGCGGAATCGGAGGATCTCAGGTGAGTCGTGCTGGCAGCGATCGCGCTATAGTCAGGCGGGTGGAGGGACGGGCTGACAAGATGGAGATTGAGGTCATTCGCGTTGAGGACGACCTCGCTGGCGCTGCCATCGACATCGACGTCATAGACGTGAGCCCCTGACAGATGGAACCGGGGACCCCCCTCGACGGGCGACAGCTGCTCGATCGACACCGCATAGATGAGGCGAGTGCCGCCTCCGCGGAGCCTCAGTTGGACGAAAACGCCGCCGGCCGGGGTCGCCGGGCCCTCGCGCCGCTCGATGTAGATCGTACGTTCGCCTTTACCGGTGACATAGAAGGTGCCGGGCTGCATGTTGTTCGAGTTGAGCGATGCCTCCGCGACGTCGGCAAGCTCGTGCGATCGAGTGTAAGCCCACGGTCTTGCGACAAGGGACAACCCGGCGACGATCACGGCTGTGCACAGCGACAGGCCGAAAACGATACCCATCAGTCTGGCTGAGGTCCATCCGAGTGCGAATAGGGCCGTCATTTCGGAGTCAACGTACAGCCGGCTGAGGGCCATGACGACGGACAGGTAGAGCGATATGGGAATCAGCATCTCGAGCGCGATCAGGGTCTGGAGACCGATCACCTGGGCGATCATGCTCGTCGGCAAGAGCCCGTTCACCGCATCCGACAAGAAGCCGGCAGCGCCATAGCTCATGAACAGCACGCAAAGCACGGCCAACACGGCCGCAAACGGCCCGAGGATCTCACGCAGCAGGTAACATCTGAGAATCATACTAAGTGCCAATCCGTGCTAACCGTGCTAAGGTTAAACTCCCGCTGCCGAAATGTATGCACAGTCCATCGTCTGAAGTCTTGGATCGGGGGCCCAGCTCCATCGGACCCAGTGCCATCGGACCCGGAGACACCCTGCGTAGAGTGGCGATTTTCCGCCACAACCTCTTCAGGACCTCGGAACCGTTCATAACCGAGCAGGCCCGACACCTGCGCCGGTACCGGCCGCTTTTCTTGGGCCGGAAGCGTTTCGGCCTGCCTCCCGATGGAGCAAGCTGCCTCACGCTCGAGGATCTTTACGAGAGCTTCACACTCCCCCGCATCGGCTGGCAGATGCTCACCGGCGATGTGCAGCCGTATTTGCGTCTGTTGAGGCCAGGACAACCGTCTCTGATCCATGCGCACTTTGGTATTGAAGGCGTCTCGGCGCTTGGGCTGGCGATGCATCTCAGGATACCGCTCGTGACCACGTTCCACGGCTTCGATGCGACCCTCAAGACGCACGCGATGTTGGCTTCGCCCGCGTGGTTTCGCTATCCGTTGTTGCGGCGAAGATTAGCACGCGAGGGCCATCTCTTTCTCTGCGCCTCCTCCTTCATCCGCCAAAGACTCCTGGACACGGGTTTTCCCGAGTCGCGCACGCACACTCACTACATCGGCGTGGACTGCCGGACCATCCGGCCGCGCGGGGACTCGGAGGAGCAACCGCTGATCCTGCACGTTGCGCGTCTCGTAGAGGTAAAAGGAACTCGCTACCTTCTGCGCGCCTTTGCGAGAGTAGCGCGGACCTGCGACCGGGTGCGACTCAAGATCATCGGTGACGGCCCATTGAGACGGCCGCTCCACGCGCTCGCAGCCTCACTGGGCGTCGGAGACCGCGTCGAGTTTCTCGGCGCCCTTCCCCATGCGGAGGTGCTTTCCTCGATGCGCAAAGCCGCGATGCTGGTGCTGCCCGGGGTTCGTACCGCCACCGGGCGCGAAGAAGGACTGGGCATGGTGCTGTTGGAAGCCGCCGCCACCGGGGTACCCATCATCGGATCCCGGGTCGGGGGGATTCCGGAATGCATGGTGGATGGGAAGACCGGCTTCCTGGTCCCGGAGCGCGATGAAGAAGCGCTTGCCCGAAGGATGGAGGAGTTGCTCGAGGACCCCGTCAGACGGCACGGCATGGGCGCAGCGGGCCGTGCGCTGGTCGAGGATCGATTCGACATTGACCGGCAAACTGCAGCGCTCGAGAATTTCTATGACTCCGTCCTGGCACGATGAGATTGCAGCATGAGCTCGCGGCAGGCCCAGAATGCCGTGGTCGTGGCGCATCCGGACGATGAGGCGCTCTGGTTGAGCTCCGTCGTCGCCTCGGCGGAGCGAATCGTGTTTGGTTTTGGTGCCGTCTTTGACCGACCCGGCCGGTCCAAGGCACGTCGGCGGGCCGTCGCTGCGTTGCCGCTGAACGGGATCGTCAACCTGGAGATTCCTGAAAGCGGGGTGGACTGGAAGTCCTATCAGATCCAGCCCGAGCTGACGCCGCTGGGCATCAAGATTGCTGAATCGTCGGTGCGGGAGCGTTATGAATCGAACTATGCGAGGCTGTATGACGGTCTTCGCGCATCGCTGACCGGATGCGCCGACGTCTACACCCACAATCCGTGGGGCGAGTATGGACATCCCGAGCACATTCAAGTCTACCGTGCAGTCACTGCCCTGCAGGAGGAGCTGGGTTATAAAGTCTGGTTTTCAAACTATGTGAGCGCCCGAAATCTAACTTTCGTCAGGGATCTTGCCGAGCGCCTGAGCTGGGCTCAGCGCGCAGTGGCGAGACCGGACGTGGCCACCGCTCGCGCCTTGATGGCGGTCTACCGGCATTACGGCGCCTGGACCTATCCGTCAGGCCATCGGTGGCCTGTACACGAGGTGATGTACACCCAGCCGCTGAGGAACAGCGCTGACCTCCGACATCAGTTTACAAGCGAATGGCTTCTCGACGTCACGAGACTGCGGTGGTGGTCGCCGCCGTGGCGCGATCCCAGGCGGCACCTGAGCCCTCTCCGCAAGCGGTGCGATCATGCGCTGCCGCCCTGATGGGCGAAGTCTCCACCCCACTCAGGGCACGACGGAGCCGGTTGGCTGCGTGATGATGTGTACCGCTTGCGTACCGCCGTCCGAGAAAGCTTGCAACCTGCCGTCCCGGACGTGGTACAGGAATATGGGTGCACTCATCTCCACGCCGTTTCCCGCTGAAATGTGCGGATGACCACGGAGACGGACGGTTTCCTGTTTCGCCTCATAGGTGATTTCATCTGCCTGACCATGGTCGCCCCGCTCGGAATCAGTGCGCCGCTGTTCAAAACGCGCAGGGACGCCTGTCGCCACGATGTGGTCGAGCACGCCGTCGCGATACACGAGAATGGCCTGATCCGCCCAAAGCGAGCCGCGCTGTTCCGAAGTGATCATCACCCGGCCCGTGAAGGTCCACCGGCTGTTTTTGGAGCCCACGTCGGTGGCATGGGCCCTCTCGGCCGTGATTCGAGCACTACCCTGAGTAACGCTGATGGTCGTGAAGTCCGCCGTATTGGTCGTATCATCGATGGTCGCAACCACGGAGTCGATGACCATGGGCTCTCTGGAGGTCGGGGGCGGCTGCGCGGCGACAGTGCCTGCAATCAGCGACGCTCCTGCAACGATCGCCGCGACTCGATAGCGGGGCTCGACGGATGGCGCGTCGCTGCCCTTAGAAAAGTGGATCATAAAATTGCATCGAACGCGTGCGATAACACCCGGAATCAATAGATGACACAAAAGCAAACCGCCGTACCAGGTCATGTTCCCACCAGGCGAACGACGGAAATAGAGGAAATTACCAATCTCTATCTCATCCATCCGCTGGCAAGCCGACTCGTCCCGATTTTCGCCCAGCTGCACGTCACGCCTAACGCCGTATCGATCGTGGGCATGTTATTTGGCATTCTTTCAGCCTTCGCATACTACCGCTACTGGGACCCTCGATTCGCGATCGCCGGCTTTGCTCTGATGATCGCTTGGCACGTCATGGACGGAGCAGATGGCCAACTCGCGCGCTACACGCAATCCTACTCGTACTTCGGAAAGATGCTCGATGGGATCGCCGACAATGTAACCTTCGCCGCCGTATACGCCGCTCTTGCCGTGGCTTCGAGCCGCCGGCATGGCAACTGGGTCTACGCATTGGTCGCAATTTCGGCAGTGTTCCATGCGATCCAGTCGGCGAGCTACGAAACTGAGCGACAGGAATACGAATATCTGGGATGGGGCAAAAAGCCACAGGAACCGCCGCCTCGGAATGGCGACGCTCGCGACCGGGGCGGC
>Ga0116129_1002040_pt1 | contig 10517 bp, 3 predicted proteins | sample June2015DPH_17_2_FD_89732 | JGI IMG/M metagenome (GOLD analysis project Ga0116129, IMG submission 89732) | Peatland microbial communities from SPRUCE experiment site at the Marcell Experimental Forest, Minnesota, USA - June2015DPH_17_10 | ecosystem: Environmental > Terrestrial > Soil > Wetlands >...
AAACCTGACAGCACAGAGAGCAGCCGTTCTGTCGAGATGGCGTCATTGAATTGCACGGCGAACGCTATCGGCTCAGCTTCAGGACTCGTGGGAGCCAGTTCGTGAAGCGCGCTCCGGTAGGCCGATTCTCCCTCGGACAGTGTATGGGCGTGAATGACGAAGGTCATGCTTTGCAGGCGACGGGTATCGGCTCCGAACGGGAGATATACCGTCGATGGCGTAGCCTGCCGCAGGCTGCTGTATTTGGCATCTTCAACCATCCCTACGACCCGGCATTCTCTTGTGGCCGCTCCAGAAGCGATAGTACCTACATGCTGATAAAGAAGCCGCCCTACGGCAGACATGTGGGGAAAGAGCTCAGTTGCCGCTGCGCGGTTGACGAGACAGGTATCCACGTCCGAGTCCTGGCCTGCGAAATCCCGTCCGGTGAGTATTTGTGTGCCGAGAGTCCTAAAGTAGTGGGCTCCGACATCATTCACTGAATATTTTTCTCTCAGATCTCCAGCGGAACCGAAATGCGCGTCCTGACTGAACGCGCCTGTATGACTCCAGCCGTTGAGCGGCGTATTCTCGGCCACGCTTGCGTCGATCACTCCGGGCATCTGGCCGATACGCAGGATTATGTTGCGATATAGGTGGACAAGATCTTGATCCTTCTGAGGGAGTCCCTCAAAATCTGCGGTGACAAGAACGACATTCTCGGTGCGAAAACCTGGAGGGTTATTTCGCAGATTCAGTACCGAGGCGCCCAGCATGGTTGCTACGACAGCCATTGCGAGACCAAGCGCAAGCTGTGCCGGCATAAAGAGCCGTCGTATAAGAGTCCCTCTTCCCGCAAGGATGTTCCTGCTAGATTTCCTCAATGCCGGTTCGATGGAGGCGTGGCCAGCCAGCCACGCCGGAATGAAGCCGAAGAGCAGCGCGCAGAAGATGGCGCACCCTGCAGTAACGGCCAATGTAAATGCATCGGGCCTGACAGAAAAGGCCGTTTCTGCTTCACGGCTTCTGATAAATTGCAGAAGATAGCGGTCCGTCATCCACGCGATTAGTACTGCCAGTGCCGCACCGAGAGCTGACACAACAAGGGATTCAACCAGAAGCTGCCGCATCAGCCGCGCCCGGCTTGCTCCAAGCGCTCCCCGAACGGCGAACTCGTGCTCACGCCGTGCGATGCGGGTCAGAAACAACCCGGCAAGATTCATGCAGCATACGAGCAGCACGACGCCCACGAGCGTCTGCAGGAGGAAGAGAGGTTTGGAGTATTGATTGCGTAAATCGCTCCAGCCCGTCCGGCCCGGAAGGACCACGAATCTGGCTCGATTCTTCGCAAGAGTGTTTTGCATGGACGGGGCAGTCTCGTTCATAACTGCTTCAAAAAGATGGGCTACTTCCGCCAGAGCATTGGCCCGGCTAACGCCCGGCTTCAGACGTGCCCAGGTCGTGAGCCAAAGACTGCCCGTGGTTCGCAACAGTGACTCTCTGCCATGAATGAGGGGTTCAAATGCAAGTGGCATATAAAAAGCAGGGCTTGTGCCAACAATCACGCCGTCAAACCCCGCCGGAGTAATTCCGATGATCGTGGCGCTCTGCCCGGACACAGTGACCCGCTTTCCAACGACCGCTGGGTCTCCATGATAATGCTGCATCCAGAATCGATGGCTAAGGACGATAGCCCACCCATCGGCGCCGCCGCCCGTCTGGTCATCTGTTGGAGTTAGAAGTCTGCCTTTGGCAGCCTCCATCTCCAATCCTTGAAATGCATTTCCACTTACGATTGCCGAGGGATAGATGCGGGAGGTACCGTTTTCGGCCAGGACAACGTCGCTCGAACTCCATCCGAATATCCCTGAGAAGGACTTCGCTTGCCGTTGCAGGGACTGCATGAGGAACAAGTTCAAAGGCAATCCATTCGCGCGAGGATCGGGTGAGTCTCCGCTGATGGCAATGCGGACAAGGCTGTCCGGGTCCGGGACCGGCAGATTCTTGAGGAGCAATGCGTGCATCAGCGTGAATATGCCCGTATTGGCCCCGATCCCCAGCGCAAGAACGAGGATGGCAGTCGTAGCAAATGCCGGAGACCTCGATAACTGCCGCATTGCAAACCGCAGGTCGGCCCAAATGCTTTCGACAATTGGCCACTGCCAGACTTGACGGCTACGCTCTTCAATCAGCGTCACATTGCCAAACTCGCGGCGGGCAGCACGCTCGGCTTCCTCAGGCGCCATGCCGCCATCCATCAGAACGGCAATCTTTTCTTCAAGGTGCTCGCGGATCGTATCCGAGAGTTCGTTATAGCAACGACGACGGGTAAACAGTTGTCTGAGCCAGCGCATGGGAAAAACTCCTTAAACTGAGCCACTGCAAGCATCTGCATAGTTCGGCGCATCCTGTTTGAATGCCGATGGGTCTCTTGCTCATTGCCCTCGTAGTGCATTGATGGGGTCAATCCGCGGGACATTACAGAATTCGCGGCGGGCGGCTCGTTCCGCTTCATCCTGCCTCAAGCCGTCATCCATCAGGTCGGCAATCTGTTCTTCGCCGTGTTCGCGGATAATCTCAGAGATCGCCTCATAGCTACGGCGGGAGCGAGAACAGTTGTCCATAAGCCAACGCATAGCCCATCTGCAGGGGTTGAGCAACTCGAAGAACGCGGTTGATCCCGGCAAACATCCTCCTGAAGCTCGATCGCTCTTCTTCCAGTTGTCTCCGGGCGGCTTCAGTTCGTTTGAAAACACGCACCGTCGGCTTCCTGGCTGAGAGTTCGATTTCAGATTCCAGCCGGTCCTCAACACGCGCTCTAAGGCGCGCGAGCACATATCCATGCCTCGGCCTCCGATCCAGGATTCGCAGGATCATCAGTTCGAGCGCGTCGGGAAAGAGGTCGCGGAATTCGGATTCTCTTGCCATGCGCTGATAATAGTTTTTAAATACTATTTTGTAAATAGTATATTGGCTATAATTTCTGAGTTAATGTGTGAGACCTTCGGCTTTGAGGACATGCCAAGTCCATGATTCCTCGACTGTGTCACGTCTCGAAAGCACCAAAGAATCGGCCTCTGACGGCACGGGACTGATCATGGTTTGGGCAGGTCAAAGAACAGCTCAAAGCCCATTGCAACCGCGCGAAACGGGCCACTGCTTGTCCCCAGCGTGGATGTCTTCGAATTTGGGGTTCAAGCCATCACTTCAGGCCAGCACTTCAGGCCAGCAAGGGATCGGAGCTGCTCTCGCTCCCGGTTTCGATGTGACCGGCATAGCGCTGCTCAAACAAATTCCCATCTTCGGCCGAGATACGCAAGTCGTACCATCCAAAACTAGAGCCCAGCGGAAGAGTCACTGTTAGGCTGGCATCACTGCGCCCCGCCGACCCGAGGTGGACCGTGCGTGCCGGAGCGCCATACGAAACGTCTTCAATGTGTACCGTGACCGGACGAGTTGGATCTTCGTTGGCAACTTCGAGCAGCGCATCACCGCTGGCCCTGCTTCGATCGCGCGCAGGCCTGAGACTGACCCGGATGCGGGGATCTGCCGCACTGCCCCGGAACTCCCGGTAAAAGCCGTTGGGGCCATAGACGCACAAGTGATACTTCTCCTGGTCGAAGAGCGCCAGGGGCCACTGGTCCGCGAGGCGGTTTCCTGCGGTTACGGCATAATCCCACACACGGCCTTGCCGCCAAATCGCTCCACTATCGGCACCACGCACCTTGCCCGGGGCATAGACGCGGAACGGCGCACCGGAGGAGCGCTGGCCAAACTCATCCGTGGAGGCAGAAAAGCTGATTGCGAAGGAAGCGATATCGGCGCCTAAGCAGCCGTCGACTGCGAGGTCATAAGGCAGAGCACAAGCAGGCCGCCTACCGGCTTCCTGGCGCGGCATCCACGAGCAGTTCGCAGGTTGCTTCCGTGCTTGGGCAATTTCCTCCTGGTTGAGGCTCTTGAAGTCATGCGGTACGTCCTTGAACTGCGCCTCATAGATGGAGCTCAGGAACTGGTCGCGCTTAACCGCCTCGGGCAGCTTCAATTGTTCACCGGGATAGGGACGAAAGACGGAAGTGAGGTCGCCGCACACGGCGCGCCGCCACGCGCTGATGTTCGACTCACGCACCGGGCTTCCGGTCTTATGGGTGAGAAACACCTCCAGCAGTTGCAGGATCGAAGTGTGATCGAAGACCTGCGAGCAGACGTAGCCGCCGCGGCTCCAGGGAGAAGCAATCACCAGCGGCACACGGAAACCGAGGCCGATGGGGCCTTCCTGGCCGGTCCATTCGGGGTCTTTGCGGCGAATCTTTGCGTGCTGCTCAGCGGACACGTACTCGACGGCTGTATCGATATCGGGCGAAACTTTGCCCGTGCCTTCGCGATGAGGATGCGGTGGAACAAAGGGCGGCACATGATCGAAGTAGCCGTCATTCTCGTCGTAACAAAGAATAAAGATGGTCTTCTTCCAGACTTGCGGATCTTCTGTCAGGATGTCGAGCGTCTCGGACAGGTACCATGCGCCGTACCAGGGTGAGGAGGGATGATCGGAGAATCGCTCCGGGGGCACGATCCAGGAAACCATGGGCAGATTCTTTGAGCGCACATCCTGGCGGAACTGATAGAGCACATCGCCCTTGGGAATCTTCATGGTCCGTTCGATGCCACCGCTGTGATACGAGAGTTCGGTCAGTTCCCGATAATCAGGATCGCCCTGGTTAATAGTGAAGGCTTTGAGATGCAGATTCTGCTGATGGCGCGGCAGGCTGGCGAAGGCCTGATCCGTCAGGCTGGCCTGCTCGTCGCGGACCTTTTTTCGTTCCTCTGTCAGCCTTTCAATCTGTTTGCTTGTCGCGTCGCCAGGCTGAGCATTGCCCGCTGTCAGCTGATCGAGCTGCTGAGAGAGCGTACTCTCCTTCTCTACAAGCGAGCGGCGATAGCACTTCGCGAAGCGAACCTGATATTGCGTGAAGTATTCGAGCGGATTATCGTCAAAGCTCGACAGCCATGCATTGCTTTCTTCACTGAGGCCGGGGTTCAAGCTGATCTCGTTCTGATAAACGCGCCAGGAGATGCCGCGCTCTTCGAGCCGGTCGGGAAATGTAGTCCACCTGAGGTCGGAATCGTACCCGATGTCTTCATTGCGCACGTGGGGAAACGAATCAGTCGAAGGAGTCTCGCGCACCGTGCCCGTCCAGAGATGAAGCCGGTTCGGCTCGGTCGCAGTGAGCGAAGAACAGAAATTCTGGTCGCACACGGTGAAAGCATCCGCCAGCGCGTAATAGAACGGAATGTCTTCGCGTGTGTAGTAACCCATGGTGAGAGGCATGCTCGTATACTTCGGGTTGCTGGCCGCTTTCGCCGGCACCCAGCCGTCCTGGAGACCACCGTTGCGCGCGCCTTGCTGGTCAACCCAGCCATGGGGCAGCGAACCCATCCATGTGACCTTGGTGTTGTTCATATCGAAGCGGAAAGGCGGGAAGGTCTCGTTTTGCGCATTGTCCTGCAGCCAAACAGGATTGCCATTGGGCAAGATGTGCGCACGGGGGTCATTAAAGCCACGCACGCCGCGCAGCGTTCCATAGGTATGATCAAAGGAACGGTTCTCCTGCATCAGAATCACAACATGCTCGGCGTCAAGATAAGTGCTGCCTGGAGCCGGTTCGATCGCAAATGCCTTTTGCACCGCTTCGGGAAGGGCTGCTCCGCTTGCCGCCAACAATGCGACCTTCTTCAGAAAATCACGCCGTGACTCCATCGATACCCTCTTTGGTTTTCCTCATCATCCGATGGCAAGCCGGCAGAGCCCGCTCGCCATCGAATTGTCTGCAGTGTGATTAGAAGTCCAGCCGCGCTGCGATCTGACCGCTACGGCCTCCGAGTCCCGCTGTGATCACGCCGAAACTGGCACTCGATAGATTCAGGTTGAGGTTCTCCTCGTTTAAGTTGGTGTGGTTGGTTACGTTGGTGAAACTGGCCTCAACGCGGAGCTTGAAACGCTCATGGAGCGAGAAGATCTTCGCCAGGCCGCTGTTGAGCTGGATATAGCCAGGACCTTGTACTGTGCCGGTTCCACTATTGCCAAAGCGGCCGATGGGAAGCGCAGGACCGAAGTTGGAGACAGGTGTTCCATTCGCATTGTAACCGGCGCCGGTATCGCACGCCTCGCCGGCTTGCCAGCCGGTCCAGCCAGGACAGGCAAAAGCCGCCGGGTTGAGCCAGTTAGAACGGCCCTGGTGTACGGGCTTCACGCTTGCGCCCGCTACGCGATCCGGGTGCTGTGAAGCATCGGTAGGGATCCAACCCGCCAGAGATGTTTCGAGCCCCGAACCAGTACCGGATGGATCGGTTTCTCCACCGGAAAAGGTTGGGGTAAGATAGACGCCCGTTTGCCAGGTAAAGATGTTGCTCAATTGCCACCCGCCAACGACCGCATCCAGAGCCCGCGGCATGGTTGATCCCAACTGCCTGCCACGCCCGACGGGGAGCTCATAGATCGCCGTGGTTTGCCAATGGAGGCGGCGAGGACCTGGTGTATTTCCATAGTCCAGCCTCTTGTCGTTTACCCAGGAGGCAAAATCCCCGCCTCCGCGCTCGGCGGGATACTCGGTCGAGGTTGCACCATTGTTATCTGATAGAGCCCTGGCCCAAGTAAATGTTGAGTCGAACTGGAGACCGTTCTCCATGTGGTGCTTGGCTTCAATTTCCATGGCGTTGTAGTTCGCAGTGGCCTGGGAACCGTAGTTCATCAGGATGCCCCAATTCGGGAATCTGCGGGCGCTATACGGTTGATTGTAGGCTGACACGGTGCTCGACAGAGGCAATGTGTTCTCGTCTTGCTTCAGGTTGAGATGGGACGTATCGGAACCCGTGTACGAGGCGCGAATACCGTAGCCCCGGCCGAGGTCATGCTCGACGGTCAAAGCCCACTGCGCTGTCTCCGCATCGTGATAGTGGATGTCAATGCTGGCGTTGAATTCGTTCGTGCCGAAACAGGTCGTGCAGCCGCTGGTTCCTGACCCGTAGCCGATCTCCGGCCACGCGTAAAGTGGTTGCCCCGTGGCGGAATTTATGCTGTTGGTATACTCCGACGCACTGCCTTGAATCGTGCCGGTTAGAGAATGAAACGTAGTGCCCAGGATCGTGACGTTGTATAAGCCGAAGCCTGAGCGCACAACCCACTTACCGTCGTTCGTCAGCCGATATGCAAAGCCCAACCGCGGCAGAATGCGATTCTTATCCACGAAGCGCAAGCTCCTTGGCATGTGCGCGGCCGTGTTAGAGACAACCGGCATGCATGGCGCGCCGTTCACCGTCGCGCCGTTGATGTTGTTTGTGCCGTCCGGATCGCAGGCATTGGCCGATTCAAGCGTGGATTCGGACTGAAGGTTCGGTTGCGGGAAGGTGGGATAGATCACCTCGGCCGAGAGCGGCACGCTGTAATCCATATTGGCATAAAAGCCATTCTTGTCATAGAAGCCCGGGCGATATTCATAGCGCACACCGTAGTCGACCGACAGTTTCGGTGTGGCCCTCCAATGGTCTTCGGCGTATACATGGTACTCTGCATTCACGCCGTCGATGTCTCTGGTAATATCGTCGTAACTCGAGTTGTCGGGGAAGCCCAACAGGAAGTCGGCAAAGTCGACTCCCGTGAAAGTGCCGACGGCGTTGCCTACATTACTAAAGTAGAAATTTCCATAGTTATCGCCCGTGGTGATCCCGGTCCCTCCAATGTAGGTGTAAGTGCGGACATCGCCGCCGAACTTCATGGAATGGACGCCCTTGGTCCAGGACGAGCTTTCGCTATAGGAGTACGTGTTATCGACATCGATACTGTTGAGTCGACCCGCCGGCGGCGACGTCAGATTCGTAAATGAAACATATGGGAAGCCGTTATACCACAAATCGTTCAACGCTGTGAAACCCAGGCCCTGCGTGAAGCCTACGCCGTTATAAGGATTGGTATCGCCGTTGGTCCAGCGCGTGAAACCAAAGAGAAAGACGTTAATCAGGTTCGGCTTAGCCGTCCAGCTGAGGCTGGTAACGAGATTCGATGAATCGTAGACATTGGTACTGGGATCAAAAGCCAGGTTGTATCCGGTCGTGCTCGGAAAGTTGTAGTAGCTGTAGCGGCCCCACAGCAGTAATTTCTGGTTTGATCCGAAGTACTGGTCGCCGCGGACATCGACCTGTTCTGAATGGGTAGGCTGGGACACGTTGTTATAGTAGTTTGCCGATTCTCCGTTCACGTAGGAGTTGGTCGGAACGGTCGCGCCCCCTGTCAACGTGGCCGGTGTATTTGGGTCGGGGTAAAATTTCAAAAACTGTTGGGCGATCGAACTTAAGTACGTGGATGGAATTGCGTTGCCCCAGCTCGCGCCCGTAAAGGGATCGGTCAGCCCGGAGTAGGATGCCGAAGGGTTCGAGTAGTCTGTAAAATCGCCGCTCTTCATGGCCGCTGTTGGCACGACGGCTTCCATGGTCACACTCTCGGGAAGATCGAAGCCTTCGTAATCGGCGAAGAAGAAGGTCCTTTTCCTGCCATCATATAGGTGAGGAATCACCACTGGGCCGCCCAGCCTCCCGCCAAAAGTGTTTGCCACCACGTGCGGCCTGACGGCAGATCCAAAAGTATTTGCGTTCATGCCCGAGTTTTGGTGATATTCCCATCCGGCGCCATGGAGGGAATTCGTGCCTGCCTTGCTCGTGACCGACACTTGGGCCGGATCACCAAACTCAGCCGGCGCCAGCACGCCCGTAAGCTGAATGGAAGCCACATCGTCGGCGCTCGGGAACAGCACAGGACTGCCGCTTTGTCCGACCTGAATATTGGTGATTCCGTCCACCGTCATGTCTGATGTGAACGGCAGGTTTCCCTCAACCGAATAAGCCCCCTGGTCAGCCTGCACGCCGGGCATGGCGGACATCGCGCCCAGAATCGACGTACCTGAGGAACTGGCGCGGAAGTTTGTCGGAAGGTTCACCACGTCATCGGAGTTGAATGTGGTCGTAATCGTCGGAGTCTCGGACTCGATCACGCCGGTGTTTTCGCCCGCGACCTTGATGGTCCCCGAAACACTGCCGACGACGAGCTTGGCATCAACACGCAGGATTTGCAGGGTATTCAACTGTAATCCTGTCGTGGACCACTTCTCAAACCCCTGAGCCTCAACCTCCACGCCATAGTGGTCGGCGTTAGCATCGAGAAACTGATATTCGCCGATTGCGCTGCTCGTTGTAGTGCGCACCACTCCTTTATCGGTGTCGGTGAGGGTTACGGTGGCGCCCGGCACCACTGCGCCGGTCGAATCCATCACGGAACCGACAATCGCTCCGTGTACGGCTTGCCCAGGTGCCGGCCGGACTACCGACAGTAGACCCAGCAAAAGGACTCCGACGGCAAAGACCTCTCTCGACCGAATCAGCTCTTTGTATTTTTGCATGTTTGTCTTCACTCCTAGATGTTGAACAACAGTCTCGATGTGGAGTCAGTGAATGGATATGCTCTGCGCGTGCGAAGCATTGTTCTCAGGGCAGCTCTCCGGCGTTTGCTGGCAAAGGAACCCTGCCGATGGCAAATGGCAGGATGTAACTGAGGGGAGTCTAGGTCAAACCGCGCGATTCGGAAGCGTTCAAAGCGTTAAGGAGCGCTTGTGCTGCACGTTAGATGAGAACAAACGATGAAATCAGACGCCCAAGAAGATTGATCGCACTCCATTCCTAAGCCGGACCAGTCGCGTTCATCTTCCTGTAACCTGGGAGCGATCAGCGATATTGGGCGGCTTTGAGGGGACTCAATACGGGTTGGGATACCAGAGTTGCGTGAAACCCTGAGCGGATCAGATCGACCTCGAAACAGGTTCAGCGGTTGCTCAAAGCGTGGAGAAACTCATCTCAAGAATGGAGACCGCAGACTGCAACTCTTCTTCGGCAATGGTGAGCGGGGGAGTGAGAACAAGCACGTTGCCCATCGAGGTTTTAAAGCTGAGCCCACGGCTGAGCGCAGCGTACATCATCTGTTCGGCCTCGGTATCGGCCGGTGTGCCGTCGGGCCGGTTGAGTGTGATGGCGGTCATCAGGCCCATGCCGCGCACATCGCTCAGCAGACCGTGGGGTGGTTGCAAGGCTCGTAACTGCGAACGAAAATGGTCGCCCAGCTTCTGTGCGCGAAGGGGTAACTGTTCCGATTCAATGATTTCCAGCGTGGCCAGCGCGGAGGCACAAAGCACCGGGTTCTTCTCGTGGGTGAAGTGACCGAGGGCCCGGTCCCTAGCCACGTCGAGGTCTTCGCGCGCGATCAGTGCGGCCAGCGGCAAAGAGCCGCCGCCCAATCCCTTGCCGATGACCAGCATGTCGGGGATAATTCCGTATTGCTGGCACGTGAACATTGAGCCGGTGCGGCCAAGTCCATGGGGAATTTCATCGAGGATCAACAATACGCCATACCGGTCGCAAAGCGCGCGAAGATGCTGCCAGTATTGAACGGTGGGGATGGTGCCGGTGCTGCGCACAGTTTCCGCGACCACGGCGGCCACGTC
>Ga0116129_1002041_pt1 | contig 10516 bp, 9 predicted proteins | sample June2015DPH_17_2_FD_89732 | JGI IMG/M metagenome (GOLD analysis project Ga0116129, IMG submission 89732) | Peatland microbial communities from SPRUCE experiment site at the Marcell Experimental Forest, Minnesota, USA - June2015DPH_17_10 | ecosystem: Environmental > Terrestrial > Soil > Wetlands >...
AATCATCCCGAAGACCAATCGCTGCGCTCATTTCCACCCTCCCGAATCAAATCGTACAGGTGCAAATGAATCACACTGCGGGCCAAAACCAGAGAGTCACTCATTCCGAAGGCTGGTATAATAAAGGATCGATGCCACGTCGCTGCGGACGTCGCTGGCGATGGTTGGGATGGCGAGCCTGTGGGCAAGGTCGCCGGCCGTGCGCCCAAAGGCCTTCCAACCGAGGGTGCGGGAATAAATACTCTCGGACGACCCGAAGGGATTGCGGATGTAGGGCGCGAATGCATCAGTGCCGATCAGGACGAACTGGACTAGGAACCCGAGCGCTACGCTGCCCCAGAGCAGGAGCCGCATATTCTGGCGCACCAGGAGCGCGGCGGCGAGCACGGCGAGAGAAATAAAGGATGCGGCCGCCCAGTTGGCATAAGCATGTACGACGATGGACGTGGCGGTGACGACGGCGAGCGGCGGGATCGCGAATGCCAGCAGAATGCGGTCGGCAGGGCGGAGCTGCGGCGAAGCGAAACGGGCCACCGCCGCGATCGCGACGCCAAACACGACCGGGCCGAACACGGCGAACTGCGCCGCCAGGAATTCCAGCGGTCGCGTGACGCTCGGCTCGATGGCCTCGCCAATTACAGGATCGGTCGCGTGGCGCAGCGTCAGAAAGCCATTGGCGGCGTTCCACAAGAGATTTGGCGTGATTGTGAGGATGGCCGCGCCCGTGGCGAGCCACATGTACCGGGCGCGCAGCAGGGCGCGCGCCTTCTGGTCGAATAGAGCGGCAAGCAGCATGACGGCCGGAAAGTAGATCATGGCGTACTTGGAGAGCAGTCCCGCTCCGATTGCGACTCCCATAATGATGGCCCAGCGCGCGTCGGCCCGCTGCAGCAAGCGAACATAGGCGAGAAGCGCCAGGGCTGAAAAAAGGACAAGCGGAACGTCGGTGGAAATTATTCGTGCCGAAAATACCGTGCCGGTTCCAAACGCGGTCAGCATGGCGGCCCAAAATCCGGTCTGGACGTCGTAAAGGCTGCGGCCGATCGCATAGGCGATGATGCTTGTGCCCAGATACATGAGTGGCGCGGGCGCTCGGATGCAGGCCTCGGAGCTGCCGCATATCTGTTCGGCGGCGGCGATCACCCACGCCAGCAAAGGCGGCTTGGAAAAGTACCCGAATGCGAGATCCCGCGACCACGCCCAGTATTGCGATTCGTCGAAGAACAGATCGACGTTTGACATGTACAGACCGAAGATCCGGAGCGCCGTCAGAGCAATGGCGATGCCGGCCATCCAGCGAATGGCCGTCGTTTCGTTCCCCAGGGTGACGTATTTTGGCGGGTTGCGCATTGGCGACCGTCGCTGAACGCGCCGTAGACGCCTGATGTGGGCGCTCAGCGTGCATTAAGTGGGCTAGCGTCAAGGAGGTTTCGAATTGGACGAGTTGCTTACGATCAATGCGCAAGCATCTCAATGGGTAAATGCCTCAACGCGTAAGCGTTCTGGCGACCCGGAGGCCCATGCTGGAGGTGCGGTAGTCGGTGGAGTCCGCGTTGCGGGTCGCGGCGCGCAGGCTCGCGGGACCATTGTCCCAGGCGCCACCGCGATCGACGCGGAAATCGCAATCTGCGGAAAGCCACGCCGAGCCGTCGGATGGTGCGCCCGCATAGGTTCCGTGCCAGCAATCCTCGGTCCATTCGATGACGTTGCCGTGCACCTGATAAAGGCCCCAGGGGTTGGGCGCGAAGGAATCGACCGCAACGGTCCGGCCGCGATCCTCCCCCTTCGAACCGCCGCCGTAGACTTCAGTCCCTTGGTAATTTGCCTGCTCGGTCGAGATCGAGGCGCCCCACCAGAACGGCGTCATCGTTCCGGCGCGCGTCACATATTCGCGCTCGGCGTCGCTCACCAGCCGATAGGTCTTGCCGGTCCGGCGCGACAGCCACGCCACATAGGTCTTGGCATCGTCCCATGACACATTGATCACCGGTTGCCGGCCGCGGCCCCAGCCTTCGTCTCTCGGCCGGTAGTGCTTGCAGCCGCCGCCTGCCACGCAGGCGTCCCATTCGTCGAAGGTCACCGTAAACCGGCCAACCGCGAATTGTCGGCCAAATGTCACGGTGTGCTGCGGACTTTCGCTCTCGTTGCGACCTTCCTCGCTGTCGGGCGAACCCATGATGAAGCTGCCCGCCGGCACCACGACCATCTGCGGGCAGGCGGCGCATTCCTTGAAACTGTCCTTCGGCTTCAGCGCGCGTTCCCGCGCCGCCGTCAGCGGTTCCACTTTCGGGATCTGGGCGCGGCTCTGCATGACGATGCCGAGCGTCATGAGCGAGGCCGTCACGGCAATGAAAATCGCGGTGCGCATGATCGATCTTTTCGGAGGAGAAGCGGCATCGAAGTAGAACATTTATTCCCACGGGTCGCGTCGGGCTCCATGGATGATGCGAAGTATCATCACATCGTCGTCAATGATCGCGTAGTGAATCACATAAGGGCAGCGCACGAGCGGCAAGCGCCGGATGCCCGGTTCTCTACTTGCTGTGCGCCCTCGGGAAATTGTGCGATTCGATTGAATACACGCGTCAGGCGCTCATCGAAGCGCGCTGCGGCGTACGGATTTTCCGATCGAATATCGCTCAAAATCAAGCTCGGCGAGCGCGAGTTTTGAGAACCGGACCTTCATACCCGCCGATGCTTGGCGAACACGGCCTCCACTTCCGCGTCGGACGCAATCTCGCCGCGGCTAACAGCCGCAAGCGCCTCGTCGATTGCCTGAAGTTCCTCAGGTGTTGCGCGATAGACGCCGTGCCGTCGCGCCTCGATTTCGAGGGCAATCTGCGCAAGCTCGTCCTGGTCGTCCTCGGGCCAATGTTCGACCCGCGACAGCACGTGTTTCACATCTGCATTCATGAGCTATTTGTAGCATATGTCGGAACGGCTTCGCCACGCGCAATGCGATCCGTTAGTACAAGCCGGACGGCATCCTCTGCCATCGTCAAAGAATATTTTCGCCGCATTGAACCCAGGATATTCCACTTCGCTTGCTCGTTGAGGAACGGCCGGCGCGTTGAACCGATCGGCTCGCCACTGATATGTTCCGTCTGATCGAAACGATCCGCGCGGATGGAGGATCCAATGACCAACCTGGATAAGGGCATCACGGAGAGCGGTTCCGGTTATGCCGGCAAGTCCTGGAATATCTTGGGCCAAGTCTATTTCCCAAAGGCTGTCTGCGATTCGACGTTCGCGTTTGAGACGAACAACGAACCCGGCCAGTTTGTCCCGGTGCATGTCCACCCGACCCAAGAGGAATTCATTCTGGTCCAGGAAGGCGTGCTCGATCTCAAGCTCGACGGGAAATGGGTCCGGGCCAAGGCAGGAGATTTGGTGCGGCTGCCGCGGGGCGTTCCACATGGCTATTTCAACAAGTCGGACAAGTCCGCCCGCGCGCTCTTCTGGGTGTCGCCGGCTCGCATGCTTGAAGAGCTGTTCGACAATCTCCACAACGTCGCCGATCCGGCGGAGGTGGTGAAGATCGCTTCGCGACACGAGGTGGAATTCCTGCCACCGGAGGCAAATGACTGAGCGAAAGGTCGCTTACGATCCGGCCGGCAGTACCACGGCAGCCGGCAGCTCATGCGTGATATGACCTATGAACAGCAAGGTCCCGATTCGTCGGAAGGAACGCGCGCGTGTGGTTGTTGAACTTCCTGCAGAATCTTCCTCTGACCCCGATGTTCCTGGCGGCGCTCGCGATAGCGATCGTGCTTTGCTGGGCCATCGTTCTCGTGGTCCGGCTGTGGGTTCGCGGCTGCGGCTTCGATCCGTCGACGCCGCTGCCGATCCGGGATACCATCATCGGTGCCGTCAGCGCCATATTCGCCTTGATGATGGCGTTTTCCGCCGCGGGTATCTGGAACGATACCCTGCAGGCCAACACGGCGGTACAGCGCGAGGCGAATGCGCTCGAAAACGTCGTGGCGCTGGCCGGCAGCCTGCCGCCCGATCTCGCCGAGAAGGTCAGGGGGAGTGTGGTCCGCTACAGCAAGGAAGTGGTGGATAATGATTGGCCCGCGATGGTGCACAAGGTCGGCATCGATGATCCGATCTACGATATCTCGGACCAGACGCTGGTCGACCTCGTCAATGTCCTCTCGCTCGAACACGCGCGCATCGTGGGGCTTCCGACGCTGACGCCACTCTTCGGCCAGGTCATCGAGGCGCGCAGCGCGCGGCTCGCGCGTATCACGCTCGCCAATGGCGGCGTATCGATGGCGCAGTGGCTCGCCATGCTGGTGATCGCGATTGCGGCGCTGAGCGCCGTTGCCATCTGCAACACCCATCATTTCGGGATGCAGGTGTTGGCGACGCACCTGTACGCCCTTGCGGCAGCTGCGGCCTTCTTCGTGATTCTGGCCCATGACCGGCCGTTCGTCGGCGCAATATCCGTGAGCCCGGCGCCGATCCTGCGGCTCGCGACGGGGAGATAACCGGCCATCTTGCGCCTGTCATCCTGCACCCGTCTTCTTGCGTCTATCTTGCAGGGAGGCCGGAAAAACGCGATTGTTGATGCTGATCGAGAGGCTTGCGCGGAGGCCCGGCATAAATTGGCTCCGGCGTCCGGCGCCCCGCGGGGCGCGCGCCATAAGCGTTGGCTATCGATCGGGGAAACCAAGGGAGGACGTCATGGGCGGGCGCATGTCTGTCTATTTGATAATCGCCATGATGGCAGCGATCGCACCCGTCAAAGCAGATCCGATCAAGACCTCCGGCGGTCTCGTCTCCGGAGTTGCCGCCACCGACGGCGGGGTGCGGGCCTATAAGGGCATCCCGTATGCAAAGCCGCCGGTCGGCGATCTGCGCTGGCGCGCGCCGCAGCCGGCGGCACCGTGGAGCGGTACGCTTATCGCGGACAAGCACCGTTCCGTGTGCATCCAACACGATCCGCTCGGCGGCAATTCGATCTTCACGCAATTGTTTTTCACGCCGATCGAGCCGCGCAGCGAGGACTGCCTTTACCTCAATATATGGACGGCGGCGGCGGCCTCCGAAAAGCGGCCCGTGATGGTGTGGATTCACGGCGGCGGATTCGTCGGCGGATCGGCGGCCGGCGAAATCTACGACGGCACCGACCTCGCGAAAAAAGGCGTCGTACTGGTCTCGTTCAATTACCGGGTCTGGAAACTGGGCTTCCTGGCGTCGCCGGAGCTTTCGAAGGAATCCGAGCATCACGTATCCGGCAATTATGGACTACTCGACCAGATCGCCGCTTTGCAATGGGTGAAGGAAAACATCGCAGCCTTTGGCGGCGATCCCGACAACGTCACCATCTTCGGCCAATCCGCGGGGTCGATCAGCTGCAATTTCCTCATGGCGTCGCCTTTGGCGAAGGGGCTCTTCCATCGGGTCATCGGCGAGAGTGGCGGCGCATTCGCACCGGCGGTCGGCGGCTCGCCGCTCCTGCGCAGCTCATTCCTCTCCGCGTTGCAGAGCCTCGCGGACGCGGAAGCCGACGGAACGAAACTGATGACTGCCCTGAAGGCAACAAGCCTCGCGGAGATGCGACAAAAGTCCGTCGCGGAGATTCTCGCGATCCCCTCGGCGACCCGTTTCGAGTCGGCCGTGCCGATCAAGGATGGCTACGTGCTGCCCGGCACCATGGATGAGATTTTCGCCGGCGGACGGCAGAACGACGTGCCGCTGCTCCTCGGCTCGAATTCGGACGAAGGCTCGAACTTCCCGACCATACGCACGCTGGCATCGTTCCGCGAGGATGCACATAAGACGCTCGGACCCTTGGCCGACGATTTTCTTGGCGTCTATGAAGCCAATGACGACGCGCAAGCGGCCCGGGCGAGTGCCGCGGCGGTGCGCGACACGCGGATCGGCTGGGGCGGCCTGCAATGGGCGAACGCGCAGGCGCGCTTCGGCCATTCCAAGGTGTTCTACTATTACTTCGCGCATCATCCGCCGGCGCCGCCCGAGGAGCGCTACGTCGAGAATCTCGGCAAGAATCTCGGCGCCTATCACGGCGCGGAGCTCGCTTACGTGTTCGGCAATTTCGTGCCGCAGGAATGGACATGGACCGATGCCGAGCGCGACCTTGCGCGGACGGTTTCGCAATATTGGGTGAATTTTGCGAAAAGCGGCGATCCGAACGGGCCGGGGCTCCCGGCATGGCCGACATTCGATCCGGCGTCGAATTCGGTGCTGTACGTCGACAAGGCCATCGCGCCCGGCCCGGTGCCGAACCAGAAATATTATGCGTTCTGGGACAGGTTCGCGGCGAAGTGGAAAGGGCAGCAGTGAGGCAGGGCGCTCTGCCGCATATCTGGACACGGCGGAAAGCCTGGATGGCGCCTTTTGCTGCAACGAAAATTTATATCACGGGAAGCGCGCGTAGCCGCAGGCGACCGAAGTCCTGCCAACCGGCCGGCATCTCGGCGCCGAATACGCGGTCCAGCATCAACCGCCCGACAGGTTCGCGGAAATGCCATCTGTCTACCCAGACGGCCGGATCGTCGGGAAGTCCTTTCGGGTCGGTAAAGTCCCACAGCGGAACAACCCCGCTGACGATGTCGGCCACTTGGCGCAGGTCTTCCGGATCGAAGTCGATCGCCCATTCGCGGCTCAGCGGCGACGTGGCGACGATGAGCGATACATTGTGCGCGCGGCACATCGCGACGAAGCGCTCCAGCAGCCGATACTGGTTCTGGAAGTCCAGTCTGTCGGGTATCCTGACGATCGCGCCCGGTCGGTTGCCTTCCTGGGGTTTTGGCAGTTCCGCAATTTCAGCCGCCGCCGCTTGGGTCGACCCCGCCGCGGCGACATACCGCGCCAGGATATCCATGGTGGCGGGCGGATTATGGCCGCGCCTGATACGCCACGCGTTGGAGATCGCGAGGGTCCAGGCCTGGTATTGGATCCCCGTCAGGTTTCTCCACCAGAAGCGGGCGTAGCGCTCGCCGTTGACCTCAGGCGGAAGAAGGAAGCGAAGCGATTCATTCGTATGCGGTCGATCGCCGAAAAAATCGAGGTCGAGCAACAAGAATACCGTTTTCAAAGGCAGGTGCTTCGCGGTCTTTTCCTTGATCACGTATTCCAACACCGGCAAATGATCGGTGATGAGGCCATACTCGACCGCGAAATTGGCGAATTTGACGCCGGTGCGTCGCGACAGGTCTTCGCGGGGCATTGCGCCGGCACGAGACGAGCCGAACAGCAGCCCGTCGTAACTGTCGGCGGATTTCTGGTAATCGAGAAACCGGGTGTAACGGGTGTTGGTCTCGCCGACCGGCAAGACCGCCGTGTTGAACACGCCTTGCGGATCGATGAGCAGGTTGGTGGCCGCCACGGTGAGGAATAGCAGCGCGGCGCCGGCACCAAGCGCAAGCGCATAGGCTCGAGGTCTCATTCGGGCTCCATCAAAACTGGAAATAGAAGAATTCGCTGACCTGTCCGATTTTCGTGAAGACGACCGCGAAGATCGCGGCGACCGCGGCGAACGAAACGAATGACGGCCGCCACGCCAGAAAGCCGATGCGCCGGCGCCAGTCGGACTGGGCATCGCCTTCGCGATATCCGGTCACCTCCATGGTGTCGGGCAAAACCAGGGCAATCAAGAGAGCCGCCAGCGTCCAAAACGTTGCCGTCACGGTCCAAGTGCTCCCGAACCAGGTGCGCACGAACATACTGGATACGAAATAACCGTGCCGTATCATCCAATCGTCCTCAGCCAGATGCCGATCCGCGATCGGCGCATGTCCGAATCCAGCCATCGACGAGATCAGATTCCAGGACGCGTCCAGATCAGCGGCGCGAAACAGCGACATGCTCGCCGCAAAGGCGCCAAAGGTCAGGACCCAACCAATGACCCGGCCGAGCCGGGTCGCGCGGCGTGGCCCCCGGAATTGGCGCCACCATTGATTGATCAGCAGCAGCAGGCCCTGAAATCCGCCCCATAGCACGAAGGTCCAGCCTGCTCCGTGCCACACGCCGACGGCGACCATCGTAAACCAAAGGCTGAACCAGCGCCGGACAGGCCCGCGGTCTCGCGCGAGCGGCACGTAAATCAGGTCCCGGCACAGCCGCGCCAGCGTGATGTGCCAGCGCCGCCACAGATCCGAGATGCTGGTCGCCCGCAAGGGCGCCGCGAAGTTGATGGGCAGCCGGTAGTTGAACAAGAGGCCCAAACCGACCGCCATGTCGGAATAGCCGGAGAAATCGAAATAGACCTGCAAGCTGAACGCGACGCAGCCGGCCCATGCGGCGAAGGCCGTCACCGGATCGCCTTGGCTCGCGGCCCCGAATACCAACCCGACGTGCGGCGAGAGCGGGTCGGCGATGAGGACCTTCTTGGCAAGTCCAAACACGAAGATCGTGAGGCCGAGGGCGAAATTGCTCCAATCGATGCGGTAGCGCTCGGGATCGCCGATCTGCTTGCCGAAGCTTCCCCATCGCACGATCGGCCCGGCGATCAAATGCGGAAAGAACGCGACGAACAACGCGTAATGGTCGAACGCGACGCGACTTCGCCGCTGGTGAACGTAGACCAGGAATGCGATCTGCACGAACGTGGTGAACGACAGTGCCAGCGGCACATCGGGCGGTCTCGGGGCGTGACCGTCGATGATCGAGAAGAGAAAGTCTGTGTATTTGAAGTAGCACAGAACCAGGAGGTCGGCGGCAACGCCGAAGATCATCAGGCCGCGTGACCGTCCCGCCTGCGTGCTTTGAATCCACCGTGCCAGCCAGAAGTTCGCCACGATGGACAGCACCGGGACCACGACGAACGGCGGATTCCACCACGCGTAGAACAAAAGCGACGAGACTGTCGTTCCGATGATCGCCGCATCGCCGTTCCGGCGCGCGAGCGTGAAGTGCAGCAGCACCGCCGCCGGCAGGAACAGATAGATGAATTCAGGGGTCGGAAACAGCATGCACCGTGGCCCCAAATCTATCTCGGGCCGAAACCGTCCGACACGATGGCGGAGCCCGCGGTCCGTCTGGCGTGGTGAGTCCCGTACTCCGGTCGCCGAATATGAGCGCCATCGGAGCCGGGCAGGAGACACCCAATGGGACGAAGGGAGCGAACGAGGATTGCAGATGTACGCTACACCGTCTTCCCCACCTGGTCGACATTCGATCCGACCTCGAATTCGGTGCTGTACATCGACAATCGGTGCTGTACATCGACAAGACCATCGTGCCCGGCCCGGTGCCGAACCAGAAATATTATGCGTTCTGGGGTAGGTTCGCGGCGAAACGAAGAGGGCAGGAGTGGTGGGACGCGCGGCGCGTCAGATGTTCGAGAGTTCTATGTGATAACGTTCTCTAACATGGACCGAGGAGCCTGACGCGTCCGGCTCCTTCGACGCTCACCCGGTATCGCTCGGGAGCGATTTGGCAAAATGGTCGAACAGTCCCGCGCTGGTCAGATCTCTCTTTATCTTTACAGCATGGGCATCTTGAATTCTTAGTACTCGTGGTGGGGCGAGCATTCCTTCGATCTGTCGCGTCACTATAGCGGTGTCGTCCTCCGACATCCCATAGGCGGTGCCATAAACAGGCATATAATCGAGCGACTTTCTAGGGGTGAGCATAAGCATGTTTTGATCGTGATAGGCAAAGCCCAGAAAGACGATACAACGGGCCGAAATCACCTCGGCTTCGATAGCTAGCTGATTGTCCGCCTCGGTGATCTGTTCGGAATAGGTCTTAATGCCTTGGGCGAGCTTGAGACAGTCGCGGGTGTCTGTAGTTCCGAACGGAACGCCCTGTTCGCTCGAAGTGGGAAGTTGTCCAACGCAGCCATACGGATGGATGACGTGCAGATCAGCGCAAATCTCCTGGGAGGTCTTTTCGTCGATTCCATACAACCGTTGCAATGCGTGCACGAGGAAGTGCTCGATACACCGGTCGTAGTTGAAGATGATGAATCCGACGTTGTCGAAAATTTGAGCCACGTTTTGCCGCGATATCCCACGAGCTAGAATTTTCATAAATTTGACGAACCAAGTGTCCGCTATCACGTCAAAGTTGATCGACTCTTCGTCCTTCATCCTATTGAAGTAAAGCAAACTCTCCCGCTCGGCCTTAAGGATGCTTTTTACGATGGCTGCCTTGCCGTAAAGGTTCACTTTGGCATTCTCCCGGTGGAGATCCAAAAAATCGTCGATCGAACTAGACAGTTGAATTCCATCGCGGATTAGCAACGCCGCGGTTCGGTAGCTTTCGTATTCCTGCGGATAGGTTCTCTTGAATTGTTCATAGAGTTCGAAATCGCCGCTGCCGACAGGCAAGTACCCGCGCTCGAAGCGGATATCTAGCCGCAAACATGCACCACGCCTCTCTTTTTTGCACGCCAGGCTGGCGCACGCACGCCGGCGACCCGCCCGTCTGGATCGGTGTGCATGAACTCGCTGTGCAACGCGTGTGGGGTTGATCTGCCTTCGTCGGCGGCGCGTCGGGGCACATCGCCCCGCGGTTCAGGGGCCGGACGGCATGAGGCCGA
>Ga0116129_1002042_pt1 | contig 10515 bp, 17 predicted proteins | sample June2015DPH_17_2_FD_89732 | JGI IMG/M metagenome (GOLD analysis project Ga0116129, IMG submission 89732) | Peatland microbial communities from SPRUCE experiment site at the Marcell Experimental Forest, Minnesota, USA - June2015DPH_17_10 | ecosystem: Environmental > Terrestrial > Soil > Wetlands...
CGCCGATCTCGGTCTTCTCCGACCAGCGCCGGACGAAATCCACCGCCCGGTCCCGCACGTCATGCGGCACCCAGCTGCCGGTTAGAGCTCCCCAAGTGTTTTTTTAGCGCGATGTGCTCGGCCATCAACTCGGCCAGGACTTCGTCCTTGGTCTTCACCTTCTTCTCCAAGAACTCAATCCGTTTCTGCTTCTCCTCCACCTGGCCATGGGGACGCTCTTGAGCCTGAAAGGCCGCCGCTCCGTTCTCGAAGAACTCCTTTTGCCAGCGTAGAACACCGTCGGCTTCAGACTTAGTTCTTCAGACAGATCCGAAATTGGCACCTTGTCCAAAAGGTGCCGCCTCAAAACGGCAACCTTCTCTTCAGCAGTGGAGTGCTTGCGCTCTTTCCTCATACGTTCGCTCCATTCTCTTAACGGACAAACGTTTTCTCCATTTCCAGCTGAGGCAGGACATCCGCACCTAGGGTCGTGGCTCGTCCTTCGGGGCAAATCTCGCATTTGGCTGGAATGGAAACCGTATGCCCACCGCGATTTGTACCGCGCCCAAGCCATTTTCCATTCTTCCGACCCTAACTGACCTGCCTCTTAGCCCGATCAGATGACGGATGAGACCAAGCGGTAGAAGAGAAGGAAAGACAAATTTGTTCGGCGAGTTCGAACGAAGAGAAATGAATTATTGAGGGCTAGCCTGAGAGAGCTGTTCCATGAGCAAACGTCATTGAAGCAGGCGGCAACCTAGGAGGATTACCGTCCCTCGGCCTTCTGGCCGCGAAGCGCCATACACGTGGAAGCCGCCTTCGCGACCAATCGGTTCTCCTCGTCGGTAATGGTGCACTCGACGTAACCGATCGTGTGGCCCCGCCGCACCACCGTTCCTTCCGCTTTGAGTTGAGCCTGCCAGACCGGGCGAAAGAAATTGATTTTCAATTCCACGGTAGTAAAGGATTCATCTGGGGCGAGAGTACTTGCAAACGCTATGCCCATCGCTGCATCAGCGATATCGCAAAGAATTCCGCCATGCAGTGTTCCCATGGGATTTGCATGCTGTGGTCCGGCTGCCAAGACGACGGTCGCCCGCCCGTCAGCAATGTCTTTCGCCTCAAACCCGATCAGACGCGCGATGGGAACATCGTTCGTTTTTGCTCGTTCCCTAAAGCCTGCCTGCGAGGGAATCTCTTGAGCACTCATGACTTGTCGGCTCCGGTCTTCGATTTCGGCGCACGAACTTCGATTTCAAGGTATTCCTCTAGATGACGGACGGCAAGGTCACGAGGCGCTTCCTTTTTCTGCAGACGGCTCACCATATGGCTGCCTTCGAGCGTGCTAACAATCAACGTGGCCAATTTTGCCGAATCCACATCGGAGCGGACCTCGCCTCGTCGTTGCCCCTCCTCCGCAATTGATTTCATACGATCAAGCCAGGAGCCGAGAGCCTGGCGAGCCTTCGCTCGCAGCTTTGGATTGCCATCGTCGCAATCGATGGCCGTGTTGAGCAACGGGCACCCTCCCGGTACCAGCCCAGTGCGCCGGTCCCGAAAGTTCCGCACGATTTGCTTGAGGCGGTCCACCGTATTGGGAATCTTGTCTGTGCCTTCGAAGCGCATGTCGATTGCGATTTTCCAAGCGTGGTCGAAGGCGTCTCCCGCAAGCTCTTGCTTGCTCCCAAAATGCCGGTAGATTCCGCCCTTTTCTAACCCGGTCGCTCGCATGAGATCGGAAAGCGCAGCGCCGTCGTATCCTTTTTGATTGAAGATCGGCGCTGCCTTACGAATGATCGCTTGCCGCGTCTGCTCGCCTTTACGCACGTCCTCCCCCTAGCAATGTCAACTCCGCGATAATACGGTCGTTGACCCCACGATACAAGTGTTTCGATGAGACCGAGCGGTCCCAGGTCGCACTCGAAAGTGCACCAGTGAGAGGAAATACCCACTTTGAAGCGCCCGCGCCGGGCTTCGGTAACACCGTCGGTAGGTTTACGATGACCTTTGAAAACCTGTAGGTGGCTCAAGCACATCGACCTGAAGGTCGCCTTGGAGCGATGGCAATGCTTCCCATGTCCTTTGACCCACAATCAACGGCGTCGATCCTAGTGCTACTGTGTTACAACTGTGGGGACCTGGCAACGCGAGGCGCCAAAGTGCGTGTGGGCAGCTCCAGATACAGCACTAAGACCTCTGGCCCGCGTAAATTCGCCGATAGCCTTCATGAGAACACCCTGCGATGAAGCCTTAATGCGGTCAGCGGTTGGGGGAGTTCCATGCAGGCCCGAGGCGAGAGTATGGATCCTGGTTGCGACCATTCTCGGTTCCAGCATGGCTTTCATCGACAGCACGGTCGTCAATGTCGCTCTGCCCGCGATCCAAGCCACGTTTCGTGCAACCGTAGTGGATGTGCAATGGGTGGTTGAGTCTTATGGACTGTTTCTCGGTGCGTTGATTCTAGTCGGTGGCTCGCTCGGTGACCGGCTTGGCCGCCGTCTTATGTTCGTCGCCGGTGCAGCGATTTTCGCCGTTGCTTCTGCCGGTTGCGGCGGTGCCTGGAACATTCATCAGTTCCTCGTCGCGAGGAGCATTCAAGGTGTAGGGGCTGCACTTCTCGTGCCCGGCAGCCTTGCTATTATAAGTTCTTCTTTCGACGGGAAGGACCGCGGCCAGGCGATCGGCACATGGTCGGGTTTTACGGCGATCACCACCGCGATTGGTCCGGTTCTCGGTGGTTGGCTGATTGAACATGCTTCCTGGCGGTGGGTATTCTTCATTAATCTTCCGCTTGCGGCGGCTGTGATCGCTATTTCGGCGTGGTGGATTCCGGAGAGCCGCAGCGCGGGCGCAGGCCGCGTGGATTGGTTAGGCGCGTTCCTTGCCACTGTCGGACTCGGTGGTTTGGTCAACGGGTTCATCGAATCGGTCAACCTGGGTTGGAGAAATCCTCTGGTTTTCGGGAGTTTGACCGTTGGCTGCGCCTCTCTTGGTGCGTTCGCGTTTGTCGAGGCTAACTTCGCTTCGCCGATGCTCCCACTCTCACTGTTCAAATCCCGCAGCTTTAGCGGCGCGAACTTGCTAACACTGTTCCTATATGCCGCGATTGGAATTCTATTTTTTTTATTTCCATTGAATCTGATCCAAGTGCAGGAATACTCCGCAACTGCAGCCGGCGCCGCCGTCCTTCCATTGATTCTCCTGATGTTCTTTCTGTCCCGCTGGTCTGGCGGACTTGTCGCGCGCTATGGCCCAAGAGGTCCGCTGATGATCGGTCCCCTCTTTGTCGCGATCGCTTTCGTCCTGTTTGCAGTGCCTTCAGTTGGAGATAGCTACTGGAAGGCGTTCTTCCCGGCAGTGGTGGTTCTAGGATACGGGATGGCGGTCACCGTGGCTCCTCTCACCGTGGTGGTTATGAGCTCAGTAAATCAAGACCGGGCTGGAACGGCTTCTGGAGTCAACAACGCCGTGGCGCGCGTAGCGAGCGTGCTTGCTATTGCAGTGCTTGGGATTGTAATGGTGAGCGCTTTTGGGATTCGCCTGAATCACGGGCTCGCTCACCTGTCGCTGCCGCCCGGCGTTCTACAGGGGCTTCAGGCAGACGAGATCAGGCTCGCCGACCTGCAGCCCCCCGCTGGCCTCAATCCCACCACGAGTGCCGCCGTCAAGGAATCAGTTGGGCAAGCATTTGTATTTGGATTCCGAATTGTAATGTTGATTTGTGCTGGCCTGGCTCTGGCAAGTGCGGTTGTCGCGTGTCTTGTGATTCCAAAGAATGATGATCGGCCTGGTCCGCGCTCGTGATTTAGACGGACACCACGCGATTATCCCAGGATTGGCGGCCTCTCCTTTCCAGGCAAGCGTATTCAAACGGTTCGGCGTCTACGCTAGCGCTCTAGCCGATGAGGTCGTGTGTAAGAGGCGAAAAGATCTCGACTCGAAAAATCTGATGGCCTGATAAAGGTTGCAGCATAGTTCAGGCGGGGTGTGGACCCGCGGCAGCGCTCACGTCGTGAGTGGTTTGGTCAAAACCGCAGTTGCCTTTACCGACACGAACGGCTTGAGCAGCGATCTGAGCTGAGGACTTAAGTGCAGTTCCTCACTTTGCAGGTCGAGCATTTCCCCAGGGTCAGCGGCGGTTTTCAGAGCGTAACGCAGGTAGGACAGCTGCATGAGCCATACCGCATGCTTGAAATCATTTTCGCCGCAGACTTGAAAAGTGATCCAGCCCGAGTTGGGCACCCAGCGATGCTCTTCGACAAGACCTTGCGCCAGGAGCGCGTCTCGAACTGGGCGCGGAAAGGGTATATCGACAATGCCGCCGGGGTGCACGTGCCCGACCTCTGCACTTCCGAACCGGAATTGCCTGGCGCCAAAGCGATGCGGGTGAACCGATACATTCGGCCACGCGGAAACCTCGTCTTCCAGTCTCTTCAGATTCTTCATATTCCAGAAACCTCGCCGCTCTTTTTTCGATGCCCGAGAATGGTCGGGCGATTCGCCGGCTAAGCGTTGAACCACGCCGAATCATCGGTCACGAACGCGAACCCCGCGGAGGGCGACATGCCCACTCATTCACCTTGGCGCATTGCCTCACGAGTTCAGCCGCAAGGTGCGTAAAACCTCTCAGGCCCATTGCCCCGCAAACTCGCTCGGGTTGATTCGTTTGTGGTGGCGTCTGACTGAGATTCGCAGATCTCGAAGATCGAGTCGAGGTTGGTAACCTTCAATATTTCCCTCACTTGCTCAGTGGGGTTCATGAGTTTGAGGTAGACGCCGGCGGCTTGCAGCGAAACTAACGCTCCGAGTCCCGCAGCGTCGACTGCATCAACCTGCGCCAGGTCAAGAACGACATTCCGCCACTCCTGGCGAACTGCCGAGCACAAAATGGCAGTTTCATCCCCGCGCACAATTCTGCCCCGGCATCGCAGAGTCACGGCATCGCCGACTTGCTCGGTAATCACAGTTAGCATTCTTCAATCTCCTCACGTCAGCGAACGCAAACGTTTAGCTGATGATAAGAGCGAACAAAAAGCGAATAAACAAGCATAAAACGGGCGCCAATCATCTAACTTTGTAGACGAACGAGGGAGGCGAATATTTTAGAGGTGTGTGGAAATGTGTTTTTTGAAACCAAATGATTGCCCGGGCCAGAAGCGTTGGAGCTAAGGGAGATGCGGGCAGATGACATTCATCGTGCGTTCGCCGGAAGAAGTCTTAGGAGAACAGATCGGATTGCCCCGGGTTGGTGCTCACCCGCGCTGCCAGCCAGGACATACGCTCGCTCGAAGCCCTCGGGTCCTTCAACTTTCATCGCCCATTCATCACTGCCCCGAGAACCGGCAATTGAGACTCGCCACTCACCGCGCCTTTCGCACAGCGCGTGTTCAATCAGAGCGATGATTTCAGACCGCCTGGCGAGATCGCCCGTATTCTGCAGTTCGACGATTACTGCCATGATGAGTGTTATTGTAACGAGCGCAACGAAGAGCACGGTCTGCGTCATTCGGTGATTGGATCTTAGCAATAGCCGTTTGTGAAACGTACATTCATTTGAAAAGCGGTGGCTGTGCAGCCGGCTGTTCTGGTTCCCGAAAGTTGCTTAATCCGACGCCGACGAGCCGATAGTATTGCTGCGGACCGAGCGCCACTCGTTCTCGCAGCTGCAGGGCAATATCCGTCAATTCCTGACAGCAGGAGGGAGGAGAGCTTGGAGTATGGCTGCGCGTGAGAATCTTGAACTCACTCGTCTTCAGTTTGAGAGCCACCGTCCTTGCGATACGCGGCTCCTTGCGTAAAGCCGACCAAAGCTTTTCAGCCAGGCGGCGGATCATTGGCCCGGTTTCTGCCATGGGCACGTCGTGCTCAAAAGTATCTTCGACCGAGATGGATTGGGTAGGCCGGTCGGGGACGACCGGCGTATCGTCGATACCGCGGGCGAGCTCGTGCAGGCGTAGACCATAGCGGCCGAAGTGGGCTTCAAGTGCGGATAAATCCAGTTTTCGTAAACCCTCCACCGTTTGCACACCAAGCTTTGCGAGTCTCTCGCCCGTCACTTTGCCGACGCCGGGCAGACGTTCAACCGCCAGTCGCAGCAGAAACTTGTCTATGTCGTCGGGCTGGATGACAAAAAGTCCATCGGGTTTGCGCCAGTCAGATGCGAGTTTTGCCAAAAACTTGTTTGGGGCTAGGCCCGCGGAGGCGGTCAGATTCAATTCCTGCCGGATTTGCTCCCGGATCATGCGCGCCACGAGGGTGGCGGTCGGTAAGCCCGTCTTATTCTCCGTCACGTCGAGGTAGGCTTCGTCGAGCGACAGCGGCTCGATCAGATCGGTATGACGCTTGAAGATCTCCCGCACGCACCCCGAGACCGCCCGATAGCGTGTGAAATCCGGAGGCACAAAGATCGCATCCGGGCACAAACGTTCCGCCCGGATTGCGGGCATGGCCGAACGCACGCCGAACTTTCTGGCCTCGTACGAAGCCGCGCACACGACAGAGCGCTTGCTCTCCCACGCAACGATCACGGGCTTGCCGCGCAGATGCAGATTATCGCGCTGCTCGACCGAAGCATAAAACGCGTCCATGTCGACATGGATGATTTTTCGCACAAGGGGTGGCCGAGACAGCCGTCAAACAGCTTTTGCGCGCAGCGTTTGCAGTTCCGGAAAATTCAGCACGATTTCGTACGACTCGGTACCGCCGGCGCCTGGCGAAATCAAGCTGGCGCGATCTTTGGGCAGATTTCCGCCGAACAGATAAGCGATGTTGAACAGCGAACGACTCCCGCATACCAGGCACTCATCGTGAGGGCTGTTGCTGACGACCTCACACTCCGCGCACAAAACGGCTTGCTGCAGCGCAATTGCGTTAAGACTGCGTCTTCTCGGCGGAACAGTTTCAATGTCGGAAGTTGTCATCAGCGAACCTCATCGAAAAGCCGAAATTTTGATTCTACGACTCTGATCGTGCGATACGATCCCGTATTTCAGGTTTAGGAATGTCTGGAGTGCGGCGGGCAGGCAAGACGTCAGCTCCTGCCAGGTCAGAACTCGGCATCTGCTTCTAAGTTCTGACGCCCGGATGCACCGGAGGATCTCGTACCAGTCTTCCAGCAAATCCGGCCTCCGGACGTCCAGGAGCAGGCAAAAAGACATGTGGAACGCGTGCGCGGCCAGCACGTTTCGCAAGAGCTGATAAGAAGCGTATTCTTGTTCGCGTCGTGGTAATTCGGTAACGTCAAACACTTCCCCAAGATCACGATAGCCTTCGACGATCGCTGCATTCTGACTTGGAAAATCGGTTTCGGTGAGCTTGGCCTCGAATAAGACGGCGCCCAGCTTCATGTCAACTTCCGTTCGCTCGATGAAACCGCTGGTCAGTGGAATCCGAGGCTTGAGCCCAAACTTTGGAAGCTCACCGACCTCGGTTCCCAAGAGCAGGCAAAGCTCTTTGCGCTTAGTCACACCGGGATAGCAGAATATGTTCATCAAGAGCGCATCCGAGCTCATCGACGAGTCGAGCTCTTTCCAAACATAATCGGCTTTTGGAAGCGCGCGCTTGGCCCGGCTGTGCACCTTCGCCAGTCTTTTCTTCCATTCTGGCTTACTCGCGAGGGCTCTGTAGCTGGCCGCAATGAAATTGCCATGTTTCGTGCCACTGGGAGATGCTCGGTAAACAACCACCGGGGAGTCTCCGTAGCTCGTCATAGGCGATATCTGTTCAAGCGCCGCGTAACGAAGGTTCGTAGAGTGCAAACTCTGGCGTAAGAGCGCGGCGTGTCGAGAATGGTTAGACATTGCTGGGGAACCGAATCGCCGGTTCGCGTGTTCGTGTTTTGTTCGCCTCAAGGTTAGACTGGCGGCCCTGGTGATGTCAACCGAAATAGAGAGCCGAAATAGAGAGCCCCATCTGGACAGCGCTAATGCCGAGAATTGTCAGAACGAAGTGACGAAGCGTTCGCCGAGTGCTTGAATGGTCATTTCACGTACCTGCCTCTGGTAGAGCGTATTCGGACACGCGATCTGATTTCCTGCATGTTTGACCTGAACGAGAGTGTTAGTCAGATCTCGTGTGGCGATATGTTCCAGCACCGCTCTCAATAGTTCCCGCGGAGAAACAGGTGTGACATTGGGAACGATAATCATCACTCCGGCATGCAACGATTCTTGTCCATGGAGAACGAGAAAATCGGAACGATTGTTCGTTACAAGCGTATTGTCCTACTTGCGGATAGCGGCCATGAGTTGCCAGTCTTTCGAACTGCCGAGGCCGAGGTAGTTGACATGATCCGCCACGTGATCTGCAGCGCGCGCTACTTCCACCAGAGACGTGGGTACGCACTCATCGATCAAGAGCTCCACTGTCGCCCCGCGAGGCACGGCCATGCCGGGTCGCAAAAATCGGCGTTCTTTTTGCCCACGGGCGGGACGCCGGATGGCCGCGGCGAGGAAAAGTCTGGACATAAAGCGGAGCGAGCTCGACTTTCTCTTGATCTAGAGCCGATAGTCCTCTAGGATCCCCTCTGGATTTGTCCCTGGGCTCAACATGTCTGCAATCAGTTCGACTGGAATGCGCGTCCCACGATAGACCGGCGAACCGCGCATAATCTCAGGCTCGGAAACAATCATGTTTTCCGCACGCGGTAGTCTCTTCAAATCATGATCGAGTTCCAGCCGTACCGACTTCACCTGAATTACCAGGGCGGAACCCTCCGTAAGACACACCACGTCAATTTCGGGAGACGACTCAATCTTCTTGGCAATGGAGCGACGCGCGGCGATCGGCAATAGCCGCACACCCTCTGCTTCGAGGCGTAAATACAGGACCTGCTCTCGGGTGATCATTCGTTCGATAGAACGCCAGGTAGAAGCAATCGCGGGCGAATGAGGCGACTTTCGACAAGCTTATGAACAGCGGAAAGCGGCAGATTCGCAACAGCCGAAGCCTGCGCCGGAGTGTATCCTAAACGTGGTAGTGGGCTACTTTGATTCAAAGTAGCCCACTACCCCTAAAGGTCGCCATGCATTTATTCCACCCCAAAGGGGATAGAATTAAGAATGCTCGCCACACGCAATGAGACCACTCGAGTGCTCGCTCACTCTAAGTTTTCGAAGTAGACTTCCACACCGATGAATCGCGCTTGAATCCGTTCCATAAAATTCTCTCCGGCTTCGAGTATAGTGGCGCAGTGACGCGTACAGACAAGCGCAAATGATCGCAATTCGTTCAACCCGCACGCTCAGTGTGACAAAGCTCCTCTTTCTGCTTCTGGCCGGAAGTGGAATCGCGGCAGCCCAGACTTCCAATGCGGAATGGAGAGTTCCGAAGCCGGGAGTGAAGGAAGTTCAGGTTCCGTTCTTCTCGATAGAGCCATCTGCGATGATCAAGGTTGGGGGAACGGCAGATTGGATTCTGGTCTCCGGCAACGCCATCTGGGTCGCGAGCACGAAACCGTACGCTGTGCTCCGAATTGATCCGGCGACCAACAGGATCGTTGCGAGAGTAAAGCTCTCTGGAGAGGCCTGCTCCGGTCTGGCCTTCGGGTTCGGTAGCGTTTGGGCTCCGATCTGCGGGAAGAAGCCTGCACTTGTTCGGATTGATGCCGACCAGAATGCGATCAGTGCCACACTACCGATAGCGCCAGCAGGCCCGGAAGGTGGGATCACAACCAGTGACGATAGCGTGTGGATGGTAGTGGACAAGAACGGCACAGTCACTCGCATCGATCCGACTACGAACAGGGTGCGCCAAACCACTTCAATCCCGCCCGGTTCCTACAATCCTCTTTTCAGCAATGGCATCGTCTGGATCACTGGAGTCCAGAGCAGCGTGCTCACCGCAGTGGATGCTGTCAGTGGTAAGGTGCTGGAGTCGATCCTAGTCGGGCCGAAGCCTCGATTCCTAACAGCAGGCGGAGGTTCCATCTGGACCCTGAACCAAGACGATGGGACCGTCAGCCGGGTTGATGAGAAAAGCAGGAAGGTGATCGCCACGATTCAAGTGGGCATACCCGGTGCGGGCGGAGACATCGACTATGGAGCCGCATCCGCGTGGCCGACCGTCTTCGACGTGCCTCTCACACGTATTGATGCCACGACGAACAGGGTCGTAAAGCAGTGGATCGGCAAAGGCGGGGACTCTCTCCGGTTCGGCTTTGGTTCAATCTGGCTTACAGATTACAAAAAAGGCTTGGTGTCACGGATTGCAATTCAAGAACTGCTCACGCAATGACGGAAGAATCGAAGTTCGGCGAAGCGGGCTCACGAGCGGCAGCAGACTCCATACCGCTGCCAAATCCGAAACCAGGGGCTGGGCGGCGATTCTCAACGGGGTCGTCGCAGCGCCGTCGATGGCGTTGATCCTGATCAAGGCCTCCAGCCCGAAGGGCATGAGATGACTTGTTATCCCGCCCTACCTAAAAGCCATGGCTGGATTGCCACGGCAGTAATGTTATGCGCCTGTATCAGGGTATTGCCGACGGACATCAGAAAGCATTTTCTTACCAGGACGCAGGCCCGCTCCATCCTCCAGAAG
>Ga0116129_1002044_pt1 | contig 10513 bp, 15 predicted proteins | sample June2015DPH_17_2_FD_89732 | JGI IMG/M metagenome (GOLD analysis project Ga0116129, IMG submission 89732) | Peatland microbial communities from SPRUCE experiment site at the Marcell Experimental Forest, Minnesota, USA - June2015DPH_17_10 | ecosystem: Environmental > Terrestrial > Soil > Wetlands...
CGCTATGGCTCGATATCGACGCGTCCGATGAGCGGTCGGGGGCACCTCACGATGACGATGATGCCGTCGACCGTCACATCCGAGCCATCGAGGTTTGGCTGCGCGGCCTAGAGGAAGAGCATTTTTCACATCTATAGGATGCGGCCGCCCGCCATGAACTTGATGACAATTTTCAGCATCTCGGACGTGCAGTGGATTCCGAAGGTCGACCGGCCTTAACCGAGGCGTTCTAATTTTGCTGTGAAACAACGCTGCCGTCATCGTAGATAACGGAGCAGGTGCCCTGTTAGCACTCGCCTGCAAACAGGCCGGTAGCGATGTGTGAAAAGTGTACAGAAATCGACAAGACGATCGAGCGAGGGCCGTTAAGTCGATGGAGTTCCAGCGTTGAGCAGTTGGGAAACCGCGGTGACGAGTTGGGCAGGGGCGAAAGGCTTGGAGAGCATGATGCTATTTGGCACGCCTTTGGAGGCCCACGCCTCGGCACTGTCGCCGCTCATGTAAACCACGGGAAACTCCGGATCGATCTCCCTTGCGTGGCGGCCGACCTCCCAGCCGTCCGGCTCGTCGCGCCCTAAATTTATATCGGTGACGAGCGCGCGATACTTTCCCCCGGCATTGTCGAGCTTCTCAATGGCTTGTCTCGCCGACGAGAAAAGATCGACTTCGAAACCGCCTTCCTGCAGGGCTTCCTCGACGACAGACTGAATGAGTTGGTCGTCTTCGACGACCAATATGATCGGTAAACTTTGCATAGCTGCTTCCCTGCCGGCGATACATCGCCCGAAGCGCATTTTGGTTCCAGGAAAATGTATAAAAGTGAACTTAAGGATTGGAGCTGCCGGGTCCTGGAGGGTGCCCTGTCGCCTCGAAGTTCACTCGATCCTTCCGTTCTCGATCCCCACGTGGCAGAACGTGCGCGACCAGCAGGCGAGGCCAGACACGCCGAACATGGAGGGTGATTTGCCTAAAGCCGCCATCTTCGACCTCGACGGGACGCTGATCGACTCCGTCGATCTTCACGCGCTCGCATGGCACGAAGCGATGGTGAATTTCGGCCACGACGTCAGCTTCGAGCAGGCCCGCAGCCAGATCGGCAAGGGCGGCGACAAGCTTATTCCCGAGTTCTTGTCGGAGGAGGCGCAGCGGGACCACGGCAAGGAATTGGAGGAGTGCGCGGCCAGCGCTTTAAGGCCGAGTATCTGCCGCTGGTGCGGCCCTTCTCGGCGGTGCCCGATCTGCTGCGGCGCGTCCGCGATGCCGGCCTGCGCGTCGCCATCGGTTCGTCCGCCAAGAAGGACGAACTGGACAAGTATCTCGACATCGCGCGCATCGCCGACCTGGTCGATGTAAAGACGTCTTCCGAGGACGCCGAGGAATCCAAGCCAGCGCCGGATATCTTCGAGATCGTCCTCAAGAAACTTGCGCTGGAAGGCAGCGACGCCGTGGCGATAGGGGATTCCCCGTACGACGCGGAAGCTGCCGGCAAGGCGAAGATCGCGACCATCGGCGTGCTCTGCGGCGGGTTCACGGAGGCTTCGCTGCGGGCGGCTGGTTGCGTCGAAATTTATCCCGGCCCGGCCGCGCTGTTCGCTCGAATTGAGCACTCGCGGTTAAGGCGGTAAGACGACCCCATGGCGAGGAAGCTGAAGACCTACCAGACGTCGCTGGGCTTCTTCGAGCAGGCAATCGCCGCGCCGTCGATGAAGGCGGCCCTTGAGGCATGGGGCGCCGATAGCAATCTCTTCCACCAGGGCGCCGCCAAGGAGAGCACCAATCCGGACGTCATCGCCGCGACCATGGCAAAGCCGGGGGTAGTCCTCAAGCGTCCGGTCGGATCCGACGGACCGTTCGGCGAGCACGCCGAACTTCCGAAAAACCTCGACCAAGGTGAACGGAAGAAGCCCGCCCCCAAGCCATCAGCCAAGGCAAAGAAGTCGTCTGCCCAGCCGGACAAAGCGGCGGACCGGAAGGCAGCCCAAGCGTACGAACGGGAGCAACAACGTCGCGAGCGCGAGGAAGCCAAGGAGGAGGCGGCCAGGCAGAAGGAACGCGAACGCAGGCAGCACGCCGTCGCGAAGGCCCAAGCGGAATTGGATAAAGCCGAGCGGGAACACGCCGAGAGGGCCGGCGCCATCCGAGACGAGGCGGAGGCCCTAGAAAAGAAATCGCAAGCCGAGGAGGCCCGGTGGGAGAAGGAGAAGGAGCGGCTCGATGAAGCCCTGCGGCGCGCCCGCGATTGACGCCTCCGAAAATTTTTTCATTGCCCCCTTGAAACCAGAATCGGTTTTGATAATTCATTCGGCGTCATCTTGGAGATGGCTCCCGCGGTGCCTTCTGGGCCTCGGGATCGAGACGGGCACCGGTCGTGTCCGGTGCCTCATACCCATCTTGCTCTTTGGAGGATTTGGCTATGCGCACTTATGACTTCTCGCCCCTGTTCCGATCGACCATCGGTTTCGATCGCCTGTTCGACCTTGCCGAGACGGCCCAGCGGGCCACGGAAGAAGGTTATCCGCCCTACAACATCGAACGGCTTGCCGACGACCGCTACCAGATTACGCTGGCGGTTGCGGGCTTCTCGCCGGACGAGATCTCGATCACGGCCGAGCAGAACGTGGTCACGATCGAAGGCGGCAAAACCGAAAAGACCGAACGCGAGTTCCTCTACCGAGGCATCTCGACCCGGCACTTCAAGCGACAGTTCAACCTGGCCGACTATGTCCAGGTCAAGGGCGCGAGCTTCGACAACGGCTTGCTCAAGATCGAACTGGTCCGGGAAATCCCCGAAGCCATGAAGCCGCGGCGGATCGCCATCAACGGTGCATCGAACGCCGACAACGTCCACCAGATCGAGGCCAAGGCGGCCTGAGCCGTCCGCTTCAGGAGTCTGCCGCGCGTCTCCTGACGCGCGGCATCGGGTATCGTCAAAGGAATGGAGGAGACCATGCAGCCGACGACCGCTTTCGACGACAATGTTTTCGACTTCAACGCGCTGCTGCATCCCGGCACCGTGTTCGACCATCCGAAGGACGTTGTGGGCGATCCTTCGCTCTCGGTTTCGGAAAAGCGCGCCATATTGGCGTCCTGGGCATCGGATGCATCCGCGATCGCTTCGTGCCCCGCGCTGCGGGCGCCAGAGGGCCTCAGGGCGCCCGTCACGATCGATGAGATACTGGAGGCGCTCTGCGAACTCGACGGCGATCCCTGCAATCCGCCCGGAGGCAAGCCGAACCGTCGATATTCGACTTCCAGGGTCTTGGCCGCCTAGGTAGGAAGGGAAACCACCACCGCGGTGCTCATGCTGGCGCGGCCAGGCTTCCAAGGACCTCGGCGATCCCAGCGGCGGTGTAGGGCTTGGGGATGAACAATCCGCCTTCCGGAAGGTCGCCCTCGCCGATGGTCACGCGTCCCGATGTGGCGACGAGCTTGATCGGGGGCCATCTGTCGCGAACAAACCGCGCAAGCTTGAGGCCGTCCATCGATCCCGGCATCTGGATGTCGGTGAAGACGATGTGGATATCGATTCTGGCTTCGAGGATGGCGATCGCTTCGTCGGCGTTGCCGGCTTCGACGACGTCGTAGCCCGCATCGGCGATCATTTCCGCCCCGCTGATCCGGAGCAGCGACTCGTCTTCCACGATGAGAACGACTGGCCGCCCGGCTGCTAAAGCCATCCAAAACTCCTTCCTCCACCGTAGCTTAAGTAAACTGGGGGTGCATCGTTCCGCCGGCCGAAACGGGCTCCGGCAGATTGGCCCGCACCAAAATGCCCTGCCTTCGCTACGGCATCGTGCTACGTTTTTCGCACGGCCGGCGCCGCAACCTCGACCACCTAAAGGATTCTCATGCCAGCTCCACCCGGGCAGGAATCGATAACGGCCCCTGCCGTGGCGACCGACCTCACAAGGCAGGAGCTTCCGTACCGCCTGCGGCAACAGTCCTTGTTGGGCGAGTTCGGCCGTTTGGCGTTGCAGACCCGCGACATCGGACAAATCCTGCAGCGCGCGACAGAGCTCTGCGCGCAAGGTCTCGAAACCCCCTTCGCCAAAGTCCTGGAATATCTGCACGACGACAAACGGCTCCTGGTACGTGCCGGCGTCGGATGGGAACCGGAGGTTATCGGCCAAGTGTCGCTTGGCGTCGATCTGGAGTCTCCCGCCGGTTACGCGTTCCAAACCGGGCAGGTGGTGATCTCCAACCATCTCCAGGAGGAAACACGGTTTAGGACGCCGAAGCTCCTGTCGGATCACGGGATCCGGCGCGCGATCAACGTTCTGATCGCGCGCGGAGGCGAAGATCATCTGCCCTTCGGCGTGCTGGAGGTCGACAGTCCCGAACCCGGCCAATTTGACCTCGCCGATGCGGACTTCCTGGCCGGCTTTGCCGGGCTGCTCGGCATCGCCATCGAGCGCCAGCATGCCGATGCCGAGCTCCGTCAGGCTCTCGAACATCAGGCTATGCTGACGCGAGAGATGAGCCACCGCGTCAAGAATAGCCTGGCGTCCGTCGTGGGGCTGTTGCGCGTGCAGAGCCGCAGCACCCAATCGGAGGCGGTTCGGGAGGCCCTTAAGGACGCATCTTCGCGCATCACCACGATTGCCCAGGTCCACGACCATCTATGGCGCAGCGCCAGGATCGGATTCGTCGATATCGCCGACTTCGCCGGCGAGCTTTGCCGGAAGCTGCAGGAGACGGTTCCTCACACGGTTCGCTGCAACTTCGGCCACCTGATGATTTCGGCCGACAAAGCGATCCCGCTCGGGCTACTGATCAACGAGCTTGTGGCGAACTCCGCCAAGCATGCCTATCCCGACGGCGCCGGCGAAATCGAGGTGTCGGGCGAACGGCGCGGGGACGACCTGCACGTGGAGGTGTCGGACCGGGGAGTAGGCCTTCCGAAGGATTTCGATATCGACCAGCCCCGGGCGAGCCTGGGCTTCAAGGTGATCAAAAGCCTGCTCGCTCAACTCGATGGACGCATCGGCGTGGCCTCCAACACGCCAAAAGGCGTGACCGTCCAGCTTGACGTGCCACTGGAGCAGAGCACCAACTGACGCGCGCTGCGCCGCAATGGCCTATGTCGATCGTCGTTGGTCGACGAGCGCTGCGGCCTGGTTCACTTTTCCCCGGTCCCGCCTGTCGTCGGGGGCGAGCTCCTCCATGACCGCCTGATGTAGGTCCGCGGGCAATGTCAGCGGGCTCTCTAGCGGTTTCTCGGCCCACTGCCAGAATCGGTCGTAGGCATCAATCAAAGATCCTCCCGCAATCCTTTGAAAAATGGGTGCCGGACCTTCCCTTCCGCGGACTTGGCCCGGTACTCGATTTCGGCTCGACCCAGATCCCCTTGTGCGCGATGCGCCTCGCGAACGCCTGCGTCTTTCGGACCAGCGGCGACAGACGCTTTCGGAGGTCGGCGGCGGAGGCCTTGTCGAAGCCGTGGTCGACCTTGCCCGCGTAAACCAGGTCGTCCCCCTTGCGTCGGCCGAGGTAGAGCCCGTCCCACTTGGGGCCGTCAAGCGCGAAGCCGGCAATCGTCAGCGTCTCGCGCTGCGCGCAGGTCTTCTTAACCCAGTCGTTGCTGCATCCTGCGGGATAGACACTGTCGCGGACCTTGGACACGACGCCCTCGAGGCCGAGCTTGCAGGCGTGTTCGAACATCGCCCGGCCGTCGATCTCGAAGGATTCACTGAACTGGATGTCGGTACCGGAGATGATCTTCTTGAGCTCGGACTTGCGCTGGTGGAGCGGAAGCTTTCGCAAGTCGCGACCGTTGAGGTACAGAAGATTGAAGGCAATCAGGACAATCTTCGCCGACTGCCCCTTGAGCTCCTTCTGCAGCACCGAGAAGTCGGTAGTGCCGTCGGCGGCCGGCACCACCATCTCGCCGTCGATCACCGCCGAGGCCGCCTTGATGTGCCAGGCGTCGTGGGAGACTTTCTTGAAACGGTGCGTCCAATCACGCCCGCGCCGGGTGAAGATCTTGACGGCCTCGTTGGCCAGGTGGACCTGGACGCGGTAGCCGTCGAACTTGATCTCGTGGATCCAGCGCGATCCGGCGGCACCTTGTCGATCGAGGATGCCAAAGCCGGCTCGACGAAGCCAGGCAACGGCGCCTTAACGCCGATCGGCTCGGATTTCTTACGCTGAAACGCCACCAACGAACTCCACGCGACACAACAGCCGACTCAAATTGGCACGGACGGATTCGTTCCGGAACCGGTGAATCCTTGTGGCGTTGCTTCGCTACGGACCATCAGACAGGAGGAGACGACGATGGCAGCAGCGAAGAAGACGGCGCGCGGACGGAAGCAGGATGGGGCGCGGGTCGCCGGCGGTCAGAAATATGAGGTGAGCTATGAGGCCAAAACCCAAAAAGACCGGCCGCGCGGCGCCGGCAGTGAAGAAGGCGGTCAAGAAGGTCGGAAATTCTCGCAAGCGCGTCGAGAAGCGCCTGGGGCGCTGACGGTCGGTAAATTCGCCCGCGCAGTTCGGCTGCGCCCTACGCAGCCGCTCTGGCTTTTCATCCAGCGAAGCGGGCGGGCATCAACGCAGGTCGGCCAGTCCGCTTCATGGGTCCGCCAAATGCTCGATCAATTGGGACGTGCAGGGTAAGCCAGCGACGAGTCGGAACGTAGTGCGTCCTGGTTGGTTGGCTTGCCGATCCTCAAGATTGGAGACCGCACATGAGATGGGTTTTGGCGGCAGCTTGCGCAGCCGCGGTTTCTTTCGCTCTCGCGCCCGCCGCGGACGCCAAGGGCTGCATCAAGGGGGCCATCGTCGGCGGTGTCGCCGGCCACATGGCGGGACACGGCAAGCTTGGCGCAGCGGCGGGCTGCGTCGTCGGCCACCATGAAGCGAACAAGGCCGACAAGGCGAACGCACAGGCACCCTCGGGTCAGAAGTGATCCTGATCGCCCCCCCGCGTCGTCAAGCACCGCCGATCGAACCTGACCACTTTCGGGATCGCTGGAATAGCGGACCTGCCGGCATCTGGCTCTTTCCCGCGAGCCAAATCTTCGTCGCCCTCATTCTGACATCAGTGATGGGCTCCGCGTTCGGAGCCGAAATGAACGCGGCAGCGATCAATTCAGCCGAACCCTCGAAAAAGACCCTGTCGGACGCCAAGCCGACCCCGGCAGGTGTCAGGCTGCAGGTTCTGCTCGACCGGGCCCACTTCTCGCCAGGCGAGATCGACGGCAAATTCGGAGAGAATGTGAAGAAGGCGCTGTGGGCCTACGAACAGGCGCAGCAGCTCGCGATTTCCGACCAGGTCGGAGCCGAAGTTTGGACGAAGCTCGCATCGGACGACCGCCCGGTGATGGCCAGCTACACCATCTCGAAGAACGACGTCGCAGGGCCGTTTCTTCACAAGCTCCCTGCCAAGATGGAAGCGATGAAGGGTCTTCCGAAGCTGTCCTATACCAGCGCGCGCGAGGGGTTGTCGGAAAAGTTTCACATGAGCGAGGATCTGCTGGCGGCCTTGAACCCGGGAAAGCTTTTCGATCGCGCGGGGGAAACCATCGCCGTGATCGACACCGGCGCCGATCCGAATCCCGAAAAGGCGGCCAAGGTCGAGGTCGATAAGAACCGGCAGACGGTGCGGTTGTTCGACAGTTCGAACGCGCTGATCGGCTTCTACCCCGCGACGGTCGGCAGCGAGGAGAAGCCGTCCCCCGTCGGGACGTTGAAGGTGACGGAAATCGACCGTAACCCGACCTACTATTATCACCCTGAATACCACTTCAAGGGCGTGCATTCCCGCAAGCCGTTCACCATCAAACCGGGGCCGAACAATCCGGTGGGCTCGATGTGGATCAATCTGTCCGGTGAGGGCTACGGCATCCACGGCACCCCGTTCCCCGGAAAGGTGTCCAAGTCGGAGTCGCACGGCTGTGTCCGCCTCACGAACTGGGACGCCGAACGCGTCGCCGAACGGGTGTCCAAGGGAACGCCGGTGACGTTCGTCGACGACTCCAAGTAGGATTCTACTCCTCCGCCCGCGGAGGGCACTCGGGGCAGGTGTCCCCGATGGCATCCAGGACTTCCCGAACCTCCGCCTCGGCGGCATCTGGAGAGAGGCCCGGGGGCGGATCGTGCCTGGCGATCTCGACGGCATGGTCGCGGGCGTGGGGATCGGCGCGGTCCTTGGCCCACCCGTGATATTCGCATTCGTGAATGGCGTTCGCCTCCTGCAGCACGGATATCGCCCAGCCACGCAGTGTTCGGATCGCCGCTCGCCTACCATTCGTCATCAGCATCGACTTACTCCTGACGATGACGAATCCTTGAGCCGCCGACTCGTTCCCGGCGGTTAGCGATTATCGTGCAGAGCGCACGTGACTTTGCCGCCGGATTCGAAAGCTGAGGCCCACCGAAAGGACCGTGCGGCTGGTGTGCCGCCATGGCTTCCGAATTAGAGGCCCACGCTCTCTAGCGTCGCACCGAGCGCGGGATAAAAGAGCCTGAGACCGACTACCTTACTCGCTGGGCGCGTTCCGCATAACGATGCCGCCTGGCAGACCTCCAACGATCCAGAATTTTCTCTTGTTGCGGCGCGCGACCATCTCCACGATATCCAAAAAATTATAGATTTCATCTGCGAGAGCGTACTCCGGTTTCCGATGCCCGATCTCATACGGCGCGAACGGCGCGGTGTACATCCGACGCGCTGCCATCGTGGTTTCATATCGGCACTGCCGCTGTCAAATTGCCGACGGTAGGCATCAGTGCTTCGCGTTCGGAACGACAGCCCTTTTCAACTGGTCCCAAGTGCCTTGGGGATTGGCCGTAACCGTAACGCATCACATTATTCATCGATCTCGCGCAGCTTCTGCTCAAGCTCCGCGATCAGCGTTGTGATGCGCTTCGTGGTCACTTCGTCAGCCGTGTCGCGCGCCAACGCCCGATACTTCTTGATCTTCATTTCGAGTTCAACCCGCTCGTTCTTTCGAGCCATGGCACGCCTCCGTATATACGACGGCCACATGTCAAGAAGGTTCAGTTCCAATGGAGCTTTATTCTGCCGACTCGCGTTCCGCCCACTTCACGGCAAATTTCATTGGCATGCGGCCATTGAAGCGCGGGACATGGCGCAAGGCAAACGATACAAGCCGGCGAATATCAGACGGTCCAGCGTCCCGAACGTCGGCCGTTTCGGCGATTGCCGCCGCAGCACGTTAAGCTAATGACGCAGAATCGTGTTTTCAGCCTCAAGCGCGGCCCGCGACCGGAACGCTCCGACCAACGCCAACCAAATTAGGCTACAGACCTCTCGCATAAGGCAGGAGCATCGCCCGATTCGATATCAGTTGCCAGCAAGATTGAGTTTCCGACAGGAACAGGGAAGCTAATTGGGCCCGCTTTCCGGTCTTCACGTCAAGAACGGTCGCATTTGTGCAAGCTTGCGAGCCGTTTTGCCGGCGGCCTTGAGGAGCGGCTGAATTTCGCTCTGCTCGCGGCCGGATATGACTCCGACCGCGAAATCCCGCGCGGGGCGCCGCCGTGGCTTCCTGCCCGAGACCAGTGTGGTGGCCAGCTTTTGGTGCACGCAGATGTCGTTAAGGGCCCCGAGATTATCCTGCAGGTCGCTTAGGCAATCCTTGAACCGCTTCAGGTGGCGTTTCATCTTCCGGCCAGCGCACAGGCTCCAGAAAAAGTCGCAGGAATAGCGCAATTTCTTGTATTTGATCCGCAGCCTATGGAGCTGAAGACTATCGAATTCGGCCATCCCCTTTTGCTTCTTCAAGACTCTTTTGCGCTGTCGCGCAATACTGTCTGCCGCAAAGCGCCCGATCGGCCGACCGCCGCAGACGCGCGAATGCTTCAACCAGTCTCCCGCTTCTATCCACTGCAGGGTGTCGAGCATGAGGGACCTGAAACGCGGAGAGTCGACGGCATCCTTCGTCTTCTTGAATGCGGCTTTGCGCCGACTGACCAGATCGTTACCAAACTCATGAAGACCACGCTTCCTTGGCCGGAGCTTTTCCAACGGCTCAACCGTGGTTTTTATGTAGACATCGAGATCACGCACTGGCCCAAGTTCGTTAGTGATCCAAATCAGTTCGCCTTTGATGGCTTTTGTCTGGTTGTCGTTGAGCAGCTCCGAGAAGATCGCTATGGCCGCGCGCAGCTTGCGAAGGCCCACGCGCATCTGATGTACACCCTCGGAATCTCCTTCCCGAACCGCCGATTCATTTTCAGTCAGGTGCCTCAGAATGGATCGCCCGATAGCTTGAAATGCTTTGCCTGTGCTCATGCCGGCTTCCAGTTTTATCTCTTCGGCCGGGCTGGAGCGGCTAGTTGTGCCCGCAACAAGATCATAACCCCGCTCGGATTTGCTTTTGAACGCCAATTTTGCGGGCACCAAGCCTTCAATCGCTTTTGCAAGCTTGAACAGATCCGCAACCTTGCCACGCTTCAGCTCGAGTTCGACCTCACTGATCGGCTGCGTCTTCCGGCCAGCACGGACGACACCCTGGTCCAGTGCCATTTCAATACGGCTTCCGCCTTC
>Ga0116129_1002045_pt1 | contig 10511 bp, 12 predicted proteins | sample June2015DPH_17_2_FD_89732 | JGI IMG/M metagenome (GOLD analysis project Ga0116129, IMG submission 89732) | Peatland microbial communities from SPRUCE experiment site at the Marcell Experimental Forest, Minnesota, USA - June2015DPH_17_10 | ecosystem: Environmental > Terrestrial > Soil > Wetlands...
AGCGAACTGTCTGCCGAACGCACCATTCAGAAGACCTTGGCCCTACTGGGAGAGGATCGTCACCTTGAACGACTGCTCAAGGTGGCTGATTCGGAGCCGCCACGGGTTCGCGCCCTGCTTGGCGCACTGGCGGAAGAACTTGAGCGAGATCCCGCCGCACGAGCACGTCTGCGCGCTTCCTTGAATCCGCTCTCCCGGTTCGACTTTGGACAATTCACATCCCTGACGCACGCGCGCGAGTGGCAGGCCAAGGAAAGGCCCAAAACATGAGACTGTTTGAAAATCCTGACTTCGATCAGGTGATCCTCCAGGCGGCAGAGCACTTTCAGCTTCGCCCAGCGATCATCGAGAATCAAAAACTTCGATTCGTCAGACACTACCTAACCTCCACCTGATCGAATTTGCCGTCACAAACCAGGGTGGATGAGCGCATTGGGCTGATTGCGCTCTAAGGCATCGACGAGAGAAGAGTCGAGAGAGCATGGGCGCCGGAAGCAGCAGTCTGAAGGGGCGAGTAGAATGATGATGGAGGTAATCATGAGCTATGGGCCGCAGAATTACGGGGAATTGTGGAAGTGGCTTTTTCGTTCCATAGCCAATCTTTCGTCCTCCTTGTTCCGTCGATTGCACGTCGGTCGGCATTAGAGCTAAGAGCCCGCGCCCAAGCGTCGGGTTCCGGCGACTGCTCCCTGGGTAGCAGCGAGTCTCGTCCATAAATAATCGGATGCCAGAATACTGACGATAGCGCTGATTCTCCCGTATTCATGCGGCGTTTGTGGATGCATTCACAGACGCCCAACGCCATACTTCATGCTTCTGTCGCGTTCCTCTGCCGGATCTGAACAGCCTCGACCGCGATGCATCGCTGACGGTCCCGAAGTTTCCATCGACTTCGAGGATGGCTCCAACTTCAACGTCTGTCTCGGCGTCAAACTAACGCTCGAAGCCAAGTGGACGCGGGACGATTGCGGACAGCCCGAGGTACTTCGCAATTACACTATTCCGGCGATTCCTAGTTAAACTGTCCGAGCCTGGGGCGGTCAGTACGAATCGACATGTTCAGGAGCACTGCTCGCTCGCGCATCTGCTCAAGCTCCGCATCTCTCGCTTCTTCAGTCACAAACTCGGCGCATTCATTAAGGCACTGGTCGCAGCGCAACTGAATAGGTAGGTCGGGTCGATCCGCAGCTCCCTGATGCCAAGAAGGCTGCGAGCCGCATTTATTGCAGAGAAGTCTTGCGCCCTCACCACGTTCGGTGTTCGGCAAAATGTACGTCAATGAATAGATAGGCATTCGATTCTCCTCAGTAAGGTTCCTTGCGAGATGGTGACGCGATCTACGAAGCAGATGTTGACTTCAGCCGCTCACGCTCTCTGTAAGTTTCAACGATGAACTCCACAAATGTCGCAGCACTCGCAACGGCAAGTCGCGCATGTCGTGACTGTGGACCTTTATGCGTTGAGCCCTTTCCATGGCCCGTTCCGTATAGATTGCGTACTTCGACCAAACCCTGCATGAGGGTCGTTAAGGCCCGAAGGGTCTTACGAATTGCGTCCGCCCCCTTCGCGGAATCCGAAATATCGTCTGGCAGAAGTTTTAATCCCTCCAAGACCGCTCGCACCAAGTCTGGCGTGTCGGGCTTCTTCGGGAGCGTGAGGTTCATTCGATCCGCAATGTGTTTGCAGCAAGTATCGACCAGTTCTTTCGCCGTGCCGATTGCAAGTGCAGGGTCTGTATCGATCGACACTTCGATCCGTTGAAATCCCGACTACGCGAAGTGGCTCGCTCAGCTTATAGCCCCTGGCAGCTCTCTCGGAGGAGCGCGTCCCAAAGCTTCCGTCCGAGATGAAAAGGGAGCCCTCTGCATAGCCAAGTTCCCGAGCCGTCAAGACACGCGAGATATCGGAGCTTGGGAGCTGGTGGCCCATTCACTTGCACGTAAATCAGGTATCCAAGTTCCAGACGCCAGAGCACTCCATTACGCAGAGAGTGCATTCACGACCTTTCTTGTTGAACGGTTTGATCGCACGGCGAGAGGAAGGCGTATTGCTTTCGTTTCAGCGATGACTCTCACACAGCGCAAGGATGGAGAAGCGGGAGCGAGCTATCTTGAGCTCGTTGATCTTCTCCAATCCAGAGGTGCCGATACCCTGGCTGATTGCGAGCAACTGTTCCGTCGAGTTCTGCTGAACATACGCATTCACAATACAGACGACCATCTACGCAATCACGGCTTTTTCCTTGATGCGCAGGGGATTCGTCTTTCGCCGGCTTACGACATCAATCCTTCGGTCGATCGCAATCAGCTTTCACTTGCCATTGACGAAACAGAGAGCGTATGTGAAACTTCCGTAGCAATGGCTGCCTACAAGGCCTACGGAATCTCCTCCGCACAAGCGAATGCAGCGCTAGAGTCTGTCGAAGCGGCTGTGGCGGAATGGAGAACAGAGGCGACCAGGTTCCGAATCCCTAGAGCCGAGCAGGAGCTTATGGCAGCCGCGTTCGAATAGAGCTGCTTTCGCGCCACGTGATCTCATAGGGTTGTTCCATCTGCCGTGGGGGTAGCTCATCACGTTGGCAGGTTGGAAGCTGGAAAGAAAAACTTAAATTTACACATTTTCTTACACACTATTTCGCCGATGCAGGCCAAATGATTGATTATAAGAGCGTTATTGGTGTCCTGGAAGGACTCAAACCTGGGGGTTCGGCCGATGACGGTTGAAGGTTGGTTGAAAAAGCTCGATATGGCCCCCAAGTCCAAGGCCCATATCGCGGTGTCATGCATTTGCTCTTTGAGTGCGTGGCACTGGCGCACTAGGAGGATTCTCAGCAAAATGGTGAGTCATTCAATCCAACTCAGCCAGTTCAATGAGGAGTTCGACCAGCACATGGACGCGAGTTGATGGATTTTCCCGCTCGGGGGATGGACAGTTCGTCTCATTCCAGTACCGCTCCAATTTCTTGGCGTTTCTGATCGCGATCTCTTGACGGTTTTTAATCTTTTCGTAGAAAGCTCCATCAGCTTTTTCGTAGACAAGACCTCGATCTGCGAGCATTTTTGCATAGTCTTTTCGGCTGATTGCTGCGTCGATGTAATCGAAGTGAAGAAGATACCAGAGTTCGAATGCTTCGTTCGTCCAAGCAAGCTCAATATTATTGGCTTTGGCAAGGGAGAATGCGGCAGCATAATTTTTGAGAGGAAAACTATCTCGGTCAAAAACACACCACACTTCGCTATAGGATTCTTTGGCGGTAATGGCTTTTTGTTTTGCCTTGACGGCAGCTTTGATCAAGCTGTCCGTATTCATCCCCGTTCCAACGACTTTAACTTCTACGCGCTGACCGTTCGTTGGAAAACAATTCAGATAATCCGCCGAACTCTTACTGTCTTCGCAATAAATGAGCACACGACGCCGCTTTCGCGTGCCTTCTGCAGCCCGCTTCTTAGGGCCACGTGTCCATGGCTTACTTTTCGCCATTGAAAATGACCTTCGGAAATCCGGCGAGATTCGGAACACCTCCGAATTGCCCGAGCAGATATTCCTTCTCAAAATTGGAATCTTTCCTAACGCCCGGTATTTGCGCTAGGCTGAACAGCTCAGAAGCTCCCAGAGAATTCTTCTCAGCAAACCATATCTGGTCCCGCCGGATTCTTCGTTGATTGAGAAGCCCCTGGTCGTGCGTCGCAAAGATTAGCTGAGCATTCTTCTGATTCGCGGAACTGTTAAATAAACTGACGAGGCGTTTGGTTAAATTGGGGTGCAGACGTGCATCGAGTTCGTCTACCACCAGTACGGAACCTTCGCGGAGGGTATGCAAGAACGGACCAGCTAATGCGAGGAATTGACGAGTACCGGCAGACTCTTCCTCCCCGGCGAAATCAAATTCGACTGTCCCGACAGCCTTTCCTTTCGCATTGAACTTCTGATGCACAGCGAGGATGGTGGTCGCACCTGAAGAGTCATGTGCGAGCACATCGCGGACGGGTTGCGGCAGACTCTTGGGGATCGATGCTAGATATGTTTCACGATCTATATCCTGCCGCTTCACGTTCTCTATACCGAAATCTGCATTCCGAACGAGGTCACGAATCTGCCTACCATATACGTTGTCATCGAGTAACCCTGCTGTGAAGCTCATGTACCCGGCATCCTCGAGCCCCGTAATTACTCGACAGTTCGCTATGTGCTCAACAACTTCGCCAGAGATTTCCCCGTTGAATTGAGCCACTACGGATAGAAAGAGCGCATTCGAACGAGTCCGTTGTTCTAGACCCTTTCCTTCTCGAAATGCCTCTTTAGAAGTAATTGTCTTTGCTTCACGCGTAAACAAGCAAGTTTCACGTATGGAATCCTTCTGCCGAAATAACCATTCGGAGATCACTGCGTTCGCTGTCGCCTCAAAGCCGTACCGGTAGCGTGTTTCATCTTTCAGAAAGATGGCTTCAAAGAAGGTCGGCTCCTTCTCAGTTTTTGCGCTAAGGCGGAACGGCACGACTGGGAGAGATTCGCCTTGCTGCGAGTCCTTTGATGACCCGAGCACTAAACTACGGAACGTCGTAAGGGCTTCGATGAGATTCGATTTTCCACCAGCGTTTGGGCCGTAGATGGCTGCAGCTCGAACGAGTCGAAGATCTGGCTTCTTGAGGTGGACAACATTGTCTTCTTCCAGCCAGTCGTCGCTCGTAGCCTCTAGGGAGAGCGTTGTCCTCTCCATAAAAGACTTGAAATTCGCCACAGTGAACTGCAGAAGCATGAGATTCCCTCTAAGAATCAGATTCTACGGTCGAAAGCGAGTATTTTGCAAATTTTCTTCAAAACACCGCTTTTCCGGAATGATATGGAGTCGTCTTGACGGTCATCACGCACTTTTGGAAGGCAGAACGGATCGCTGGACAGCTTGAAGTGCTTTGTGCGGTGACCCGGCGTTGCGCTGGGGGTAACCACGGCTTCTTTGTTGATAAGCCGGGGATTGGTCGTTCGCCGGCTTACGACATCAACCCTTCGGTTGATCGCAATGAGCTTTCACTTGCCATCGACGAAACAGAAACCACATGTGATATTTCGGTGGCCATGAACGCCTACAAGACCTACGGTATCTCCTCCGCTCAAGCGGACGCAGCGCTAGAGTCTGTTCAAGCAGCCGTGGCGGGATGGAGAACAGAGGCGACCAAGTTCCGAATCCCCAAAGCCGAGCAGGAGCTTATGGCAGCCGCGTTCGAATAGAGCGACTCTCTCGCCATGTGCTCTCACAGCTTGAACCCCGTAATTCTGCCCCGACAAGGCAGAATTACAGGCTTGTTCATCGTCGGGCGGGGGCAACTCACCACGTTGGCACGTCCGGGGGATGGAGTGAAAAAAGTGGAAATTTACACATTTTCTTACACACTGACACGTTAGCGATCGGTAACTATAACATTACAAATCGCTTACTTTTTGTCATGAAGGACTCAAAATCCGCCGAGGGCAACCTCGTGGGGGTTCGCCCCCCCCTCCCGGCACCAATAAAATGAATAAGTTATAAAACACAGGCATCTTCGGATGCCTTTTTCTATGCCCAGACTATGACCAGACTCAGATTCTCTTGCGCGACATGAAAGGGCAATCGTTGAAACCACAGTTCCACATGCGTAGGTAGCTTCGCAACGGCGGAATGCCGGCCGGGAAACGTCCGATGAGGTTGATCTCCTTCGCTTTGCATGGGCTCGTTGGGGGAAGCCGGGAGCGCTTCAGAATTGCGGCTCATTACCGCAAGCCAATACAATCCTCTTTCGCGCCAAATTCATTCTTTACACAAGGGAATTCATGCGAACGTATGCTGAGGCATTGTCAACGGCACTCCTTATTTGTTGGTTTGGTTGTGGACTTCAAGCCCAAGATGTTCAGACCCCGACTGATCACACGAAAAAACTTCGGGTTGTTGTAGGCGCCCCCGCGTCCACAGCGGATCCCGTGATCGTCGTGCCTCCCGACACATCGTGGACAACGTCAATCTCCTTTCAAGCGGCCAGTCCGATTGCGCCGGTAGATCCAACGAATCTTGTCGCTTTGATAAAGCAGGAGTCGGCCGCAAACGGCCTTTCTGCAGCGGATGTACATCCGTGGCACATTGTCGTTGCTTATGATCAGTTCGATGGGGATGGCGACAACTTCAATAGCGGTGTCCTTGAAGAATTCTGGGCAGGGCCAAGGAAATTCAAACGAATCTACAAGAGTGACAACCTGAACCAGACTGACTACGCCACTGAACACGGCTTATTTCGTATCGGGGACCAAAGATGGCCAAACCGGGCCGAGGCCCAGGTTCGTAGCGAAGTCGTCGATCCAATTTCATACGCTTCCTCGCTTCAGGGGATTCAGGCAAGCAGCGTCGAGCGCCAGTTCGGAAAGTACGCACTCAACTGCTTCGTGATGAAGAATGGAGCGGGCGGAATTAGCATTCCGGCGCAATATTGCTTTGAGGACGGCAGCATGACTCTACGTTACGTTCGAGGATTTGGATGGTTTCAGACGGCTTACAACGACATCATCTCGTTTCAGGGTCGCAATATTGGACAGGACATTGAGGTAACGGACGGCGGCAAACCATTTCTCAATCTTCGTACGAAAACCATCGAGTCAATCGAACAAATCGATGAGAAGGACTTCATGCCACCGGCTGACGCAGTTAACCTTAGCGGCAAACGCGTGACCGGGGTTGCCGTGAAGCCCATTAAGCAGCCATTTCCTGAATGGCCACAGGCCCTCAGGCAAGATCACTTTAAGGTGGAGGTTCAAATTGTAATTGGGACAGATGGCCATGTCGTCAGCGCACAAGCGGTTACCGGACCATCTAAAGCTTATAAATCTGCTGAAGACGCTGTGCGGAAATGGACCTTCCAGCCTTATCTGGTTCTCGGCGAACCCGTCGAAGTGGAATCCAAGGTTCAACTCCAGAATAACTAGCGTGGATTCCAGTGCTTCCGCACTATCGCAAATGAAGGATTCCTGACGTTCCTTTGGAGTTGTAGATCCTTCTTAGCTCGCTTCCAGCTTTCTCAACGCATCCGCAATGTCTGTCTGCGAGACGATCACATAACGTTCAAAGACGCTGCGTGTGCGCCAGCCGCCAATTTTCATGATCACACCTTCGGCAATTCCGGCGCGGCGCAGGTTGCGCGCGGCGGTGCGGCGTAGGTCGTGGAAAAGCAGGTCAGGAACACCCGCCGCTTCTGTGGCTTTTGCCCACATGTCCCGGAAATCTTTGACAGGCACACCATCAGAGCGCGTGAAGACCGCCTCGTCTGCTGATTTTCCTTCCACGCACTCACCAGAAACTTCCTACATAGTGCTACAACCGTTGGGACGTTAAGGGTTCGATGAGTCGTGTGAGGAGGCACTGGGAGGGCACAGATCTGTGTTGGAGGCGGGCAACCTGACGTGCTGCGGACATAGTTCCGCTATTTAGAATCAAGCAGTTTTGGCCGGTTATTTCCGCCGTAACTGGTCCAATCTGTCCACGCGCCCATAAAGTTATGATTCCGTGTTAGTTAGGTGCCTCGGGCATCATGATTGGCGATTGGGTGCGAATCCAGAAAGGTCCTGGCGACATCGCCGTTTGAACTAAGCCGCTGGCGGCGGACGCTGCCGCGTCAGCAACTATCCGCATCACGGTCTCTGGCTCGAATCCCGGTCTTGCCTTAAACTGGCTTGGTCATGGATTCAGCTTCTGCAGCACGTTCTCTCAGTTCTGCATTTCTCACGCAAGTTATTTATAATCATATGCGTACAATTTAAAATCCATAGGTGAAATACCCCGTCCGCCGCAATCCGCATCGGCTCAGTTTAAGCGATCCTATCGAAACTGCCCCGGCCGAGGGAATCGGGCTCAACCCTGCCTCTTCTGCCGAGGCAGTCCGGATAGGAACTTAACGTTTTTCAGGAGTAATCCCGACGATCGCGCACAACCGTTTGTCGATGAGTGTTTTGGCCTGTTAACAGTCGACAGTTCTGAGGCCGAAACTGAACAGCGATGAGGCTGCATGAAACGCTATCAGAGCGACTCGATCTGCTCTTTTAGGAGAGCGAGGTTCCGTTGAAGAAAGTCGCTGATCAACTCGAGTTCTCGAGTCTGGTAACTCGATGCCAGCTTCATCATCGCCGTCCCCAGTTTGTCGTACAGAGGCCCCACACGGCGCATGGCCTCCGGGACAGGCCGCACGAAGACCTTCCGCCGATCGTTCGTGTCCCGTTCCCGTTTCACCATGCCTGCCTTCTCGAGCCGATCAAGAATCCCGGTCACAGCACCCGTGGTCAATCCAGTGGCTTTTCCCAGATCTCCAGCCGTCACCCTGTTTTCGCCTGCACGTGAGATCAGGTCAAGGCATCGTGTATCGGTGGCATTGAGACCCAGTTTGCGGGCGATAGCCTCGTGAAAAAATATAGTTTGCGTGCTGAGCTCGCGTCCCAAATCCATGCCGACGCGCTGGAGAAGTTCATGACGACCTCGGGTCAACGTCGATTCCACGGAAATACTCCTTGACTCATAATTATCTTACATGCTAAGATGATTACTTGTTAAGTAATCCTAACCGGCGATAGCCGCCCCTGGCAATATCCTAGGCTCATCGCCCGACACGGAGGGCCCTACGGTATGAAACCACATGTGCTCATCGTTGGCGGAGGCATTGCTGGCCCCGCCCTTGCGATTTTTCTGAACAAGGCGGGTATCACATCGACGGTATTTGAAGCGTATCCGCAGACGGACGACATTGGCGGAGGTATGCAGATAGCCCCTAACGGAATGCGAGTCCTGGAACAGATCGGCATCGCGGATGAAGTGATCGCACAAGGTGTTGAAAGTGAAGAATTCTCTTTCGATAATCAGCAAGGCAAGGTACTCGGGCGCGTTCCAAACGGCCCGGCGAGCATCTACGGCATTCCCGGCGTATTGATCGCGAGATCGGTTGTCCATCAAGCGCTCGTCAGCGAAGCTGATCGCCGCGGCATAGCAATCCTCTATCGGAAGCGGCTTCACGATTTGAAATGTAACGCATCCGGGGTCATTGCCGAGTTCGAAGATGGTTCCGCTGCCGTGGGCACGCTTCTCATAGGGGCAGATGGAGTCCACTCGCGTACTCGCGAACTCATCTTTTCTGAAGGCCCGAGGCCTTTCTATACCGGTCTGTTCACGGTCGGCGGGTTCGCTTCCCATCCCAGCCTGGTCCCGGCGAATCGCGACGAACTGCACCGCATGCACATGATCTTCGGGCGCGAGGGCTTCTTCGGCTATGGACGCTTCGACAGACAGCGGCCGGATACGGTGATTTGGTGGAGTCACCTGTCGCGGGACGAAGATCCGCAAAAGCAGGAATACTGGTCATGGCCAACCGAGACGCTCAGGCAGGAATTGCTTGCCCGCCATCAGGGTTGGCATCAGCCCGTCGCCACGATTCTAGAAAGCGCTCCGGAACTTCTCCGCGGCCCCGTCTACGACGTTCCAACGCTGCCGGCATGGTCGATGGACCGTGTCTTATTGATTGGAGATGCCGCGCACGCGACCAGTCCACATGCGGGCCAGGGAGCCTCGCTCGCACTTGAAGACGCAATGGCTCTTGGCAAGTTACTTCGGAGTCCAGAGGTCCATCATGATCAAGTCTTCGCAGAGTTCATGCGAGATCGGCGCAGCCGCGTCGAGCGTGTCATCGCAGAGGCTCGCAGGCGCGGCGATGGCAAGAGAACGCTCACACCCACTGCTGCGTGGATCCGCGACCGTGTGATCTCAACCCTCGCACATGTTTTGGGCGCGCGCATGAACCAATGGATGTACTCCTACAAGATCGCATGGGAGGGATAGCGATTTATCTCGATCAACCCTCCGCCATGTCATGTATTGAACTTCAGCCAGGGAAAGGTCTGCGATGAACACCTTTGCATCTTCGGATCGCGGCCGCGCGGACGCTGCAAACGCCGCCATCCGTTCCACAACATTAGTCCAGCGAATGATGCCCTCCGCCGCTCTGTTCCTTGTGGCTCCTCTGGTTGCGGAATTCTTGCTGGGCAACATGTCCATCACCCACCTGGGTTTGCTTCCAATCCTGGCGCCGCTCTATGGAGGCGGCGCAATCCTTATTCGCGAGTTCGTTCGTAGGACGCAGCGTGGATGGCCCAGCATCTTTGTGCTCGCACTCGCGTATGGAGTTCTCGAAGAAGCCTTTCTGATGCAGTCGCTCTTCAATCCGAAGTTCCTCGGCCAAAACCTCCATTTGCTCGACGATGCCTACCTGCCGGCTCTCGGAATCGGAGCTTGGTACACCATCTTCGTGCTCACTCTTCACACTGTGTGGAGTATTTCCGTACCCATCGCATTCGTCGAGCCCCTGGTCAGTTACGAAAAAGTGATCAAGTTCATCCGAACTACCAGCACAAAAACCGGTCTGCTCGTCAATGCCTATCTCGATCGGGCGCACTATCCAACAGGCATCAAAGCCGACCCGGAACAGATCTCAGCCCTCCGCCTTAAACATGGAAAG
>Ga0116129_1002046_pt1 | contig 10511 bp, 5 predicted proteins | sample June2015DPH_17_2_FD_89732 | JGI IMG/M metagenome (GOLD analysis project Ga0116129, IMG submission 89732) | Peatland microbial communities from SPRUCE experiment site at the Marcell Experimental Forest, Minnesota, USA - June2015DPH_17_10 | ecosystem: Environmental > Terrestrial > Soil > Wetlands >...
GATGAAGACACGCTTCGCGCCCAAGGAGGGATGCGGAAGATTCGCCAGATTCTATCGACCGCTCTCGACCAAGTCAATGAAGCAAAACCAAAGGTAGTTGCGATTGACGTGATTTTGGCCGATCCCGGCGATCCGGTAGAGGATGCCCGCCTGGCGGCGTCGCTGCTGGCGACCAAACGGTTAATTCTTCCCTGCGAACTAATCGAAAACAAGTGGGAATATCCGTTGCCGGCGTTCAAGGAGAGTGCGGTCGCGCTGGGGCATGTGCATCTGGCGGAAGTTTCCGCGGACGGCGTGAATCGGCAAATTCCGCTGGAAAGAAAAGGTGGAGGAGAGCGCCGCTGGGCTTTATCACTGGAGGCTTTTTCGGCATTTGTGGGCCAGCCAATCATCGAATCGAGCGCAGGGCTCAGCCTGCAAATCGGCAGGACCGTGATTCCCGAGCCGGCGGGCGCGAATGGGCGTCCGATGATGATTCGCTACCTGCCGCCCAGAAGCATCCCAATCATTTCGGCGTTGGAGATCCGGCAACAGGGGGACAGAATTCGCGGCGAAGCGGTTTTTCTGGGGATTACGGCGCTTTCAGCGGCGCGCGACCGGTTGACGAATTCCTATGGAGAGAGCGTTCCTGGAGTGGAGGTCCACGCGCAGGCTTTCGAGACGATGGAGCTTGGCCATTTCCTGATTCCCGCCGACGATGCGCTCGTGCTGGCGCTGTGCTTAGTGTTGACGGTCTCCGTGGGATTCACTTTTGTATTTACGCCGGGATGGTGGGCTTATCTGGAGAACGTGATCCTAGTGGGAGCCGCGTTAGTGATTCCGTTGCTCTCCTTCCAGCACGGAGTTGTTTTTCCGTTCTTTGGACCGGTAGTGGTTACCTGTCTGGCCAGCGCCAGCGCAGCGACTTTCCAGCACTTTTTCGTGCGAAGGCAATTGCGTGTATCAGAGTCGGAGAAGTCGCGGTATCAGCAGGCGATTCACTGGGTGGCGCATGAGATGCGGACGCCGCTGACGGCGATTCAGGGGTCGAGCGAGATTATGACTCGCTACAAATTGCCGGAGGAAAAAGGTAAGCAATTAAGCGAAATGATTAATGCCGAGTCAAAGAGGCTGGCTCGCATGATCCAGACATTTTTGGATGTCGAGCGGCTGGCCGATGGTCAGATGGAGTTGAAAAAGGAATCGTTTGCGGCGAGTGCGGTGGTCGAGGCGTGTGTGGCACGGGTGCGGCCGATCGGGGAGCGGAAGAGCATCGGGATATTTGTCGATACGCCGGTGGAAGCGGTGGTGGTCGGCGATCGGGAGTTGATGGAGTACGCGGTTTACAACCTGCTGACGAATGCGGTGAAATATTCGCCTGCGGAGACGGAAATTCATATTTCCGCGGCGCTTGCAGGCGGAGAGTTAAGGCTATCAGTGCGGGACCAGGGGATCGGGATGGACGCGCAGGAGCTAAAAAGCATCTTCAAAAAGTTCTACCGGACCAAGCGGGCGGAGGCTTCAGGAGAAGTTGGTACCGGAATTGGGCTGTCGATCGTCGAACAGATTGTGACTCATCACAACGGGCGCATGGAAGTGACGAGCGAACCGGGTAAGGGAAGTTGTTTTACTATTATAGTGTCCGCGTCCAATCCAAAGGTTCCGCCGGCGGCGGCTAACTCCGCCGATTCTCAAAATGCAGAAACTTTTAATCGTTGAGGACGACGCGTCGGTTCGCAGCACCATGGTTACGGTGCTGGAGCTGGAGGGCTATGCGGTCGAGGCTGTCTCTTCGACGAGAGAAGCGATTCACCGGCTGGAGGCCAACCCGTATCCGATTGTTATTTCGGATATTTATCTGGACGACCGCACCGGGATCGACGTATTGAAAACGGCGCGGCTGCATAATCCCGATGGCGCGGTGATCCTGATGTCGGGGCGCGGGAGCATGGAAACCGTAATGGCCGCGACTTCCGGAGGGGCGTTCGATTATCTGGCGAAGCCGTTCGAGATGTCGCAGATGATCGATACGATCAAGCGCGCTGAGAAGTCGTTCACAGGCGAAGAAGAGGACGAGGCGGCGGCCATCGACGATCTGCCGGAGACGGAAATGATCGGCAGCTCGCCGCGCATGATCGAGATTTACAAGCAAATTTCCAAGGTCGCTCCGACCGATGCGACGGTGCTGATCGAAGGCGAGACCGGAACGGGCAAGGATCTGATCGCGCGCATGATTCATCGCAACAGCAAGCGCGCGGCGCAGCCGTTTGTGCCGGTCGATTGCGGAGCGATTGCGCCATCGCTGCTGGAAAGCGAGTTGTTCGGGACCTTGAAGGGCGCCTATACCGGAGCGGATCGGGACCGGATGGGTGTGTTTGAAGCGGCCAATAACGGGACGATTTTCCTGGATGAAATCGGCGATATCGAGTTCGGATTTCAACTGAAATTATTGCGATTTTTACAGGAGCGGGAGATTCGCCCACTGGGTTCGCCGCGGGCGAAGAAAATCGACGTGCGGGTGGTCGCGGCTACGAATCGCGATATGCAGAAGATGGTCGACGAGCAGAAATTCCGCGAGGATCTGTGGTATCGGCTGAACACGGTGCGCATCAATGTTCCGCCTCTGTGCGAGCGGGCGAGCGACATCCCTTTGCTGGTGCACTATTTCCTGGGGCGGTACAACGGGCGCTATTCGCTCGAAACCAAGCTGACCGAATCCGGCCTGAAGGCGATGGAAGAGTATAGCTGGCCGGGCAACATCCGGCAGCTTCAGCACATGATGGAGCGGCTGACGATCCTGGCGCCGGGTGGGCGCATCGATGTAGCCGCGGTGAAGCAGGCGATCGAGCAGATGGATTCGCGCGACGGGGCTAGTGAGTCGTTGGCCGACACGGAGACGGAACAGATTCGTCGCGTGCTGGCGGCGACGAATGGGAATAAGAGCCGGGCGGCGAAGATTTTGGGGATCGAGAGAAAGACGCTGTACCGGAAGCTGGAGCGGATGGGGCTATAGGCCTAGTCACAGTAGTAATAAACATCATCTACAAGGAGGCGTTTCGGATCCATCTTCCCATAAGATTTTCATCGCTGTACTTGAATAGGCAGCTCCTGGTTCCAGAGGGCTGGTTGCTTTTCGTTCCAGCCGGTTTATCGTAAATACATTCGCGCTTCAACGTGTCGATTTTCGCTGGATATCCGCCCTCATTTTTATTGAATTTGTGCTGTAGCTCAGCGGATGGTATCCTGACCGCGGGAGTGCGTGTCATGACTGATCTTCACCTGCAGATCCTAGTGGAACTCGGAAAATGCGTCGATCAGCGCGTATCGCTTGACACCTTCCGCCAGTGGTTGGTGCCGCGCTCATTCGATATTGAACAGAGCGGCCAAGCTGACGCGATCGAATTAGTCCACCATATTGATGGAATACTGGCCGAGGCATCTTCTGCTGGGTGGAGCGATGCGGATCTGCGGGACGAGATGGCCAAAGTTGTGCGTGAGCACTCGATGATTGCGCCAGGCCATAACCTCCGACCGTCCATGCACTCATGATTCGAACGGCACCGTAGGCGAGCCCTTTCCAGATTACGCGACCCACCCCTTTCAGAGCGGCTTTCGTGTATCAGTATAGCGTTCACGCGGGAACGGGGACGTTGGCGGTTTGCTCCAGGCCTTGGGCCAGGGTGATGGCTACGGTCATGTTGCTGGATTTTTCCAGGCGGGCCAGCATCTGTTCCCTGCCCTCGGGAAATCCCCAGATCCCGGCCATGATTCGCACTTCGGGGTGGCGTGCGCGAAGCTGGGCGCAGAGTTTCGCGGCGGCGGCGAAGGCGAACGGGGGTAGCGCGGATACGCAGATGATATCGTCGGGCGCGGGCTCCAGCACGGCTAGTTCTTCCGACGATCCCAGCGGCAAGGAAATAACGGCGTAGCCTTCGCGTTCGAGCAACTGGCCGAACAGAACGGCGGACACTTCGTCGGCTGCGTCTTTGGCTGGTATCAGGAAGACACGCCCGGTGTGCGCGGCGGTCTCCTTTTTCGGCGGGTCGTTCTCGCCCAGTTCCGCGATGATTTCGGTGAGGCAGAGGAAAATGAACTCCTCCCGGCTGGCTTCGAGCGTGCCGCGATGGCGTTCCTGCTCAGTCAGGATCAGCGCGGGGATGATGACCTGCTGGTAGAGATCCAGCAAAGACCGGTCCTTCAAAAATTGCGTGGTGACTTCCAGCGCCTCGGCATGATCCATGGCCAGCAGGCGCTGGTAAAGATGAATTTCGGTCGATAAAACATCTTCATCGCCCAACACGATGTGCAGGAAAGAAAGCTGTGGGACATACCTGCCCAAGACCACCACACAAACGGTGAGCGGCGTTGAAAGAATCAAGCCGGGATAGCCCCACAGCAGGGTCCAGAAAATCGCGCTGACCAGCAGGCCGAGCGATGAAATGCCGGTGTGAGCGCCGTAGAGCCAAGGCTCAATGAAATTGCCAACGATCATTTCGAGAACGAAGAACAGCAGCAGTATCAGCGCCGGCCGCAGCCAGCCGTCGAACACAGCGAGCGAGAGCGCGAACGGCAAAATTGCGGCACAGAGAATTCCCACGTAGGGCACCAGCCGCAGCAGGGCGGCGATGACTCCCCACAACGCCGCGTAAGGCACGCCCATGGCTTCGAGGCCGGCTCCGATGACCACGCCTAGCAGGCCGTTGACCAGAAATTGCAGCATCAAATAGCGGCTGATGCGCTGCGCCGCATCGTCCAGCGCCTGCGTGGCCGCATGCAACTGGCTGACGCCCACCAGGCGCAGCAGGCGGTTCCGCAGGTCTTCCCGCTTAATCAAAATGAAAACGGTGAGAATCAGCACGAAGCCAAACATCCCGAGAGGAACCAAAAACGGCTGGATCAAATCCCGGAGATAAGCGAGAGGGCCTGGCTCCGGTTTCACGACTTGCACGGGAAGCGGATTGTCGATCGTAGTGCCCGGGTGCCGTCCGCGAACGACGGCGGCTGCCGCGCCCGCGCCGTCCAGCTCCTTGCCGATGGCGGCCACGCTCTTCTCGACGCGGCCCAGGGCTCCGGTCGCCGGCGAGCGGATTCTATCTATCTTGTTCTGGATGTTGGCCTGGTAGTCCGGTAGATGATCCGCCACTTCAATCAATTGATTGCCGACCATCCAACTCACCGCGGCCGTGAAGGCCACCACCGCGAACATCACAATCATGACGGAGGGAACGCGTCCCAGGCGGATTCGCTGGAGCCGCAGAGCGAGCGGGGTCAGGATGAAGCTGAGCGCCAGCGCAAAGGCGAAGGGAATGAAGATCTCCCGGGCCAGATAAAGGACGACGAGGGTTGCGACCAGGGTCCCGATTGAAGCAAGAGTGGACCGTTCCTCGGTTGACTCGGCCGGTCGCCGGTTTCTGAGCATTGCGATCAATACGGGCAATCGATGGGCCAAATGCGAAAGACCGCTCCCTGTAGCTGCGGTTCGTAAGCAACCGCCGCACGAATGCAAAAAATGCGCGCGACGGTAAGATTAGGGGGCTTTCTTTCCTCGAAAAATAGGAGTATGCTCTCCGTAAGCTCTAGATCGGACCGTGTTTCCTAACGTCTTAATTAGTTAAGGGGAGGTTCCCATGTTTGATAGCCTCGACGATCAGATGCGCAAGGATGAGGATCGCGTCAGCACCAGCAAAGGGCGCATGATGCGATGGGCTCTTTATGTACTGGCCGCCGGACTGGTATTCGGCGGATTGATATTCGGCGTCCACGTCATGAACTGACCGGTTCCGTCCGAATAGTTCCCTTTACCGCTGCTTAGCATCGACACTCGCCTGCGTTTTCGGCTCGGCGGCGAGCAGGACGATCTCATTTCGTGGGAAGGCGAACTTGTGCCCGGTCTCATCGATGATGCTGACCTGGGAAATATATTGTCCTGCCGCCAGCTTCGCCAACGGAATCTGGAAGCTGAACTGCGCCACGCCGGGCCGTTTATCGGCTAATTTATTCTGACGGACGGGAGCCGAGGTGAACATGCGGCGACCTCCCGCGATCAGTTCTACCTCCGCGGTGAGGCTCGGGACTTTACGGTTCGGATCCATGCCCGGATCGTAAACTTCAAAAAAGACATACATCGTCTGATCTTTTCGGAAGACGCGGGTGATACTGGGCACGGTCTTCTGACCATCCTGAACCAGCGGATGGGATGCCAACAGCTTCTTATTATTCTCAGCCGCGCCTACCGTGGCTGCGATCGGTTCCCTCTGATTGCTCCAAATGACGGAGCTGACGCGAAGTGTCTTTTCGGCGTTCAGATCGGGGATGGTGAACTTGGTTTCGAAGGTGCCCATTTTGCCCGTAGTATTTTCGCGGGCGAGGAAGTGCAGCGTGTAGGTTCCGGGCGAAAGCGTCAGCACTGTGTCGTATTGCAAATGCCTCTGCCCGATGGCCGCGGCGTCTCCTTCACCCAGCTTCACGGTGATTCCGTCTTTAGTGCCGGTGATGAGTTTATTCGACGCGTCCCGGATCTGCGTCACGAAGTCGAGGTCGGCGGTCTGCTTCGCGCCCTTCTTTTGCAGACCGATCGCGGAGCCGGGGATTTTCACCGAAACGGGAACAGAATACCGATTATTCGCCACGCGGAAATAATCGACTTCGAGCGCCAGAGGCAATTCGCTCACCGGATCGCCCAGCGTCAGAGCTTCCTCAAGCTGACGCTCCTTATCGGACGCGTTAAACTTCGCGAAGGTCTTGTTGCCATAATACGCCTTGCGGAAATCGAGCTTGGCATAGAGGGTCTTGTTGACCAGCCTGACGTCGATGCGGCGCATCTTGCCATCGTCGGCGGAATTTTTCGGTGAATAGGCGATGATGTAGTAACTGTTGATATCGTCCTGCGCCTGTTTGATGCCCAGCGTCAGGTCGTTGGTATCGAGCATGGCCTTGCCGCCGGTATCAGCGGAGAGCGTGGTCAGCGTCTCCTGGGAATCCTGGAAAGCCGCTTTAATGCTGGCCTGCTTGGTTCCGGTGATCATCCCCGTCCCGCGCACCGAGGCTTGCGATGCGTCGCCGCCGGGAGGATTGGCCACCAGGCCGCGCGCATCGACCGAGTAAATGTTGACATTGGCGCGTATCGCCGCGTTGGTGGTGGCTTTAATCTGCGATTGATTTTCAACCCCCGTTTTTCCCACACCGCTCGAAAAATAAATCAGCGCCTTTTTCTCGGGAAAAGCTCCAAGCTTTTTCGAAGCGTCTTCGAGCGCGCTCAATTTGCGATCCGTATTAAAGATGTTGAACTCGGTATCGTCGGCGGTGAAGCTGCCGCTATCGTCGCCTTCATCGGCAGCGGTTGCGGCCAGGTCAGCGAAATCGGAGCCGGCGCCGACGACCAGTTTTTTGAGTGAAGTGATCAGGCGCTCGCGGTCCGCCGTAAACTCCTCGACCACCTTGATATTGGAATTGAACGTCATGATCTCGACCAGATCGTTCGAGGTCATCTGCGTTTCGAGAAACTTAATGGCCGCTTCCTGTGCCCGCAATTGCTCCGGCGGCTGCATGGAGGTCATGTCGAAGAGCAGGCACAACAAACGGCGGTCTTGATATTTGATGACGCTGTTCCTGGCCGGCTCGACGTACGCCTTGCCCGGCTCGACTTTAACTTTTTCCTCTATGGTGCGGTTCTTCGCGAGGCTGGCGTCGGAAATCGGCGGGAGCGATTCTCCTTCGAGTTTCTGTAGCTCGAAGACCTTGATATCCTGCCTGACGCCGTCTTCGAAAACCTCGACGTCTTCCTTCTTGAGGGTCAGGATCGGCCGGCCGGACTTATCTTTGGCCGATAAATTCACGATCACCAAGCGAGTATCCGCGCTGAATTGCGCAGACAGTGACATCACAATGATGGAGCCGGTAATCAACGCCAGCAAGGACTTCTTCATAGATTTAGAACCTTAACCTAAGGGTAGCCGTAACGGCGCGCATGGCGTTCGCGCTGGTGATCTCGCCGTACTGCGAGGAATTCACGACCGTGATCAATCCCGACGGACTGACGTGATTGGTGGTGTTGGTGGTGTCGACGCGGAATTCCAGGCGTCGCCGCTCAGAATGCAAATTGATACTGCGCGCGAGCGACAGATTCAATACCACCAGGCCCGGCCCAATGATGGTGTCGCGTCCGGCCGTGCCGAAGGTTCCCGCGGCTGGAACAACGAAGGCCGCCGTATTGAAATATCCCGATCCTGAATTCACGGGGAGCCCGGTGGCATCGGCCCGCAGCGCCGCGCTGGATCCGGTTCCGTCGAGGTTGCCGTTGACGGTCGCGGTCTGCGGAAGTCCGGTTTCCGCGGTCAACGATCCCGAAAGCGTCCAGTCCTTGAGAGCCTTGGCCAGAAATTTTGGACGCGATAGAAATCCTTTAGTGGCGTCGACCGGCGAGGCGAGGACGAAATTCAGCGTCAGCACCTGCGTGCGGTTGTAGCTCGAAAGAGCGCGCTCCGCGGCCTGATCGTAGAAATTCTGCGCCTGCACGGCGTCGTCCAGGGCCTTCGAATAGGTGTACAGCAGGTTGCCCGAGACGCCTTTGGCGAAGCGCCGCGTCAGCCGCAATTGCGCGGCCTCATAAAACGCGTTGCCTACTGGAGTATCGAAGGTGAAATTGCCGACATTCGGGATCGGATAGCGCTGTTCGGAGTTCAGCGAGGACCCTAACGGCGCCTGATTGGGTGACTCCGGAACGTCGAGGCGGGTGGACTTCGAGCCTTGATAAGCGACCTCCAGAATCAGCACCCGGTTGAGGTCCCTCTGCACGTCCACATTCCAGGATTGGATGTAAGAATCGAGATAATTGAGGGCCGCGGCGTAGGTATTCTCCACCGACTTGCCCGCGGTTTGCTGCAATCCGTTGTAGAGGAAAAGCGGGTCTGCGGTGCTGGTGGTAACGGTGTTGGTAATGGCGAACGGCGGCTGCGCGGCAAGGCTCGTCTCGAATTTATTGTATTGATTGGGCGTGTAATACCAGCCGTAGCCGGCTCGAATTTGCAGCTTGCCCTTGGGGTTCGGTTTCCAGGCGAGAGCGGTGCGCGGCGCGAAGTTATTCTTATCCGGTTTGATCAGCGCCGACGGATACACTCCGGCATAGGGACCCGGTTGTCCGGCCTCGACCTGGGGAGCTTGTCCCGGCAGCACCACTTGGACTCCTGAAAAATCCGGCCCGATCGCCAGATTCGCGGCGTGGCCGTATTTTTCCGCCCACGGTTCAAAAAATTCGTAGCGGATGCCCAAGTTGAGACTGAAGCCGGACGACACTCGGAAATCGTCGACGGCGAATCCGTTAAACCCGTTACTGCGGTAATAGGTGCTGGTGTCGCCGTAACGGATGGAGGCGGTTTCAGGACTGCCCAGCAGGAAATCGGCGAGATCGTATCCCGTGTTCGGCGTCGCCACGCCGTTCACGTACTGCGCGGTTTCAAGACCGGAGAAACTGAAAGATCCGCGGCCGTTCGAATCCGTATCCAGATTGTTCAGATAGTGTGTGACGCCGCCGCCAAAGCTGAAATTGTGCTTGCCTTTGTGCATCGTCAGGAGGTCGGCAATGCCGAAATTCTCCACCGCCTGGTGCTTAAAAACCGTGTCGCTCAGGGAGCTGAAGTTGGTAAAAGCGAGCGTCGGCGCGCCGTAATTCTCCGGAGTCTGCGAGGTTCCCGAGATTCCCAATTCCTGGGCGACGTTCTGGCCCAGAGTTTCGAAATAGGGCGTAACAATGGTGGTTTGGCGGTTGAAGGTCAGCGTGACCGATTCGAAGCTGCGCGTGGCCAGACGATGCCTCCAGGTAGCGCTGCCGTTGAATCCGTTGCCGCTCGAATCGTCGCAACAGCCGAAAAACTGATCGGTCGCGGAGTTGTTGCCCTGCCAGTTGACGACGAAAGCCAAGTTATCCTTCGGCGTGACGGTGGCGTTCAGCCTGGTATTGAGCGCCTGCGTGTTGGTGGGGTTCGCATAGATCAGCCGGTAGTCCTGATTAATGGTGCCGACCGCCTGATTCGGCAAAGGAATGAACGGCAAAAGTCCGAGCGCAATGGGACTGAGGCGCGAAGTCGGAATGACATTTCCAGGAAACGGCGCACCCGTCGTCGGATCATAAATAGTGGAGCTGACCGAAGAAAAATCGCCGCCCCGCATCGCCGCCGTCGGCACGCTCGAAGGCTGATCGACCCCGGTGCGCAGCAGGTTGCCGGTGTAATTGAAAAACCAAGTGAGCTTATCGAAATTGAATAAGTGCGGGATCGCCAATGGTCCGCCAGCCGAGACGCCGAATTTATTCTGCGAATACGCCGCCTTGGGCGCGTTCAATCCATCGACGGAGAACGGCCGCGCGTTCAATACCGAATTTCCGAACGTATAAAATAATGATCCCGTGAGCCGGTTATTATTGCTGCGCCGGTTTCCGATGAAAGCGTTATTACCGTTGCGATCGCGCGGAACGCCGCGTCCACCGCCCCCTCCGCGTCCGCCGGGTCCACCTCCGCCGCCACGTCCACCGCCGAATC
>Ga0116129_1002047_pt1 | contig 10508 bp, 9 predicted proteins | sample June2015DPH_17_2_FD_89732 | JGI IMG/M metagenome (GOLD analysis project Ga0116129, IMG submission 89732) | Peatland microbial communities from SPRUCE experiment site at the Marcell Experimental Forest, Minnesota, USA - June2015DPH_17_10 | ecosystem: Environmental > Terrestrial > Soil > Wetlands >...
CCCAGGAAGTCGACGCGTTTCATCAAGCGGCGCTTGGTGCCGGGGGCGAATCTGACGGCGCGCCGGGTCTGCGTCCGCACGACCGTGTGCGATACTACGCAGCGTTCATCAGGGATCCTGACGGTAACCGGGTCGAAGCCTTGACATTTCCCGCTGAGGATGCGGGCACACCACGGTAAAGCGCTCGCTACAGGCGCCGGGCGATTTCGGGTGCCATAGCAGCCGTGCCTTCGGGCGCGTTCGCGGCCGCCGCTTGCAGCCGGGGCAAGATATCCTCAACCCGTTCGGCCTTGAGGATATCGATCGAAAGCGTGGGGCGAATGAACTGGGTGGCGCGCATGTGCGCGAGCAGCACCAGCAACGGCTCCCAGAAACCGTCGATGTTGGCGAGCAGCACCGGTTTCGTATGACGTCCCAGCTGCTGCCAGGTAAGCTGCTCAACGAGTTCCTCAAGCGTGCCAATGCCGCCAGGCAGGGCGATGAACGCGTCCGAATGTTCGAACATCAGCCGTTTGCGCTCATGCATGTCGGGCGTGACAATCATTTCCTGCACGCGCTTGAGAGCATTTTCCTTGGCAGTCAGAAAGCTCGGGATAATACCCGTCACGGAACCGCCGTGATCGAGTACCGCGCTCGCCACGGCGCCCATCATGCCGACAGACCCGCCGCCATAAACGAGGCGAATGCCGCTCTCGGCGAGCGTCTTGCCTAACGCCCTCGCGGATTCGATGAAACGGGGATTGGTTCCGGCACCAGAGCCGCAATAAACGCAGACGGTTTTGATTTTGCTCATGTCATTCATGTGGCACTGCAGCGTAAACCAGTCAAACCCTAACGGATTCGGTCGAAAAACAAAATTGCGAGATAGGCGCCGGCAAATACAAGATTCCCCCGGCCAAATGGGTAGCCGCAGTCAAATTCACTTTCATGAGGCTGTACGCGGCGGCTAAACCCTCTATATGACTGCGGAATGCATAAAGACCTGAAAATGCGTGTGCCGCAGCGGGCCTGGCTCGATGGCGCACGCTGATCCGGCCGCAGGGGCTCACCCGGCACCATCTCCTGATACATCCCTCGGACAGGCGAACCTGGCCGGGACGCTGGCGCATCTGTGGCCTTATATCTGGCCGGGTGACCGGGCCGATCTGAAGATGCGCGTGGTCTGGTCGGTGGTGTTGCTGCTGGCGGCCAAGCTTGCCACGCTGGCCGTGCCCTTCACCTTCAAATGGGCAACCGATGCGTTGACCGGCGCCGATACGGCCCCGGTGCTGGCATCGAACTGGACGTTCTGGGTAATTGCCTCGCCGCTGCTCATGACCTTGAGCTATGGCGGCTTGCGCGTGCTGATGGCGCTGTTGACCCAGTGGCGCGACGGAATTTTCGCGCGCGTGGCGATGCACGCGGTCCGCAAGCTCGCTTACCTCACTTTCGTGCATATGCACGAGCTTTCCTTGCGCTTCCATCTCGAACGCAAGACCGGCGGCTTGACGCGCGTCCTGGAGCGGGGCCGCAACGGTATCGAGACCATCGTGCGGATGGTGATCGTGCAACTCATCCCGACCATTGTCGAAGTCTCGCTGCTGATGGCGGTGCTCTTGTGGAAGTTCGACTGGCGCTATGTCATCGCCACCCTGATCACGGTCGCGGTCTATATGTTCTACACCTATATCGCGACCGAGTGGCGGATCGGAATTCGCCGCAAGATGAACGATTCCGACACCGAGGCGAACACCAAGGCGATCGACTCGCTCCTGAACTACGAGACGGTGAAATATTTCAACGCCGAGGAACGCGAGGCCGCGCGCTATGACCGTTCGATGGCGCGCTACGAGGAGGCCAGCGTCAAAGCCTATACCTCGCTGGCCGTCCTCAACGCCGGCCAGGCCGTCGTTTTCACCGCCGGTCTCACCGCCACCATGGTGATGAGTGCAATCGGGGTGCGCAGCGGGCATAACACGGTGGGCGATTTCGTCATGGTCAACGCGATGTGGATCCAGCTCTACCAGCCCCTCAACTTCATGGGCATGGTGTATCGCGAGATCAAGCAGGCGATCATCGACATCGAAAAGATGTTCAACGTGCTCTCGCGCAGACCGGAGATCCGGGATGTCGAGGGTGCAACGCCGCTCGTCGTGACGTCCGGCCATGTGCGGTTCGACAATGTGCAGTTCGCCTATGAGCCGGATCGGCCGATCCTCAAAGGCCTTACTTTCGAAGTCCCGGCCGGCAAGACGGTCGCCATCGTCGGGCCATCGGGCGCGGGCAAGTCGACGATCTCACGGCTCCTGTTCCGCCTCTACGACGTCTCAAGCGGCCGGATCACGATCGATGGTCAGGATGTCCGCGATGTCACGCAAGCCTCGCTGCGCGCCTCTATCGGCATGGTGCCGCAGGACACCGTGCTGTTTAACGATACCATCCGTTACAACATCCGCTACGGCCGCTGGGATGCTACCGATTTTGAAGTGGAGGAAGCAGCACGGCTCGCGCAGATCGACGGCTTCATCCGGATGTCGCCGAAGGGCTATGAGACGCAAGTGGGCGAGCGCGGCCTGAAATTGTCGGGCGGTGAGAAGCAGCGCGTTGCGATCGCGCGCACGGTTCTGAAGGCGCCGCCGATCCTCGTGCTCGACGAAGCGACATCGGCGCTGGACAGCCATACCGAGCGTGAAATTCAGGATGCGCTGGAACGGGTTTCGCGCAACCGGACCTCGCTCGTGATCGCCCACCGGCTCTCCACGATCGTCACGGCCGACGAGATCATCGTGCTCGATCAGGGCCGCATTGCCGAGCGCGGCACCCATGGCCAGCTTTTGGCAGCCGGCGGGCTTTATGCCAGTATGTGGAACCGGCAGCGCGAAGCTCAGGAAGCCCGCGAGAAACTGGCGCGGATTGCCGACGAGAACGAAGCGCCCAACCGCGCGCCGCCGCCGGTTGACGACGCAATGGTGACCCCGGCCGCAGCGGAATGATCTTAATGCTTTCTCCCTTGCCAGGGAGACAGCGCAGCCCTAGTGATTTTTGATGTCGATAGCCAATTCCATTCGCGCCCAGATTCCTCCTATTCATCCGGAGGGTTATCCCTTCATCGGCGGCTTTGCGCTTGCAAGCCTGGTCCTGTTCTGGCTGTGGGCGCCGCTGGGGTGGATCGGCACGCTTCTGACCATCTGGTGCGCGCTGTTTTTCCGCGATCCCGTGCGGGTGACGCCCGTGCGGGAAGGCATAGTGGTAGCGCCTGCGGACGGACGCATCTCGATGATCACGCGTGTCTTGCCGCCGGCTGAACTCGGACTCGGCGACAAGCCTTTGCCGCGTATCTCGATCTTCATGAGCGTATTCAATTGCCATGTGAACCGCAGTCCGGTCGCTGGCCGAATCGACCGCATCGCCTATCGGCCGGGCAAGTTCATCAACGCCGAACTCGACAAGGCGAGCGAAGACAATGAGCGTAATTCGCTCGTGATCTCTACCTCGAACGGCCGCATCGGCGTCACCCAGATCGCGGGGCTTGTGGCACGGCGGATCGTATGTTTCGTGCGGGAAGGGCAGACGATCGGGGCGGGTGAGCGTTTCGGGCTGATCCGCTTCGGCTCGCGCCTTGACGTCTATCTGCCGGAGGGTACGAGCGCGCTGGTGGCGGAAGGCCAGACCGCGATCGCCGGCGAGACTATTCTTGCCGATTTCAGGCTGAGTGATCAGGGCCGAACCTACCGCGGCGATTAACCAACGCGCGCATGGATTTGGCTGTCCGACCCTTCAGGCGGCCGCCACAATGGCGAAGCCGGCAACGGCTTGCTATATATACTAGCGCCGCCCATTTGAAGTTCCTGCAGCACAAGCGGCATTTTCGTTCAGGAACTTCAAATGGAAGAGCGGCACTAGAATCATCGTTTTGCTAGTGCCCATGGCTTTCCGAAGTTCGTGAAAGTGGGTGCTGAGGTAGAGCACGAACTTCGGAAAGTGGGCACTAGATCATGGCGATCGACCCCAAATATCTGGAACTGCGCCGCCGCCGGTTTCGTCCGATTCCGGTGCGCATGCTGGTTCCAAATTTCATTACGCTGCTCGCGATCTGCGCCGGCCTTACCGCGATCCGTCTGTCGACGGAAGGACGGATGGAACTGGCGGTGGCGGCGATCGTGTTTGCCGCCGTGCTTGACGGCCTCGATGGCCGAGTGGCGCGCATGATCAAGGGGCAATCGAAGTTCGGGGCTGAACTCGACAGCCTTGCCGACTTCGTCAACTTCGGCGTGGCGCCGGGTTTGATGCTGTATTTCTGGCAGTTGCGGGAGCTCAATAACGGCGGCTGGATTGCCGCAATGGTTTTCGCCATCAGCGGCGGACTGAGATTGGCGCGTTTCAACGCGACCATGGACGATCCCAACAGGCCGGCCTATGCGGCGAACTATTTCACCGGCGTTCCTGCGCCTGCCGGCGCCATCGCGGTGCTGCTTCCGATCTATCTCGCCTTTCTCGGCCTGCCGAAACCTCCCGCGGCGGTGACGGCGGTCTATACCTTCGTGATCGGCTGCCTGATGGTTTCGCGCCTGCCGGTCTTTTCGGGCAAGACAGTGCACATGCGGGTGCCGCCGGAGATGGTGCTGCCTGTCTTCGTCTCCGTGATCTTCTTCATCGCGCTTCTGATCGGCTATCCCTGGTACATGCTTTCCGCAGGCACCGTGATTTATCTCCTGAGCCTGCCGGTTGGCTGGAAGTCCTACCGCAACCACCAGCGCAAGGCCGAGGCGATGACGGTGCCCCTTGCCGCTAGCGCGGCCACCGATCTGCAACCGCCGTTTTTGTCGACGCCTGCCGATGACGACAATCGGCCGTCACGGCTGAACTGACCGATTCATTTCTCCAGATGAAAAGACGGGGCCTGAGACGCTTTTGCCGATCGCGCGACGGTCGGCTATATGCGTTGAGGATAAAGCAACGCCATCCGAAAAAAGCTGGAGAATGCCGTGACGAATTCCGCCCCCGCGCCGCTGCCTGCCGCCCTGCTTGAGGTACTGGCGCGTTACGATACGCCCACGATCTGCAATGCGATGGAAGTCGTCGCGCCCGAGCGCCGCCTGATCGGCTACACCACGAAGCCTCTGGTCTGTCCGTTTCCGAACCTGCCGCCGATGGTCGGTTATGCGCGGACGGTGACGATCCGCTCGGTGCTCAAGTCCCAGCTGCCCGCCGACGAGCAGGCGCGACGGCGCATCGCTTATTACGAATATATGGGCACCGGCTGGGGACCGCGGATCACCGTAATCCAGGATATCGATGGTCCCGACGTCGGTTACGGCGCATTCTGGGGCGAGGTGCAGAGCAATGTGCACAAGGCGCTCGGTTGCCTCGGCGTCATCACCGACGGCTCGATCCGCGACATTCCGCAATGGGCGCCGGGCTTCCAGGCTCTCGCCGGCTCCGTCGGTCCGTCGCATGCCTGGGTTCATGCCGAAAACTTCGGTGGTGAAGTTCGCGTGGCCGGAATGACAGTTCGCTCGGACGATCTCATTCATGCCGACCAGCACGGGGCGATCGTGATTCCGTCCGACATTGCTCCAAAAATCCCTGACGCCGCCGAATTGTGCGGCCGCCGCGAGACGCCCATTCTTGAAATCGCGCGAGCCAAGGACTTCAGCCTCGAGAAGCTGAAAGAAGCGCTGAAGCGCTCGGCCGAAATTCACTGAGGGGCTCGGCGCCGCTTTTAACGCGACAACGCCACGTCCTGGCCGGCGCCGGTCTTGCCTTCAAAGCGGTTGGGACCGGCAGGCACAAGCTCCGCCAGCGCCTGCGCGTTATGATCGCGCAAGGTGAGGCCGGCCTCGGTGAAGCTCCACTTTCGGCTGGTGAAGAAATTGAACGGACAGCCGCCGCCGGGGGCAATCGTGCCCTCGGTTGTGTCCGGGCTGTTGGCGCCAAACGTCATCCCGCAGGATGTTGAGCCGGTGGCCGACAGCGTCCATCGGCCGGCCATGTTCACCGGTGGCGGCTTGGCCGCGGGACCCGCTGGAGCAACGTTGGTGGCGGGTGGGCCGTCCGATCCGCTGCCCAACGTCATGCGATCGCCACCGCTACAGGCCGCAAGCATCGACGCGCAGACGATGGCGGGCAGGGCATTGAGGCGGAAAGCCATGGCGAGCGATATGAAATTGCACATATGAAATTACGAACAGCGTTATGGTTAGCAGAATGTTGCCACCGTGTCAGGGCAGCGCAGTTGGTCCGCCGTGCAGGCCTGGAGCTCCGATTCCGAAGTTCGCATGATTTCGCAGCAACCTCTAACTTCGGAATCAAAGGAGCTCTAGCAGCTTATTGATTTGAGTAGCGGCTTTGAATTTGAAATTCCCAAGACGAACTTGCCGCAACACTGACAGGAACTTCAAATTAGCCGCACTGGCTGCACCTCTCGACCGTATCTCAACGATTTGCCCGGGCGACTATCTCAAAACGGCTTAACCTTTACGCCTCTTTAATGGCGGGGACGTAGGGTTTGAATTGCGTGGCTCGGAGGGGGCTGCGCGACCGTCCAGGATGGCCGGTCGTTCGCGTGCGCGTTGGAGTCTCCCATGGATATTATGACGGGCGCCGGGCTTGTAGCCGGCATGATCGTTATCACAACGATGGTGCTATTGGGCGGCGACCTGCACATGTTCGTCAGCGAACACGCGATGATCATCATCTTCGGCGGCTCGATCTCGGCCACCATGATCCGTTTTCCCCTCGGCGTGATGATGCATGGTCTGCCGCTCGGTGCGAAATTCGCTTTCACGATGAGCCGGCTGTCGGCCCACGATCTCGTCGACGAACTCGCCCGCATTGCCGAGATCGCCCGCAAGCAGGGACCGGTCGGCCTGGAGAAGGTCGAGACCGATGAGCCGTTCCTCGCCAAGGGCATTCGCTACATCGCCGACGGTTACGACATGGAATTCATCCGCGACAATCTCGAGCGCGACCGTGACAATTTCCTGATGCATCTCGACGAGGGCAGCAAGATCTATCGCGCCATCGGCGACTGCGCGCCGGCCTTCGGCATGATCGGCACGCTGATCGGCATGGTGCAGATGTTTGCGAACATGACCGACCCCTCGAAGCTCGGCCCGTTCATGGCGACTGCGCTGCTCGCCACGCTCTACGGCGCGCTGGTTGCGAACCTGTTCTGTCTGCCGATCGCCGACAAGCTTCACGGCAAGCTGCTCGACGAAGAGACCAACCGCACCCTGATTATCGACGGCATTCTCATGATCCGGGATTCCAAGAGCCCGACGCTGGTTCGCGAAATGCTGCTGGCCTACTTGCCTGAAAAGCACCGCCATATGGAGGGCGACGAGGTCGCGGCGTAGTCTCGCGGACCTCGGGGCGGAAAATCAGCGATGGCCAAGAAAAAACGCGGCGACGCACATGGCGGAGGACACGGCTGGTTCGTGACGTTTGCGGACCTTATGGGTCTGATGATGAGCTTCTTCGTGATGCTCGTCGCCTTCTCCACCATGGACAACAACAAGCTCAAGATCGTTGCGGGCTCGATGCGCGAGGCTTTCGGCGTGCAGACCGAGGCTCGTTATTCCGGCATCATCGAATCCGACGGCTTGCCGACGCGGCCCAAGCTGAAGCACGTCGATCATATTTCGCCGGATGACGCCTCCAATACGCCGACCCCGGATGAGCAGGATCGCAACCAGGTCTCGGGTGCCCGGCTCGAGATCGATCGCGAATTCGCTCTCGCCTCGGCCTCACTTCGGCAGGCGTTGCAGGACATGCCGGAGATGACCGAGATATCCAAACACATCATGTTCGAAGAAACCAAAGAGGGCCTCAACCTCGAGATCGTCGACCAGGACGGCCGGTCGATGTTCGCCGAAGGATCGAAGGTGCCCTATGAGCGGACCCGCCGGCTGATCCAGAAGCTGGCGGCCCCGCTCAAGGCGACCCCCTTGAGGGTTGCGATTGCCGGCCACACCTCCGCCGGCTATATTCCCACCCGAAGCGACTATGACGCCTTCGATCTCTCGGCCGATCGGGCAAACGCCGTGCGCCAGATCCTAGAGCGGGAAGGGCTTCCACCCGCCCACGTCTTTGCCGTCTCCGGCAAGGCCGATACCCAGCCACTGTTTCCCGACGATCCCTCGCTGTCGGCCAACCGCCGGGTGACTATCACCCTGATGCGCGAAAATCCGCCATTGCCGCCGGGGTTGAAGCCCTGATTTTAACTACCATGATACCGTTAAAGGGCCTTGTCCGGCGTTCGTTTAGCAACCGCAAAATTTGCATGCCGTAAGCCCAAAATCGGGCTAGGCTTCGCTCCGGGTGCAAGGCTATAAGCCGCCTCGCTTTGCGATTGCGCACTCCACCAGAAGCATAATTTTGCTACTGGTCCTTTTGATTCTAATATTCGCAAAAGTGGCTGCCGAACCGGGATGCGAGTGTTAAAATCGGACCACTAGAGGCTGTCACCCCCATGACCAGTAATGCTGTAGCTCCCGCCTCGGAAACGACGGCGGCCAATGGTCATGGCGAGGTCCATTCCACGGCCAACCTGAAGGCCCTGCTGATCGGCAGTATCGGCGTCGTCTATGGGGACATCGGCACCAGCCCGCTTTACGCGCTGCGCGAAGCGGTGGTTGCGGCCAGCGGGCCCTCGGGCGTCGTCCAGCCAGCGGCGGTACTCGGTGTCGTCTCGCTGATCCTTTGGGCGTTGATCGTCGTGGTGACGATGAAATATGTCGTGATCCTGCTTCGCGCGGACAATCACGGCGAGGGCGGGACGCTCGCTTTGATGGCGCTTGCGCAGCGTGCCGTCAGCCGCGGCGCCGCTACGATTGTTCTGCTCGGGATTATCAGCGGCGCGCTGTTCTACGGCGACGCGGTGATCACGCCGGCGTTGTCGGTGCTCTCGGCGATCGAAGGCATCAAGCTCGTCACTGCGGCGCTCGATCCTTATGTGGTGCCGGTTACGGTGCTCATTCTGCTGGTGCTGTTTGCCGCGCAATCGCGCGGTACCGCCCGCGTCGCGTTCTTTTTCGGGCCGATTATGTGCGTCTGGTTCGGTGTCATCGCGATTGGAGCGATCACTCCGATCTTGCAGCATCCGGAAGTCTTCCTGGCGCTCAACCCCGTGCTGGCCGTCTCCTTCATGCTTCACCACGGCATGATCGGTTTTGTCACGCTGGGCGCGGTGTTTCTGGCGGTCACCGGAGCCGAGGCGCTCTATGCCGACCTCGGTCATTTCGGCAAACGGCCGATCCAACTGGCATGGCTTTTCATCGTATTGCCGTCGCTGGCGCTGAATTATCTGGGGCAGGGCGCGCTCGTGATCGCCGATCCCAAGGCGATTGAAAATCCATTCTTCCTGATGTTCCCGGACTGGGCGCTGATCCCGATGGTCGCGCTCGCCACCGTCGCAACCGTCATCGCCAGTCAGGCGGTGATCACCGGCGCCTATTCTCTGACGCAGCAGGCTATACAGCTCGGCCTGTTGCCCCGATTTGAAATCAGGCACACTTCCGAGTCCCAGTTCGGCCAGATTTATATTCCGCGCATCAACCTGCTGCTTTTGATTGCGGTGATGTTGCTGGTGCTGATGTTCCGTTCCTCCAGCGCACTCGCTTCGGCCTACGGTATCTCGGTGACCGGCACGATGGTGGTCACGGGCATGATGGGATTCGTCGTGGTCTGGCGGGTCTGGAGGTGGTCGCCGATTGCAGCCGCGGCACTGATTGCGCCGTTTCTGTTTCTCGATTTGACCTTCCTCGCCGCCAATCTTCTGAAGGTGCTGGAAGGCGGCTGGGTTCCGCTGGCGCTCGGCGCGATCGTGATGCTCTTGATGTATACGTGGCGCCGCGGCAGCAGGCTCTTGTTCGAGAAGTCACGCAAGCTCGAGTTCCCGCTGGCCGACCTGGTGGCGATGCTCGAGAAGCGGCCGCCGCAGCGTGTTCCTGGCACGGCCGTTTTTCTCACCAGCGATCCCGCGAGCGCGCCGACCGCGTTGATGCACAGCTTGAAGCACTACAAAGTGCTGCATGAGAAGAATGTTATTCTCACCATCGAGACCGCGGCTACCCCGCGTGTCGATCCGTCCGAGCGCGTCAGGCTGGAGCAGGTCGGCAATACCTTCACCAAGGTTACTTTGCGGTTCGGATTTATGGAGTCGCCGAATGTGCCGAAGGCGCTGGCGATTGCGCGCAAGCTCGGCTGGCAATTCGACATCATGTCGACGTCTTTCTTCCTGTCCCGCCGCGCGCTGAAGCCGGCCGCGCATTCGGGAATGCCGCGCTGGCAGGACCATCTCTTCATCGCGCTGAGCCGTACCGCCAACGATGCGACCGATTATTTCCAGATTCCGAGCGGCCGTGTGGTCGAGGTGGGAACACAGGTCACCGTCTAGTGCGGTGATTTGAAGTTCCTATCAGTTTCGCGGTAATCTCGTCATAGGAACTTCAAATTCCAAACCGCACTGGAAACCTTAGTTTGCTAGTGCTCCTTGGATTCCGAAGTTCGCATAAAATGGTGCGGCC
>Ga0116129_1002048_pt1 | contig 10507 bp, 7 predicted proteins | sample June2015DPH_17_2_FD_89732 | JGI IMG/M metagenome (GOLD analysis project Ga0116129, IMG submission 89732) | Peatland microbial communities from SPRUCE experiment site at the Marcell Experimental Forest, Minnesota, USA - June2015DPH_17_10 | ecosystem: Environmental > Terrestrial > Soil > Wetlands >...
AGAATCATTGACGGTCTTGAAGTTGTCGAGGTCGATGCACATGACCGCCATCGACTCGGTCTGCTTGCCGACGCGCGCGAGCGCGTCGGTCATCTCCTCGCGGAACATCAGCCGATTGGGCAGTTCGGTCAGCGCATCATGCCGGGCCAATCGCGCGATATGGGCCTCGGTGCGGCACCGCTCGGTGATATCCTCATAGGTGCCGACCCAGCCGCCGTTCGTCATCGGCTGGTGACGCACCGCGACGATGCGCCCGTCGGCGAGTTCGCGGCGCAGGACCGGAATCCTGTTTTCGATCAGACGGCGCTTGTAGTCGACGAACATCTGCTCGGCAGTGACGCCGGGCGCATGAATGCCGCGATCGATGCTCGCTTGCATCAGATCGATCAAGGGCGTGCCCGGTCGTGTTTCTTCCGGGCTCAGCCCATAAATCTCGAGATAACGGCGGTTGACGACGATCAGGCGCAGGTCACTGTCATAGGCGCATAAGCCATGGGCCATGTTCTCAAGCGTCGCGTCGAGCAGCACATTGCGCTCGCGCAGCGCTTCCTGCTGGCTCAAACGTTCGGTGATGTCCTCGTGGACCGCCACCCAGCCACCGTGCACGATGGGACGGAACGTCGTTTCGATGACCTGCCCGTCGCGCAGGCGGAGCTGGTGCGAGGCCGATTCGCGTCTGCGCGCCAGGTCGATGCAACGGGCGTAAAGCTCGTCCGCACGCAGCGTCGGATGCTTGCCTTCCCTGACGGCGTAATCGAGGATTTGCCGATAAGTGATGCCCGGCTTGACCACCGCCGCGTCGAACCCATAGAGGCGCAGATACTGATCGTTGCGCACGACAAGACGTTCGTCCGCATCGAACAGGCACAGCCCTTGCGACATATGGCCGACCACCTGGCGCAGGCTGTCGATCTGGCGCCCGAGCGCCTCGTGCCCGGCGCGGGCATCCGCGGCCGCGACATCGTACACCGCAACCCACCCGCCCACCGAGGCGGGCCGGAAATGCGACGTGACCAGGGCATCGCCGGCAAGCCGCTGCTCCAGCACGAACGGCATCGGCTGGGACAGCTGGTTGCGGCACTGGCGCCAAATCTCATTGAACTTGGCGCGGGAATAGTGACCGCGCGCGACGCCGAGTTCGAGCACCGCGCGGAACGACATGCCGACATGCACCACGTCGGACGACAGGTTCATGATTTCGAGAAATCGTTTGTTGAACAGGACGACGCGACTATCCACGTCCAGAATGCACATGCCGTGCGACATTGTGCTGAGTGCAATGGCATGCACCGCCAGCAACGTGCGCAGGTCGTCGGATTCATACCCACCAAGTTTTGCCTTGATGGGGTCCGTGGTGCCAGGTTTGGCTTGCATCACTTGAGCTTCTCTGTGACGCCGTTCAGAGGATCAGCGGTCGAAAGACTAGCCGGCGACCCGCAATTCTCAGTTAAAAAGTTAGTGCCGGGTCTCTTTTCGTGCACTTTTTCACGGTCAAATCTGCCCGACTGGATTGCAGGGTAAATTTTCCGTCACCGGAATTGATTCAACCCGCCGGATTCGGGCGCCGATCGCTTTCGCTCGCGTAGTGCGGCCGCGCCAAAAATGCGTGAGCGGCGGGACACAACCGCGCTCCGGAACCGCCGCATCAGGCGATTTTGCCTCAAGCGACCTGGGTTTCCGGCGTGCAGTGCTCGATCCGATCCAGTTGAAGCGCGGAGGCCGGGCAAGGTCTTCCGAACAGATAGCCCTGCATCTGGTTGCAGCTGGCAGCCCGCAGCAGGTCGAGCTGTTCCGGCGTCTCGACGCCTTCGGCCGTGGTCGTCATGTCGAGGCTCTTGGCCAGACCCGTGATCGCGCGCACGATGGAGGCACAATCGGATCGGGTCGACATGTCGGCGACGAAGGAACGGTCGATCTTGACCTTGTCGAACGGAAACGTGAGCAGATAGCTGAGCGACGAATAGCCGGTTCCGAAGTCGTCGAGCACGATCGAGACGCCGAGCCGTCTCAGCCGGTGCAGCTTCGAGAGATTGGATTCGTTTTTTTGCAGCAGCACCGACTCGGTGATCTCCAATTCCAGTCGGTCGGCCGGTAGCCCGGAATCCGACAACGCCGAAGCGACGACCTCCACGATGTCGCCCTTACGGAACTGGATCGGCGACAGGTTGACCGCGATCTTGATATGCGGCGGCCAGGCTGCCGCGTCGGCACAGGCGCGGCGCAGCACCCATTCGCCGAGCGGCACGATCAGGCCGGTGCTCTCGGCGATCGAAATGAACTTGTCCGGCGCGACGAGGCCGCGCTCCGGATGATTCCAGCGCACCAACGCCTCGCAGCCCGCGACCTCAGCGGTCGCGGCATCGACCAGCGATTGGTAATACACCTCGAATTCGTTACGCGGAATGGCGCTGCGCAAATCGACCTCGATGTCGTAGCGCGCTTGCGCCTCGCTATCCATACCGGACTCAAACAGCCGGAAGGTGTTCCGGCCGTCCGATTTTGCCCGGTAGAGCGCGAGATCGGCGTGCTTGAGAAGCTCCTCGGCCTCGACGCCGTCGGCGGGATACAAGGCGACGCCGATGCTGGTCTCGACGATCACGTGGTGGCCATCGAGGTCGAACGGTTCGCCGATCGTCTCAAGGATGCGCTTTGCCAGCGCCGCCGCGACAGCACCTTGATCGTCGCGGGCAGCCTGCAGCACCGCGAACTCGTCGCCCCCGATACGGGCCACGATGTCGGATGCGCTCAGACACGCTTTCAAGCGCCGCGCCACCGCCTTGACGAGCAGATCGCCGAAGGCGTGCCCGAGGGTGTCGTTGATCGCCTTGAAATGATCCAGATCGAGGATCAGCAGGTTGAAGCGCTCGCCGCCGCCGCGCGCCCGCGCCATGGCGTCGTCGACATGCCTCTGGAACAGCACCCGGTTCGGCAGCTCGGTCAAGGCGTCGTGATGCGCCTGATGGGCGATCGCGGCCGCCGCGGTAGTGAGCTTTCGTTCGCGCGCGGCTCCGAACCCGACGGCGATCAGGATGACGGAAAAGGCGATCGAATCGATGCCCCAATAGATGCGGGCATTTTGTGCCGCATGGCGGAATACTTCCGATTCCGCGACCCCAACCACCGCCACGAGCGGCAAACCTTTCACCTGCGTGTACGCGACCATGCGCCTGATCCGATCGATCGCGCTGCCGGTGTTCCAGTAAACGCCTTGCTCCGACGCAGCTATTCTTTTGAGCACGCCCGCCTGGGGAAAGTATTTTCCGATGACATCGCGACGCACTTCGCCATTGACGCCGCTCGCGAGCATGTACCCGTCGAGATTTATCAGGGAAACCGACCCGTCCTCCCCGAGATCGAGCGGACGGAAGAATTTTTCGAACTGGAGCAGGTCGATCCATACCGACAGCACGCCATTGAACGATCCGTCCGGCGCCAAGAGACGACGGGTGAGGAAGATCGCCATGTTCCCGGAGCTGTGCGAGATCAACGGATTGCTGACGTAAAGCCGATCCTCACGGCTATCGGCCTGAATCCGAAAATGGACCCGATCCGCGATGCTCAGGCCCACCGTGCTCGGCGCGTAGCTTGAAGCCACGATGACGCCGTCTCGCCTTGTGATCGAAAATTGGAACGTCAGATCGGTCCTCAGGGTGGGGTCGTTGACAAAGGCAACCAGGTCGATCCCGGCCGGATCGCGTTCGTAGGCGCGCCTGACCTGCAAGGCCACGTTGTCGGCGCTCTTGATCACGCGCGCGACGGATTCCTCATACGCCCGCACCAGATTTTCGGCGTGGCGCCGCGCCTGCTCTTCCGCATTCGTGTGATCCTGCGCCATCAGATAGGCGGTCGCGGCGATAATGGACGCCAGCATGGCGACGCCCAGATAGGTTGCCGGTTGGGCCAGATGACGAAGCCCGTCGATGGTTAACAATCTGCGCACGCTGAAAACCCGTCCACCCTGTCACCGCTCGACAATACGCGCCCCGACTGCCGAAACCGTCGTGGCGCCCGTCCCCCTCTGTTGCGGTGCGAGGAGAATACACGCGAAGGTAAAATTTTTACTTATGGGGTCTGCATCGGACATTTGCCCGGTTGGTGCACCCGATCGCCGCCCGACCCGGTTCTTCTTTACCCGCCTGTGATGGCCATCACATCGCATGTGGTCCGGCCCTGCTAGCGTGGTCCTGCCAACCGAACTTTGCCCCCGACGGACGCAGGCCCCCCAATCCCCAAGCGTCCGGCGGGGGGGCTTTTTTTGGTGGTGACGCAAGGTCCCACCCGGTCACCAGGCGCCCGGCTTCCAAGCGAACCGGAAGCTTGCTATCGGTAGATTCACAGACGTGTCGTGCACGAGTGGATGGAAACCGGATGGCCGTTCAGGCGATGGGGAGCGGCGAAGTACCGTTCGAAAAGGTCTTCGACGTCGGTATCGACGAGAAACTGTCCTACGATCAGCTTTTGATCCTCGGCCTGCAGAACATCTTCGGTATGACGGGGATGTTCGTTTTCCCTGCCATCCTGGGCCGTTCCTTCAACCTCGCCCCGGATCAGATCGCCTATCTTTACGGCATGACCTTCGCGGTCTGCGGCGTCGTCACGATCCTGCAATCGACGCTGTTGCTGCGGCTGCCGGTCATCCAGGGACCTTATGCGGGCAGCTTCGCCACCCTGCTCGCCGTCGGCCATCTTGGCGGCGGCACTCAGGGCGGTAACCTTGGTGCCGCCTACGGCTCGTTCTTCGTCGCGGCGCTGATCTGGTGCGTGCTGACGGTCCCGATCCGCGGCTTCAGCGTCATCGGATTGTTCTCGCGGTTCCTGCGCGCGCCGCTCATCGCCGGCATGATCGTGGTCTTCATCATGATCCAGGTCGCCAACGTGGCGTTGCCGGGCTGGATCGGCCTGCCGCAAAGCCCCGGATTCCCCCTGTTCAACGTGCTCGCCGGCGCGCTGACGGTTGCGGTGGTGATCGTCGTCAGCCTGTGGGGCGGCAAGTTTCGGCGCGCCGCGATCCTGATCGGCCTTGCGGCCGGCACCGTCGCCTACGCGACCTTCCGCCCGGTCTCGCTCGCCGACGTCGCCAACGCGCCGCTGCTGGTGACGCCGCAGCTGTTTCCATTCGGCTTTGCGGTGCAGACCAACCTCGTCATCGTATTCCTGCTCGTCCTGCTGCCGGCGAGCATCGGCTCGATGGCGCTCTATCAAATGGTCGGCAACTGGGGCGGCCAGACGATCAGTTCGTCGCGCATGTCGCAGGGCATTTTCGCCATCGGGTTGGGCGGCGTGCTGGCCGGCCTGTTCGGCGGCTTCAGCACCATCGTGTATCCGGACAATATCGGCATGCTGCGGACCACGCGCATCGGCTCGCGCTATGCCACGCTGGCGGCGGGCGTGCTCCTGATCGTGCTCGGCGGCTGCGTCAAATTCGACCTGCTGCTGGTCGTGGTGCCGCTGCCGGTGGTGTCGGCGGCGGCCACGCTGCTGTTCGGCATCGTGCTGATGCACGGCGTGCATATATTGGCGAAGGTCGATTGGGACGACCGCAAGTTCATCGTCGCCGGCTTGGCGATGCTGGTGGCGCTCGGCGGCATGTTCCTCTCGCCCGAGGTGCTGGCGCAGATGCCGCTGCTGGCGAAGCTGCTCGTCACCCAGCCGGTGATTTCCGGCGGGCTGACCCTCGTGGTGCTGCACTCCCTGCTGTGCGGCACACCGGCGGAATCTTAACCGGGAAGGCATAAGTTGACGGTATCAGGTCTGACGATTTTCGCCGACACGCCGGACATGTTGGCGCCGCTTCCGGTCGGTTGGGGGATTGATGAGCGATCTCGTTGAAGCATTTTTCGACAGCGTTCGATCCGTCGAGCCTCTCCCGGCCGGCCGCGACCGTCGTCTTGCCATCAGGCGCAAAATCACCGAGGGCGAAAACACCCTTCGCAAAAGCCGGGACGCCGCGCGCGCGGTGCCCAAATTCCTGCAACAGGCCCAGACCCGGGCGCGTGCGGAAATTGCCCGCCATCGGCGCAACAATCTGTCGACACGGACCGCGGAGTTTTTTCAAGAGGTCTTCGAGGAGCTTTCACTGCGGGTGCGCCTCACCATCAGGGAAATGAAGGACGATACCTTCCGGGTCGAGGTCAAGGGCGCCGCCGCCGAAGACGCCCCCCTCCACATCGTAAAATCCGAGTTTTATTCGCTCAAAGCCGCGCAGGAATGGGTCGATAGCGACCAGGGCGTCACCTTGATCAACGCCGTCATCGAAAAATACGAAAAATCCAAATGAGGGCTAACGTGAGCCTTGGTCCGGGCATAGCCCAAATCTTCCCGGGATGAGGCGACACTCCGCGATATGCGCCGGATCCGCGTGGGGTGCCGGAGATGGGCCGCCACGCCTGTTGAAGCGTGATCGGCAGCCGTCGCCTGCTCAAGGGCGACGGCCCCGCGGCTCCCACGCCCGCTAACGAGTGACGATGTCGACAATTTTCCGCGAAGCGGGGTTGACGATCAGCACCTGGTTCTGAAGCGTCGCAAAATCATAGGGTTTTACGGCCGGGACTTGATCGCTCACTTCTTTTGGCATCGGTTGCAGCTTCATCGAGTTCGGTACGACCTCACCGAGAACCGCTTTAAGGCTGGCAGGCGAACTCTCCGGCGCCTCGCCGAGAACGGCCTGCACGTCCGCGCTGACCATCTATCAGCGTGGCGGTTCGTGCTAGATTGGTTTGGAGAAACCGTCCATACCGGCGAAATCGAGGCACGCCTGTCGCGAATGACCGCCCCGACCGTTGACCACCTTATGAACCTGATCGCGAGCATCGACGGAGCGGCGCATGCGCCCAGATTTGCGCGATCAGACGCGACGAAGTGGTGCTTGACCGCACGCTCGGCTGCGCACCTGACGCGCTGTTCCTCATCTACTCGGCCAGCAAGCCCGTGGTCGCACTTCTCGTCCATGTCCTCGCCGAGCGAGGCCAGGTCAACTTGGACGATCCGGTGGCCACGCACTGGCCCCAATTCGCCCAACACGGCAAAGGCTCCATCACAATCCGACATATCCTCCAGCACCGAGCAGGCATACCCGTCACCGGCGGTTTGCTCGCCACGCTGGCGCACATGCACGACTGGAACAAATCGGTCCGTGATGCTGAACGCACCAAGCCACGATGGCCAGCCGGACCGGTGCCGGCTTATCACTTCATCAGCTACGGATTCATACTTGGCGAACTCGTTCAACGGGTCACCGGCCGCCCGGGCGGACGCCAATCGGCGGCTCGTCCTTGTCTACCTATCCAACATTCAACCGGGTATTGAGCAAGGTTTTCAGCACTTGAGCGAAATTAGCGATGCGGTACTGGCCACCTTCGACTAATTGGCGGCCGACCTCTCAGCCATGGGCCATTTCCTTATTCAGGCGATGCAGCGAACACCGGTGACTTCGATGACCCGGATCGTGGCCCCGTTCCATGAACAGCGCGGGCGGTATATACTGTTTAGCGCCGAGCGATTTCGGCGCCCTTATAATTGAGAAAAATGTCCGATCAAGCGGCCTGACAACGCGGGAGGACAATCATGATGTTTCGACGCGCGATGAGCGCGATTACCGTTGCGGTGATCGCCACTGGGGTCATGGTGGGCGCGGTTCGGGCCGCAAACGACGCGAGGTACCCGGACTGGAAAGGCATGTGGACGCGTTGGGTTCCCCCGCGAGCCACGCTTGAACCCAATGGTGGCTTCACGGCCGGCGGCCAGCCTTCGCACGACCAGACCAAACCCTGGGGCCGAGGACAGGAAGTCCCGCTTACTCCGGAGTATCAAAAGATCTTCGAGGACAGCCTTGCGGACCAGGCCAATGGCGGGCAGGGCAATTTTTTTGATCATGCCGTTCGCTGCATGCCTGGCGGCATGCCACTTATGACCATCGCTTTTGGAGCTATGGAATTCATCGTCACGCCGGAGACCACTTATATCGAGCCCGGCGGCACAGAGCCTCTTCGTCGAATCTACACGGATGGGCGCGACTGGCCCACGGACCTCGACCCCGCTCCGACTTATGCGGGTTACTCGATCGGTAGATGGATCGATGAGGACGGTGACGGCGTCTATGATGTGCTCGAAGTCGAAACGCGCGGCCCCTTCAAGGGCCCCCGCGTTTACGACGCGACCGGCCTGCCGCTTCATTTCGACAACCAGTCCGTCTTTAGGGAACGCATCTTCCGCGACAAAGATGATCCGAAAATCCTGCACGATGTGATTACCACGATCGACCATGCCTTGACGCGGCCTTGGACCGTGGACAAAAAGTACGTACACAGCCCCAATCCGCGTCCTCGCTGGGGCGAGGCTAACTGTGCCGAAAGCATGAACAACTCGATGATCGCTATCGGCAGAGAAAGCTATTACATGAGCGGTGACGGGATGCTGATGCCAGTCCGCAAAAATCAACCGCCGCCGGATTTGCGATATTTCAAACCATCGCAAAAGTGATGGCCGCAAAAGCTGCACATGCCGCACGGCATGCCCGTGGCGTTCGACGGGCGTGCCAACCATAGACATCTGGAGAAATCTTGTGCTGAAAACCTTTGGACTTGCGCTGTTGCTGGCTTCCGGGTTGGCGGTCGCCGCCGCCCCGGCGCACGCGCTGCAGATCGTTGTTACGCAAGTGGACAAGAACACGGACGGGTCCATGACCTACCACTTTGCCGTCAAGACGGATCAGGGCGAGACCCTGACGCCGGGCGAGTCAAAAGAGACCAGTGATTTCGTGACCGTCTACAATTTTTACGGTCTGGTCGAGGGGTCGGTAAAGTCTCCGGCGGGCTGGGAATTCTCGTCCGAGGAGTTCGGCCGAACCCCGTATTGGAATGGATACCCGTTGGTGTTGCCGGTGGATGTCCCGGGCACACCTAACCTGACCTGGACCGTGACGAAGCTGGTCGCTGGGGGCGCGCAGATCGACGGCTTCACCGCTACCACCCGCGCGAGTGGGATCGTGTCCGGTGAGTACACGGCGCAGGTGACGCGCGAGTTGCCTGCGATCACAGGCGTCGCAGCCGGAACGCTGGGTGCCGAGGCTTTAGTGTCAAAACAGGCGCTAATCGGCTGGCTTCCAACGCCGAGCTTCCTTGCTGACGTGAAGTAGCAAGTCGGTCCGCCAAGGTGCTCGGGGAAACGGCGAATAAGCACGAACAGTGAACTGGCGGAGACGGAGGGATTCGAACCCTCGATACGCCTTGAGAGCGTATAACGGTTTAGCAAACCGCCGCCTTCAGCCACTCGGCCACATCTCCGTGGCCGCCCATATGCCCGAGACCGGCAGGGCTGGCAAGCACTGACGCAAGCACTGACGATTGAGGGCGAACCTCACCCTCAGTGCTTCAGCCAAGCGCGCGCGGCGCGCTGCGCCTCGGCGATCTCGGCGTCGGTCATCTGGTCGGCGATTTCGCGCCGCAGCCTGGCGGCATCGGCGTTGCCCCCCATGGCGGCGAGGTTGAACCATTTATGCGCCGACACGTAGTCGGTCGGCACTTCGGCGCCGGTGGAGTACATCATCCCGAGATGGAAGAACATGTCCCCCGATGCTTCGCCGAAGCCGCCGTTTTCGATTGCCGCGAGTTCTTGACGTCCCATGTTTGGCCTCCCCTGGCCATTTGCACTGCATCGCTATGCGCGCTGCAGAATTTGCGCCCACTCCCGTTCCGGAGTGACGCGATCATGGTCGGAAAATTTGAATCGTGCTTTAAGCAGCGCGATGAATCGACCGTGAATCGCACCATATGCCGGCATCCGCGCAACCGCTCGTTAAGCACGGCAAGCCCTGCAAAATAATGCTTTCCGGCTTTTGGTGAGGAGGCGCTAACCGTGCCGTTTGAGACGCAGGTAACTATGCAGGCAATTGCGCGGAAAGCTTTGAGATATCGCCGCCCGCGGCACCGTCTCGCACAAGCTTGCCGCCTGACGCCGGCTACCTCGCGCGTTGATCGAACAGGACGGCGCGCACGGCGGGGTCCTTGATGTCGACATAACGTGCCGCCTCGACCCGCACCCCGATGCCGCGCTGGACGGCCGGACGCGCCATCATGTCGTCGAACCAGCGCCGCAGGTGGACGAAGCCGGCGAGGTCCTGGCCCTGGCGTTTGTGGAGACGCACCCAGCCGATGCAGGCGATGTCGGCGATCGAATAGGCGCCGGCGAGGAATTCGCGATCGGCGAGCCTCGCATTCATGACGCCGTAGAGGCGGTTGCATTCATTGGTGTAGCGGTCGAGCGCATAGGGTATCGCCTCCGGCGCGTATTGGCGGAAATGATGCGCCTCCCCGGCCATCGGCCCGAGCCCGGCCATCTGCCACATCAGCCATTGCTCGACCTCGACGCGCGTCCGCTCCTCGGCCGGATAGAACCGGCCGGTCTTGCGTCCGAGATATTGCAGGATTGCGCCGGACTCGAAGACCGAGATCGGCCGGCCGCCCGGGCCTTGCGGGTCCACGATGGCGGGCATGCGGTTGTTGGGCGCGAT
>Ga0116129_1002049_pt1 | contig 10505 bp, 8 predicted proteins | sample June2015DPH_17_2_FD_89732 | JGI IMG/M metagenome (GOLD analysis project Ga0116129, IMG submission 89732) | Peatland microbial communities from SPRUCE experiment site at the Marcell Experimental Forest, Minnesota, USA - June2015DPH_17_10 | ecosystem: Environmental > Terrestrial > Soil > Wetlands >...
CATCAGCAACCGAGCCGGGGTGGCTCGATCCGGTTTCTACTTCTATTTCGACTCCAAGTACTCAGTACTCGCGCAGATCATGGCCGAGGCCGCAGAAGAACTCGAAGAACTCACGCAGTATTTCGCCCCCCGTCAGCCCGGCGAGTCGCCGGAGGAATTCGCCAAGCGGATGGTCGGCAGCGCCGCCGTGGTCTATGTGAACAACGACCCGGTGATGACGGCCTGTAATGCCGCCCGCCACACCGATGTTGAGATCCGCAACATTCTCGATCGGCAGTTTGAGGTGGTGCTGCGCCAGATCGTCGCCGTCGTCGATGCCGAGATCAGGGCCAGGACCGCGCATCCCATCAGTGACGACATCCCGACCCTGGTCCGCACCCTGGCGGGCGCCACCGCCCTGACGCTGACCGGTGACCCCCTCCTTGTCGGCCACGACGATGACGTAGATCGCCGCGTGCGAGTGCTCGAGCAGTTGTGGCTCAACGCACTCTGGGGCGGCGCCAGGTAACCGGTCGCACGTCTGCGTCCGGACCTGATCAAGCCCAGCCGTTACCGCAGGTATCGTCACGGCCATGGCGCAGAAGGCATCCGGGCGGTATTTCGCAGCGAAGCGGTGCTTTGTCACCGGTGCGGCCAGCGGCATTGGCCGCGCCACCGCATTGCGGCTCGCTGCGCAGGGTGCCGAGCTCTACCTGACTGATCGCGATTCGCAGGGTTTGGCCCAGACCGTGTCCGACGCCCGCGCGCTGGGGGCACAGGTGCCCGAGCATCGGGCTCTGGATATTGCCGACTACCACGAAGTCGCCGCGTTCGCGGCCGACATCCATGCCGGCCATCCGAGCATGGACGTGGTGATGAATATCGCCGGCGTATCCGCGTGGGGAACCGTCGACCGGCTCACCCACGATCAGTGGACCAAAATGATCGCGATCAACCTAATGGGTCCGATCCACGTCATTGAGACGTTCGTCCCGGCCATGGTGGCGGCCGGCCGGGGTGGGCGTCTGGTCAATGTGTCCTCGGCGGCCGGGCTGGTTGCGTTGCCCTGGCACGCCGCCTACAGCGCCAGCAAGTATGGATTGCGCGGGCTTTCTGAGGTGCTGCGCTTCGATCTGGCCCGGCACCGTATCGGCGTGTCGGTCGTGGTGCCCGGCGCGGTGAAGACCCCACTGGTCGATACGGTCGAGATCGCCGGGGTCGACCGCGAGGATCCCAGGGTCAGTCGCTGGGTGGACCGTTTCAGCGGTCACGCCGTTTCGCCGGAGAAGGCGGCCGCGAAGATCTTGGCCGGAGTTGCAAAGAACAAATACCTCATCTACACATCGCCAGACATCTGGGCACTGTATGCGTTCAAACGACTGGCCTGGTGGCCCTACAGCGTGGCGATGCGCCAGGTCAACGTCTTCTTCACGCGCGCACTTCGGCCCAGCCCGGTGCCACGCTGAACCTACTTGGGCATCACCAGTTCTAGCCGCACCCCGAGTAACCGGACCGGCCGGTCCAACTCGAACAGGTCCAGGACCCGCAGGGCGGCAGCGGTGATGGCGTCGGGATCGGTGGTCGGCGCCGGCAGCTTGCGGATCTTGGTGCGCGTGTAAAACGTCGCGGTGCGCACGGTCACCGCCACCCGGGTGACGATCCGCGCCGCCGCCAAAACCTCTTCGGTCGCTCGCTGTGCCAATTCCGTTACTGCCAAATCCATTTCCGCACGGTCGGTGAGGTCGTGCGGAAAGGTGACGACGTGGCTGCGGGAGCGCGGAACCCACGGCTGGGCGTCCACGCCGGTGTCGCCGCCACCCTTGGCGAGCAACAGCAGCCACAGGCCAGTCCGCGGGCCGAATGTCGACGTCAGCAGCTCGGCTTCGCTGTGCGCGAGATCCCAGACCGTCATTATTCCCAGGGCTGCAAGCTTTTTCGTCGTCTTGGGCCCCACCCCCCACAGCGCGTCAACCGGGCGGTCAGCCATCAGAGTCATCCAGTTCGCGTCAGTTAGCGTAAAGATGCCGGCTGGTTTCGCGAAGCCGGTAGCGACCTTGGCCCGCTGTTTGTTGTCGCTGATGCCGACCGAACACGACAACCCGGTTTCCGAGAAGACAATGATGCGGATCTGTTCGGCAACTTCGGCGGGGTCGGCAGGATTTTCGGCCACATCTCCCGTCAACCCGAGATAGGCCTCGTCCCAGCCCCACACTTCGACAGGGTGTCCCAGATCGCGCAATAACCCCATCACTTGATCGGACGCCTCGTCGTAGGCCGCTGGATCGGAAGCCAAGAATGTTGCGCCGGGGCAGCGGCGGGCGGCGGCTCGCAATGGCATGCCCGCGCGTACGCCGAACTCGCGGGCTTCATACGAGGCGCAGGTGACGACCTTGCGCACTTCGGTCGGATCGCCGTTGCCGCCGACGATGACGGGCAGTCCGGCCAGCTCGGGACGGCGCCGCAGCTCGACGGATGCGAGAAACTGGTCGAGGTCGACGTGCAGGACCCAGCTCGATGTCGGCATTGTCCGGGTTGATCACCGTCCGCAGAGCTTGCGCGCCAAGCTCTCCCACGCGTTGCCCAGCGTTTGCAGGGTGTGGCCGCCGTCGTTGAGCTGATGCTCGACGTAGTCGGCATCGAGCAGAGCCAGCAGGGCGTGGGTCTGGGCATCGAGATCGCCGGTGGTCTGGGCTGCCTGCAGTAGCACCCGTACGTGTGTGCGTTGCACCATGGCCGGTGCGTTGTAACGGTCCTGTGGATCGCGGTTGGCCGCCGACAGAAGCGCGTGGTGGGCATGGACGAAACAGATCCGCTGCCGGCCGAACGCCACCAGCCGATCGATCGGTGGCGCATCGGGCCCCAGTGGGGCGGGACCAAACAAAAATGCCTGCTGATTGGCCCGTTCATCCTCGTCGAGCAGCACCATCATCAGTCCGGCCCGGCTGCCGAACCGGCGGAACAGCGTGCCTTTGCCGACGCCGGCGGCTGCGGCGATGTCGTCCATGGTGACGGCGTCCGCGCCGCGTTTAGCGACGAGGGTGCGGGCCGCCTCCAATAAGAGGGCGCGATTGCGGGCCGCGTCACCTCGCTCTTGTGGAGACACCTGGGGAGCGAACAGAGGCAACTCGCCTAACCGCTGGACACCGCTCATCCTTGCACTTTAGCCTGGTCGGAATAAAGTGGACTATAGTCCGGTTCTGTCGTGCAAGGATATAGGTCAACAAGCGAAAGGAACGGGACGTGTCGAACACCATCAAAGTCTTGGCGCTAGTGGGAAGCTTGCGCGCCGCTTCGATCAACCGCCAGATCGCCGAGCTGGCCGCAGTGGTCGCTCCCGACGACGTCACAGTCACGGTCTTCGAGGGGCTGGGGGAGTTGCCGTTCTACAACGATGAGATCGACCCCGCAGTCGCTGCGGGCGTCCAGCATGCGCCCGCCCCAGTGGAGGCGCTGCGCGCCGCCGCGGCCGCCGCGGATGCCGCTTTGGTGGTCACCCCGGAGTACAACGGCAGCTATCCCGCGGTCATCAAAAACGCGATCGACTGGCTGTCTCGCCCGTTCGGCGACGGCGCCCTTAAGGACAAGCCCTTGGCCGTTATCGGCGGGTCCTTCGGCCAGTACGGCGGCGTGTGGGCGCACGACGACACCCGCAAATCATTCGGCATTGCCGGCGCGCGCGTGGTCGAGGCGCTCAAGCTTTCGGTGCCGTTCAAAACCCTGGGCGGCAAGGATCCCGCCGAACACGACGAGCTCTCGGCGAATGTGCGTGACATCGTCGGCAAGCTGGCCGCCGAGGTGAGCTGAATCCGGCGGTCCCGATCAGCCGCTGGCCGGCGACCAGCAGCGTTGTGAGAAGTAATAGCCAAAGCCGCCGGCCCTGGCCGGCGGCTTTGCTAGCGGCGGGTGGGCGCGGTGATCACACCGGGGGTGTCGGTGGTCGATGATTTACTGGTGCCTATGGGCGCTTCCGGTCGCGTTGTGACGTGCGACACGCCGGGCCAGTGTCCACGACAGACCTTACGACCAGGGAATTTCAGAAATGTTATTCAGAACATCTTGTATCTAGCGATCTTGTCGGCCACTAGGTGTAGTGTTCGAGCACCGGCAGAACCCAGGATCACCAAGCCAGCCGGGCCTGGTGGACCTCCCGGAATCGCTTGAAGATGTCGAAGCCCGATCTTCGACTCTGACGGTCGCACTACGGGAATCTGGGGGCTTGACGGACCGCTGAACATAGCGAAGACGTAGTACCCAAGTAGTTGCCAGTCCGTAATAAGCTTCCCGACTTCCGCAAAGGAGCGGCACTGATGACCATCACCGTTTACACCAAGCCCGCTTGTGTGCAGTGCAGCGCCACCTACAAGGCACTGGACAACCAGGGCATTACCTACGACAAGGTCGACATCACCCTTGATTCAGAGGCGCGCGACTACGTGATGGCGCTGGGCTACCTACAGGCTCCCGTGGTGGTGGCAGGAAACAACCACTGGTCGGGCTTCCGGCCGGATCGCATCAAGGCACTCGCCGGCGCTGCGCTGAGCGCGTAGCGAGGCAAGGCATAGGTAAGGAGGTTGCGGTGCAGTCGCGCAACCTGGTCTATTTCTCCAGCGTGTCTGAGAACACCCACCGCTTCGTCCAGAAGCTGGGTGTTCCCGCCACGCGGATACCGCTGCATGGCCGTATCGAGGTCGACGAGCCATACGTGCTGGTATTGCCCACCTACGGCGGCGGACACGCCAACGGTCCCGACCCCGATGCCGGCGGCTATGTGCCAAAGCAGGTCATCGCCTTTTTGAACAACGAGCACAACCGGAGGTTGATCCGGGGCGTCATCGCCGCGGGCAATAACAACTTCGGCGCCGAATTCGCCTATGCGGGCAATGTGGTGTCCCGCAAGTGCGACGTTCCATATCTTTACCGCTTCGAACTGATGGGTACCCCGGACGACGTGGATGCCGTCCGTGCGGGGCTCGCCGATTTCTGGAAGGAACAGACGTGCCACCAACCGTCACTGCAGAGCCTGTAAACGCCGGCGCGCATGTGCTGCCCGACGAAACGGACTACCACGCGCTGAACGCGATGCTGAATCTGTACGACGCGGACGGCAAGATTCAGTTCGAGAAGGACGTGCTGGCCGCGCGCCAGTACTTCCTGGAGCACGTCAACCAGAACACGGTCTTCTTCCACAATCAGGACGAGAAGCTCGACTACCTCATCCGCGAGGACTACTACGAGCGTGAGGTCCTCGACCAGTACCCGCGCAACTTCGTCAAGACGCTGCTGGACCGTGCCTATGCCAAGAAGTTCCGGTTCCCGACGTTTCTGGGCGCGTTCAAGTACTACACCTCCTACACGCTGAAGACGTTCGACGGAAAGCGCTACCTGGAGCGTTTCGAAGACCGGGTCTGCATGGTCGCGCTCACCCTGGCGGCCGGCGACACCGGACTGGCTGAAAAGCTCGTGGACGAGATCATCGACGGCCGGTTCCAGCCGGCCACCCCGACTTTTTTGAACTCGGGCAAGAAACAGCGCGGCGAACCGGTGAGCTGCTTTCCGGCGGGAACTCCAGTGGATACCCCTGAGGGACCAAAGGCGATCGAGGCTCTCCGGTCAGGTGACCGGGTGCTTTCGCACGACGGGTCCTTCTCCGTCGTCGAGTCCGTAATCGAGAACCCCAACGACCAAGCACTCATCTCGATCTCACACTTCGGACACAGGGAGCCGATCCTGTGCACTCCCGAACATCCAATCCTGGTGTGGACCACGCGCGCTGTGCAGACACTTATCGACGGCGATGGTTCTGACCCCTTTAACGGATTCGCTTGGTTGGCTGCCAAAGACATTCGCCCCACGGACTTCATCGTGACGGCAGCACCACTGGAGAGACGGACGCGACGGGTCTATGACCTGATGGAGTACGCCGGCGTGGGCGAATACGAAGAGGTCGACGGGCTAATACGTAAGGTCAACTCCGATCGGAAGCACCGCAACAAGCAGCGCCACCACATGAGCTTCATATCGGTGAATCGCTACGTTGAAGAATCGTACGACCTCGGTCTTATCCTCGGCTGGTACATCGCTGAAGGCCATATCTCCAAGCGATCGGGCCCCGCGGGCCCAACCGCCAGCGGGATCCACTTCACGATCGGCACACACGAACTCGAGTACCAGCAGGAGTTGGCGGCGGCGTTCAAGCGAGTGTTCGCAGCGGACCTCACCATAAACCAGAGTGTGTCGGACCAGTCGGTGCGCATGGTTTGCAACAGCAAGGTAGTTGCGTCGCTGTTCCTCTCCCTGGTCGGCACAGGATATCGCTCGAAGCGCTTGTCCTACAATATCTTAACGTCCGACGAAGAGTTTCAGCGTGGATTGCTGGCCGGGCTGTTCCGCGGGGACGGATGCAGTACCACCGGCGGTATGGTGCTCGACCTGGTGAATCCGGAGCTGATTGATCAGGTGCAGCTTCTTCTGCGCCGAATCGGGATCGTGTCCAGAATCCGCCAGTACGTCAACCAAGCAGGCAACGCGACGGGACAGGTGTTCGTGCCTGGTCTGCCTGGCGCCAATGAAGAGTTCATCTTCGACGTCGGCAAGAACCTGCACAACTATATCGGCCAGAAGGGGTCGTCGCGCACGACCTATCAGGTTGTGCATGGGCGGCACGTGTACGGAATTCGCGAATTGAGGCACACACAGGACGTTCCTACGGAGGTCTATAACCTTCACGTCGAGGGCACGCATACGTACACGATTCGTGGCACGGTCGTGCATAACTGCTTTTTGCTGCGTATCGAAGACAACATGGAGTCGATCGGGCGATCGATCAACTCGGCTCTGCAGCTGTCCAAGCGCGGCGGGGGAGTTGCGTTGCTGCTGAGCAATATTCGCGAACACGGGGCACCCATCAAGAACATCGAGAACCAGTCTTCCGGTGTCATCCCGATCATGAAGCTGCTCGAGGACTCGTTCTCCTATGCCAATCAGCTGGGTGCGCGCCAAGGCGCCGGCGCGGTGTACCTGAACGCTCATCACCCCGACATCTACCGCTTCCTGGACACCAAGCGGGAGAACGCCGATGAGAAGATCCGGATCAAGACGCTGAGCCTGGGCGTGGTGATTCCCGACATCACCTTCGAATTGGCCAAGAAGAACGAGGACATGTATCTGTTCTCGCCCTACGATGTCGAACGCGTTTACGGTGTGGCGTTCGCCGACGTCTCGATAACCGAGAAGTACTACGAAATGGTCGACGACGCGCGCATCCGCAAGACCAAGATCAAGGCGCGGGAGTTCTTCCAGACGCTGGCCGAGCTGCAGTTCGAGTCCGGCTACCCGTACATCATGTACGAGGACACGGTGAACCGGGCCAACCCCATCGAGGGCAAGATCACCCACTCGAACCTGTGCTCGGAGATCCTGCAGGTGTCCACGCCGTCGTTGTTCAACGACGACTTGTCGTACGCCAAAGTGGGCAAAGACATTTCGTGCAACCTGGGATCGCTGAACATCGCCAAGGCGATGGACTCGCCGGACTTCGCCCAGACGATCGAGGTGTCGATCCGTGCACTGAGCGCGGTAAGTGACCAGACGCACATCACCTCAGTGCCTTCGATCGAGCAGGGCAACAACGACTCTCACGCGATCGGGCTTGGGCAGATGAACCTGCACGGCTACCTGGCGCGTGAGGGTATCTTCTACGGTTCCGAAGAAGGCATCGATTTCACCAACATCTACTTCTATACGGTGCTTTATCACGCATTGCGGGCCTCAAACCGCATCGCGATCGAACGCGGAACCCATTTCAAAGGTTTCGAGCGGTCCAAGTACGCGTCGGGGGAGTTCTTCGACAAGTACACCGAGCAGCCCTGGGAGCCGACGACCGACAAAGTGCGTCAGCTTTTCGCCGATGCGCAGATTTGCATCCCGAACCAGGACGACTGGCGACGGCTCAAGGAGTCGGTGCAAGCGCACGGCATCTACAACCAGAACCTGCAGGCGGTGCCGCCGACCGGGTCGATCTCCTACATCAACCATTCGACCTCGTCGATCCACCCGATCGTGTCGAAGGTCGAGATCCGCAAGGAAGGCAAGATCGGGCGGGTCTACTACCCGGCGCCCTTCATGACCAATGCGAACCTGGAGTACTACCAGGACGCCTACGAGATCGGTTACGAGAAGATCATCGACACCTACGCCGCAGCCACCCAGCATGTGGACCAAGGGCTTTCGCTGACGTTGTTCTTCAAAGACACCGCCACCACCCGCGACGTCAACAAGGCGCAGATCTATGCCTGGCGCAAGGGAATCAAGACGCTGTACTACATCAGGCTGCGGCAGATGGCGCTGGAAGGCACCGAGGTCGAGGGCTGCGTGTCCTGCATGCTGTAGGTCTCGACTAGCGATCTTTGACATCGAGCGCGTACTGGCAAGCTCAGGCAAAAACTTGGAACGGTCGCCGAGGCAAAACCCGAAGTGAATGAGCGACAACAGAACATCTTTCATGTCCTACGAGCGCGAAGCCCGAGTCTCGCAGGCATGTACGAGATGGCACTGCGGACTCTCTGGATTGCGGCAGAGGCTGGGTGCGAATCGGCCCGAATCTCGGTCATCTGTCATTGCATGCGTGAGTTGATGATGGGCCTGCAGACAGTGATGATTGAAGACAATAGAGCGCGTTCGGCCTACGTCAGGCGAGCTCACGCGGCAGCTGCGGACACTGGCTGACAGCCACCCGGAGCTGGACCTGGGAGCTGAGCAGGACCTGGTTCCAGTCCCGAAACTGGTTGCCCAGACTATTGCTTCGCTCATCGGTGCGGCTCGAAAAGAGCACGGGCGGAACCGCGATAACGCTGCGGCTCTCGTAACCGGCGCAGACGATCGCAATCGTAGCCATCCCGCCGTCAATCAGTGGTTGGACGCATACAACGATTTCTTTGTGCGCTGGGCTCACATAGACGGTCATCACGGCCGGCAGTTGCCTACTGACGCCGAGTTGCTGACCTCCATCAAGGTCGTTGAGGACGTTATTGATGTCCGAACCGCAGTTTTCTTTGCGAATGTCAGTGCGTTGAAGGAACTGCTGGCGGTGATCAATGCGCCCATCGAGGGAGAATGCGTGACGGCGAAGTTCCGATCGCCTAGCGATGACCAGGTCAAGGAGGTTGTGCGGAGAATTCCCACCGTTCCGTTGAGGCGCGGATTTTTTGAAGGGCTGGAGAATCCGCTGTGGGTGGTTCCTTTAGCGAAGCAGGGGTGCTTCAAGGAGCCTCCTGAGCCACAAAGAACTGCGGATGGCCTGTTCCGAGATATCTACTGGCCGGAAATCGACTACCTAATCCGCATGGCACCCGACGTGCCTGAAGAAGTTGTGAACGTGCTGCTGAAATTTGGCAATAGCAGCAACGCGTGGGTTCGGCGGGGCGTATTTGCCATCGGCGCAACGATTTCCGCGGATCAGGCCGCGCGATTGATGCCGTTGATCAAAGCGTGGCAGTCGACTGGGTTTGGATGGAGAACAGACCCGCGGGACCTGGTGGCGTTCGTTCTAAACCTAATTGGAGGCGGTCAAACTGAGGTTGGCTTATGGTTCGCTAACCTGATCTTTAAGCCCTTCAAGATAAAGGACCGTTTACGGCCTGCTGCACGCCTGGATGCTTACTGGTACGAAGAGGGGCTACCGAAAATTGCTGCGGTGCTTGGAGACAACGGTCTCGACGTCGTCCTTCCTTGGCTCATAGCCTACGAGCGCTCCAGTGGGTACCTGAAGAAGGACTTGGATATCACTTACTACTCGCGGGAGGCGATCTGCAGCCGAAGCAGCGTTAACGAAGACATGGAGCAGGTGCTGATTGACGTAGTGAGGGACTTGGCCATCAGGGCGATGCTTACCGACGCGTCGGGGGCGAAACAAACACTGCTGAACACCAAGATGCTACTCGGTCGCAAGATTGCGTTGTTTTCGCTCAGCGAGGCGATCCGCCAGACAAGCGACACTCAGCGCACAAAAAGCCTATTGATTGTTGCGACCGAGCTGTTATTCGACGAGCGGTCGAGTCACGACTCTTGCCGAATTGACTACGGGGAGCTTGCTCGTTCCGTTGCTGTGGTGTCGGCGGAATCGCTTGAACCACTTATGCACTTTATCGACTCGGGTTCCGAGACTTACAGCAAGAGTCGCCGAGAACGGATGCGCGAAGCTAGTGCGGATGAGGCCAACGTCGACGAGCGGGTTCAGGAGTACGAGAACCGCTGGAAGCACCGTTGGCTATCGGCAATCGGAATGGAAGCCCTGCCGGCTCCACTGCACACACAGCTGGCCGATCTAGATTCCAGGTACGACGTCTTCGATGCGCCGCTCGAACCAGTCCCGCGGGTCACGGGCTGGAGTGGGTCGAATAGCCCTGTGAGTCAGGAAGAGATGGCCGCCATGAGTCCGGCGGAGCTTGTGGTCCACCTTGAGACCTGGCACGACAAGGGCGACGGTTGGGGGCCGGAACCATCTCACGAAGGTCAGGGGCGTGAACTGA
>Ga0116129_1002050_pt1 | contig 10503 bp, 7 predicted proteins | sample June2015DPH_17_2_FD_89732 | JGI IMG/M metagenome (GOLD analysis project Ga0116129, IMG submission 89732) | Peatland microbial communities from SPRUCE experiment site at the Marcell Experimental Forest, Minnesota, USA - June2015DPH_17_10 | ecosystem: Environmental > Terrestrial > Soil > Wetlands >...
CGCCGAGAAAGCTGAAGTATAGCAGCAAGCCTCCGAATGCCGAAATCCAAAAACTGAACGCGTTCAATCGCGGGAAGGCCATATCGCGCGCGCCTACCATCAGAGGGATCAGATAGTTGCCAAAACCGAATAGGATCGGCATGCCGACGAAGAAAACCATCGTCGTGCCGTGCATGGTAAAGAGGCGATTGAAGACCTGCGGAGAGACCAGGCTGTTCTGCGGGATGGCAAGCTGCATGCGGATCGCGATAGCTTCCAGACCGGCTATGACGAGGAAGATCAGTGCGTAGCCGATATACATCAGGCCGATTTTCTTGTGATCGACGGTCGAGACCCAGGCGAGCAGAGGCGATTTCGACACTGGTAGCACATCGACTGCCTCGGTGAGCGGGAGAGACTCGGCCATATTATTGGAGTGTCCCGAGATAGGCGGTCACAGCGTCGAGATCTCGGTCGTTCAGATGCATCGGCGGCATTAAACAGCCTGGCTTCATTTGATCGGGGTTGTCGATCCACTTCCGTAGATTCTCAGCCGTATTCGCGACGGCGCCGGACGCGATCGTGTCCCGGCTCCGAAGGTGAGTGAGGTCCGGACCAAACCGCCCGTTCGCGACAGTGCCAGCGATGGTATGACAGTTAATACATGCGTTGGCTAGAAATACCGATTGTCCTTCGACAGCCTGTGTCGCCACCTGGCGTTGTTGTGCGACCCATGCGTCAAAGTCTCCCGGCGATTGTGCGTATACGCGCAACAGCATTTTGGCATGTTGGGTTCCACAGTATTGTGCGCACTGCCCCAGGTAGAGGCCGGAGGCGTCGGCATCGATCCATATGACGTTTACGCGGTTCGGAATCACATCCATTTTCCCGGCCAATCGAGGAACCCAGAAGCTATGGACGGTATCGGAGGAAGACATTTCAAGGTAGGTGGGAGTATGGACCGGGATATGAAGTTCGTTCGCCGTGACGATACCGAGCTTTGGGTAGCGAAATTCCCACCAGTACTGATGGCCTATCACGATGACATCGAGCGCCCCATCCGGCTTGCTGACGTACTCCGTGTTAAAGATGACGCGGGCCGTGGTCAGGAACAGGACGAGAACGATCAAGACCGGAATTACCGTCCAGGAAAGCTCAATCTGATTGCTGCCATAAATCTGCGCGGGCTCATGCTCCGAATCGCTCGCACGCTGACGGTAGCGGATCAGGACGTAAACCAGGAGACCGCCCGCAATAAGAAAGATGGCCGCCGTAATGGCGAGCACGAACATCGACAAGCCGAAAATAAAATGTGCCGGAGTGCCATGCGGCGAAAAAATGCTGGTCTGCGCTGCCCTTGGCCAGGACGAAAGACCGCCGCGCAACATGAACCAGGTCATATTTTTCACGCTCAATGCCGAGTTTACCCCGTTTCGACGCTTGAAAAAAATCGCAACGGGCTCATGGGAGCAGGCCTTTTTCCACCAAAACGGGCGGCCTGCGGGAGTGGGTTGCTTGTTCGTAGGCGTAAGCCCAGCCGATCAGGTCGCCGTCTTTCCACTGCCGCGCTGAAAGTTCGAGTCCAAATGGAAGACCGCTGGGATAAAAGCCGCCGGCCACTACAATGGCCGGGATTCCGATCACATTCACCCATCCGGTGTTGCTATGAGGCCCTCCACTGATCCGTCCATCTTGCGGCATGGTTTCATCGGGCGGCGGCATCTGCGCCGAGGGATAAACCAGACCGTCCAGATGGAACTGCTCAAAGGCCTGATGGTATGCCTCCAGGGCCTTTCGCTGCGGAGAAAAGAAATTGGCTTCCGCGTTCGGATCCGTTTTCAATGCGATTTGATCTACGGCGGGCGGCTGATCTTTCACTTGACCGCCGATGATGGTCGGAGGGAGCGGCGAGCCGACCGCCTGCTCATACTCGGCGGCGGAGTGATAGCCGGACGGACCAAATTCCTTGAGGAAGCTCTCCGTGCCATCGCGGCGGTATCGCTGCGTGTTCACCTCGCGGATGGTCGCTGAAAAGGCGTCCGGCAGGATCGAATCGTCAAAAACCACCGTCGCTCCCGCGGCGCGAAGACCTTCGATCGCCTTCATAAACATGGCGCGCGTCTCTGGTCGGAGGCCGCCGCGGCCGGACTGGGCGGGCGCATCCTTTAAGATGAAAGCGGGCACGCCGAAACGCTTTCCTCGGAGCGAGTCCGCCTTCAGATACTGCGTGTAAGGGCCTGCCTGCGCCTTTTCCGCCGAACCAATGGTGCGAAAGTCCAGAGGGTCCTCGCCGGCCATCACGCTGAGTGCGATGGCGGCATCCGTCACGTCGCGCGCGATCGGACCGGTATTATCGCGCAGCCAATCGAGGGGTGCGATGCCGGCGATGCTCACTAATCCGCGCGTCGGAAGGACGCCGATCACGGCGCTGGTCCCGGCGGGCATGCGAATGGAGTTACCGGTGTCTGTTCCCGTGCCCAGCACAGCGAAGTTCGCTGTCACAGCCGTCACCGTGCCTCCGGATGAGCCGCCGGGGCTGAAGCGAACATCGTACGCATTGCCGGTTCGTCCGAACGCGGTGCTGCGGTTGGTGTCGCTGGCGGCGAAATCTGGCATATTGGTTTGGCCCAGAATCACTGCGCCCGCCGCCCGCAACTTCACGACAATCGTCGCGTCTTTGGGAGCGACAAGTTCATGGCCTGGAATGAGATAGCCTTGCCATCCATCAGTCGTGACCAGCCCTTTCACGCTGGTATTAGCCTTCAAAAGAATCGGCACGCCCCACAGGGGACCGGGCTTAAAACGGGCATTTTTCGCATCCGAATCCTCTTGGGAAGCGGTAGCGAGCGCGCCCGGCGCGTCAAGCGTTTGCACGGCTTTATAGATACCGTTGTACTTCGTAATCCGCGCGATATACCACTGCACCACCTCAGTAACGGTGTATTTATGGGTGGCGTACAGCTTCTCAAGTTGCGGGATGGTGACCTCGAGCAGATCGCGATCCGTGGCGTCTTGCCGCGAAGCGCCTCTGCACATCAGCGAAAGAATAATTAGAAATAACCAGGTGCGCGTCACGGCTCCTATTATAGAAGCAGTACCTCGCTTAAGGTATGGAATAGTACTTGCAGGCTAAAGTGCCATGCAGTCTAACCTATTCCTTAGGCGTTATCTTTGTTCTGAACAAGTTTCCGTTGTTCGTCAGCCCGGCCGGCGGTCCGTCGAGACCTTGGCTGGCAACCTGGAAGAGATCGGCGAGTGGAGCGCGTTGGTCCTCACGCAAACCGCCGTTTCCCCCGGGACAAAAGTCCGGGTAAAGAGGCAAACAGAGGAGTTAACCGGCTCTGTGAGGTCGTGCACTTTCGATCGCGTCCTCGGCTTTTTTATTGATATCCGGCTGGATATAGAATCCCGTTGGTCGGAGAAATGGTTCGTTCCCGAACACCTGTTTACCCTGTGCCCCAGCATGAGGTATTTCACTGAGCGAGCTCCTAAGGTTACTTAGAAATTTTTCCAGGAAAAAATTGCACACGTCGGGAGATCGATGCAAATCTATGATCTCTGCCGTCAACGCTAACGATCAGCCCATCGCCGGATCGCTATAACCGACCTTCCCGGTCTCCACTCGACCCGCGTATCGACGCTCAAATTGTTCCGCTCCGTCGATCCTGACGCTGAAATCATACCAGTGGAAGCTGCGCGTAAGATCCAGTGGAATTTCGGCCACTTTTCCAGGACCCGCGATCACCGCCAAATTGCCGCTTTTGTAGGCGTGATCGGTCACCTGAAGCTTGCATTCACGATTCTGATGCAGATTTGTGACTCGCAATTGAATATTGCCGCCAGGAGTGTATTCACATTGCACATCTACCAGCGGATCATCGGAGGTTCCAGCAAACTCTCGAAGAAATCCGTTCGGACCGCACGCCCGCAGGTGGTAGTGCCCGTGATCGAACTTCCACGAATCAGTCAACCGTTGTCCGGCTGCCACCGCGTAGGCGCGCGTTCCGCTCTTGCCCGGCGCGTAAACATGAAACGGGGAGCCGGTCTTCTTCGCCTCGAAGACCAGCTCGATTGACTTCTTATCCGCACTCAGCTTCGCTCCCACATACAATTCATACGGCAGCGCGCAGGAAGGTCGAATTCCTTTCTCCTGTTGAGGTGCCCATTGATCGGCGCGAGTAATCCGTTTATAGCCGGAAGGAAGCGGTTTGAATTTCGCGCTATAAACTCCTTCGAGAAAGGGCTTCCTGGGAGGATAGGGAAGCTTCGCTCCGGCCTCGTCATCCTGAAACGGCTGAAATATCGATGTTAGATCACCGCACACACTGCGCCGCCAGGAACTGATATTCGTATCCTTAATAGGCTTGCCGGTCCGGTGACTTAGATACGTTTCGAGAAACTGCAACACGGAAGTATGATCAAACACCTGCGAACACACCAAGCCGCCACGGCTCCACGGCGACGCGACCACCATCGGGACACGATATCCAAGACCTATCGAACCTCCTCGCGCCTCAGTCGCCTTGTGACGCTTCAAATCCTCCGCTAAACTCCAATATTCCGCGCCCGCATCGATGCCTCGCGACACTGCGCCAGTCTCCGGATTTCGGGGATCAGGCGCGGTAAACGGAGGAACGTGATCGAAGTAGCCGTCGTTCTCGTCATAGGTCAAGACAAAGATTGTTTTCTTCCATACCTCCGGATTATGAGTCAGGATGTTCATCACTTCGGCGAGATACCATTGCCCATACCAGGGAGCTCCAGGATGGTCTGAAAAATTCTCCGGCGCCACAATCCAGGAGACCGCCGGTAGGCTGCATGTCTTCACATCTTCCCGGAACTGATGAAGAACATCGCCTTTCGGAATCTGTAACTCGCGCTCGATACCCTCGTCACTATAGCGGAGGGTCTCGAGGTCATGATAGAACGGGTCGTTCTGATTGGTGGTGAAGGCCTTGGTATGTAAGTTGCGTTCTCTTGGCGATAGCTTGTCGAAATTTTCCTGAGTATAGATAGCACGGTCTTCCGCAGCCACTTTCAGCCTGAGCTTTTTTCCTTTTAACTGGGCAGCGAGCTTAGTATCAGAAGGCGCGGCCGCCGCCTTTTTTGTAAGCTCTTCAATCTCCGCTGGAAGAGACAGCACTTCTTTGTCGATCCGGTCACGATAGCCTGGCGAAAATTTCACGTGGTACTTGTTAAACCATTCGATCGGATTGTCCCCAAAACTGGTCAGCCACCTATCGTGCTCGTCTTCCATTCCGACGACAGTAAGCTCATTCTGATAGATCTTCCATGAAATACCTGCGTCTTCGAGACGTTCCGGAAAGGAAGTCCAGTTGACGGGAACATCATAATCGACATCGGAGTTCCGCACTCTGGCCTGATGCTCGTCGCGAATCGTTCCACTCCAGAAATAGAGGCGATTCGGATTCGTGCCTGTAAGTGACGAGCAAAAATGCTGATCACACACGGTAAATGCGTCGGCCAGAGCATAGTAGAAAGGAATATCTTCGCGAGTGTAATAGCCCATGGTCAGCGGCATTCCGGCACACTCTTTATGGCTGGAAGGTTTCGAATCCAGCCATTTATCGTGGTTGCCGTGATTGCGGGCATCGTTCTGGTCACGCCAGGAATGCGGGAGCGAACCGACCCAGGTGACCTTCGTGTCCTTAATATTCAAACGAAACGGCGCGTAAGTCTCTCCGGCGGCATTCGTCTGAAGCCATACCGGATTCTGATCTGGTAACGTCACGGCCCTCGGATCGTTGAACCCGCGCACGCCGCGCAGCGTTCCGAAGGTGTGGTCGAAGGACCGGTTTTCCTGCATCAGAATCACCACGTGCTCCGCGTCCAGATACGTGCTGCCTTGCTGCGGATCAATGGCGGACGCTTTCTCAATCGCTTCAAGCAGATTCGCGGCGAGGCCCGTGCCTCCCGACATCATGGCAGCCCTCTTGAAAAAATCTCTCCGCGTGGTCATTCAAACATTATCTAACGCCTCAAGAAACCCCGCAGTTCTGTCGAACTATTAACGATCTTTACACGGAGGTTTCCATTTGTTGAGCGTAATGCTCTTGACACCGAACGCAGTCACCGCCGATGTCATCGAAGGCCTGCTACAGGAGTCCGGCGTTTTCCGGCTCGTTGCCAAAGTATCGCCGATTCGTTCGGCGCACGAAGTCATGAGGCTTGTTGGCGTCCATGACCCGGAGCTGATCCTGCTTGATCTGGACGATTGGAGTGCCGTCTGCCATTTGGCTCGGCATATCACGCATTCCAAACTTCGCGCAGTGCTAATCGGCTTTAAATCCGGGTGGAATCGCGTGGAACAGCTCACCTTCGAGGCGGCCGGAATCATCGACTTGCTGCGGGAACCATTCTCGCACTACGACCTTGAGACCATTGCGTACGACGCTCTTCACCGGGGCCGCGCCGTTGGCGACCAGAACATCGTAGCGTTGCTGCCGGCAAAGGCCGGAGGAGGATGTTCTACCGTTGCCCTGAATGTGGCGGCGGCGCTGGCCGACACTCACGCCAAGAAAGTTCTGCTGATCGAAGGCGATCGCCGGTCGGGAATTCTCTCGATCATGTTAAACTTGCAAAATCGGTCGGGTCTCTCGGAGGCTCTCCAGCAAGCCGGCGAAATGACGCCGGTGGAATGGCAGCAACACTCCGTTTGGGTGTCCGGCATTCACTTGCTTCCGGCGAATCCGGCCAGGCGCGGCCCGCTTCCTACGTGGGCGCAATACTATCAGCTCTTGCGTTTCGCACAGAAGCCTTATGACTACGTATTTGTCGATCTGCCGGAGATCGTCAACGAAGCTACGGCTGAGGTGGTGAAATCCGCGCGCGCGATCTGTATCGTATGCACGCCGGAAGTGCCGTCGCTAAAGATGGCCGGCCAAAGAAGCGCGGAACTCGAAGCCTGCCAGATTCCGCGGGACCGGATTCACATTGTCATCAATCGTTGGGAGCGCGGCGGTCTCTCGATCCAGGACGTGGAAGAAATTCTGGAACGCCCCGTGTTTGCAACTTTGCCAAATGACTATAAGCAGGTCAAGAATGCCATCCTTGAATCGCGGCTGGTCTCCGCGGAGAGCCGCTTTGCGAAGAGTTGTAAAACGCTGGCCCAAAAGCTCAGTGGTCTTCCAGAAGCACCCCCGGCTGAATCCAAATTATCACTGCTGCGGGAACTGGTCAGAATCGCGGATTGATATCTGTTCATTCGCCGATGATCTTCACCAGCGCCCGCTTTTTCCGCCGGCCGTCGAATTCTCCATAAAAAATCTGCTCCCAAGGGCCAAAGTCGAGCTTGCCTTTGGTGATGGCGACCACCACTTCGCGTCCCATCACTTGCCGTTTCAGATGCGCGTCGGCGTTATCTTCGCCGGTGCGATTGTGCAGGTAGTTGGATGTCGGCTCATGCGGGGCCAGGGATTCCAGCCATTTCTCGAAATCCTGATGCAAGCCGCTTTCGTCGTCGTTTATAAACACCGACGCGGTGATATGCATCGCGTTGATCAGCGCCAGTCCTTCGCGGACGCCTGATTCGGCCAGGCACGCTTCCACCTGCCCCGTGATGTTCACGAACCCTCGCCGCGCCGGAATCTCAAACCACAATTCTTTGCGATAACTCTTCATTCGTGGTCTAAATAAGTATACGGAGAAAAAAGTGACTGCGTTTCTGTTGCGAGTGCCGCTATGCTTGATTTTCGTGCTGCCTTTAGGATCCGCGGAGAACAATACCTATTTCCCGCCGCCCGATAAAGACGGTGGTTGGCGCACGCTGACGGATCGCGGGAGGATTCGGGCGATCGCAGGCATGGATCTCAGCCGGCTGGATCAGGCGTTTGAATTCGAAAAGGAAACCAGCCAGCATGGCGGCCTCGTGGTGGTTCGCCACGGCTACCTGGTGTATGAAAAATATTTCGGCAATGGGAACCGTGAGGCGCATCCTGACATGGCCTCGATCGGCAAGGCCTTCACCAGCGTCTCCTGCGGCATCATGCTGAAGGAAAAGCACGATCAGATTCCGGAGGGGTTGGAGACCAAAGTCTTTACCGAAAAATACTTGCCCGAGGCGTTTCCGTTGAGCGATCCTGCGAAAGCCGATATCACGCTCGGCCAGCTTCTCTCGATGACCTCCGGCATGCATGGCGAGGGCGGGAATCCGGGAATTGTGAACGGGATCGACGAGAAATTGGAGCCTATGCCGCCTCCGTCCGAACCGCAGGATCAGGACACCAGCGCGCTCCGCGTCGTTATGTGGACCAAGCCTGGAGCCGGATATTCATACTCCTCGGCGTCGGCGCACGTAGCCTCCATCGTGCTTCGGCATCTGACTGGAATGGAGATGCAACAGTACATCGAGGAGAAACTCGCCGGCCCGCTTGGATTTGGATCCTGGGGCTACGCCTTGCATCGCAACGGAACAACCTTGCCGCACACACCCGGCGGAGGCAGCATCGCGCTCCGTGCTACCGATGCCCTGCGATTGCCCTATTTATTGTTGCACCAAGGCAAGTGGGGCAATCGGCAAATCGTCCCCGCCGAATACGTCGCGACGTGCGGCAAGCCCTACGATCCTCACTCGCCGATGAGCCTGATGTTCGAAGTAAATACCGATGGCCACGTTTTCGGCGCGCCGCGCGACGCATTTTTCAAATCGGGAGCGGGCGGGTCCGGTATCTATATTGTTCCGTCGCTCGATCTCGTCCTGTACAAGATGGCCGGCAACGATGCGCAATTTAACCCGGATCTGACGGGTCTTCCGCTCACCTACCAGCCGGATCATTCCCGCGACAACTGGAAGCCGCTTCCGCACGATCAATTCCACGATGGGCCGGTAGGCGGCGACGATGCTGTTCGCCGATTGCTCGAAATGGTTGTGGCGGCGGTGATAAACTGAGTTCGATTCCCTATGCGGTTGATTTTTCTGCTTCCTCTCGCGTCGATGCTCGCCGCCGCGCAGAGCGGTGTCCAGGAAACGGTCGAGGAACAATTCGCGAAAAGAGCCGCACGTCTGTGGTCTCTACAACCCGTCGTCAAACCTGCGATTCCGACGGGCGTGACCACTTCCACCAATCCGATCGACGCGTTCATCGCCGCGGATTATAAAGCGAAAGGCCTGTTACCCGCCGGAAAAGCCGACAAACTGACTCTTCTTCGGCGGGTTTATTTTGATCTGATCGGAATCCCGCCCACCATCGCGGAGCAGGATGCGTTCCTCTCAGACCCTTCTCCGGACGCGTACGAAAAAGTGGTGGATCGCCTCCTGGTGGATCAGCAGCATGGCGTTCGCTGGTCGCGCCACTGGCTGGACGTTCTTCGATACGCGGATCTGGATGGACTCGATGGATCGGTGATGCCCGCCTCGAACGGCATCTATCTTTGGCGGGATTGGCTCATTCGAGCGCTAAACGACGACGTGCCCTATGACGAATTCGTGCGGGCGCAGATTCTCGGCAATCGCTATGAGCCGAAAATCGTTACTGACGACTTCGGCAACCGGTCGCGAGTGGAAGGCAGCGTTGCGGACACCTTCGCGCTGGGCTTTCTCGCCCGTTCCGCGGTGACCCGCGACGATAAGGATCACGATATCGCGATCTCCGCGGTAGAAACCATTTCGACGGCGTTTATGGGCATGACGGTCGGCTGCGCGAAGTGCCACGATCATAAATTCGATCCCATTACGCAAAAAGATTTCTACGCCATGAAGGCTCTCTTCGACCCGCTGGTGTTGAAAAACGTGATGATGGCGACGCCCGCCGAAATTTTCGAAAATGGCGAAAAACGCACCGAGTTCAAGAAGAAGAACGCGCCCATTCAGGAAGCCATCGACGCTCTGGTCAAGCCGTACCGAACCAAATTGTTCGATGAACGCGTCGCCCTGCTCACTCCGGATATTCAGGCGATTGTTCGCAAGCCCGAAAAGCAGCGCACCGCCGCGGAGCAGAAGATTTTCGACGATTACTATCCCGTCTTGCGCGTCGATCCTTCCAAGTTCAAGCAGATCATGCCGGCTGAAGAAGTCGCCAAATACGACGCCTTGATTAAGGAACAGAAAGCGCTCGGCAGCGTCGCCGCGTTGCCTTCTTATTGGACCGTCGAAGAAGATAAGGCTCGCTTGAACGCGAAGAGCTACATCCTGACCACCGGCGATCCGAAGCGGCCGGAGATGGATAAACCGGTCGAGCCCGGCTTTCCTTTTCAGCCTAAAGACGCGGATTTCTCAGACGGACGGCGCGAAGGATTTGTCGAGTGGCTGACCGCTCCGGCAAATCCCCTCTTCGCGCGTGTTGCCGTGAACCGTATCTGGGCCTGGCATTTCGGCGAAGGCCTCCAGCGCGTCACCAGCGATTTTGGACTCCTCGGCGGCAAGCCATCCAATCCGAAATTGCTCGACTATCTCGCCTCGGAGTTCGTCGCCCATCATTACGATATGAAGTGGCTGCACCGGCTGATCGTCACTTCGGATACCTATCAACTTTCTTCGAAACCCACGCCTGCGCAATTGACGAAAAA
>Ga0116129_1002051_pt1 | contig 10502 bp, 8 predicted proteins | sample June2015DPH_17_2_FD_89732 | JGI IMG/M metagenome (GOLD analysis project Ga0116129, IMG submission 89732) | Peatland microbial communities from SPRUCE experiment site at the Marcell Experimental Forest, Minnesota, USA - June2015DPH_17_10 | ecosystem: Environmental > Terrestrial > Soil > Wetlands >...
CTCGGCAAGACGCTTCATGGCGCGCGCCAGTTCCTCGACGATCACGGGCGCGAGCCCTTCCGACGGCTCGTCCATCAACACCACGCTCGGGTTGCCGATCAGCGCCCGGGCAATCGAAAGCATCTGCTGCTCGCCGCCGGAGAGCTGATTGCCGCGATTGTCGCGCCGTTCGCCGAGTCGCGGGAACAGGTCGAAGATGGCCGCAAGTGTCCAGGCTCCCGGGCGCGCCGCCACCTCAAGGTTTTCCCGCAGCGATAGCGATGGGAAAATTTCGCGCTCCTGCGGCACGTAACCGAGCCCGGACCATGAGCGCCGGTGCACGGCCAGGCGTGAAATATCCGCGCCCAACAGGCCGATGCTGCCGCCGTGGAGCGTGGTGTGTCCCATCACGGTCGCCAACAGCGTGGTCTTGCCGACGCCGTTGCGGCCGATGATCGATACGGTTTCGCCGGCCTTGAGCCGCAGTGTCACGTCCTCGACCACCACGGTCTCGCCGTAGCCGGCCGACACACCGTCGAGATTGAGCGCATAGGCCGGATCAGCCACGGCGCGCCTCCCGGTCGGCTGCTTCCTCTCCGAGATAGACGGCGCGGACGCGTTCGTCGGTGAGGATGTCGCCGGCCTCGCCTTCCAGCAGCACCGCGCCGGCGACCAGGACGGAAATCCGCTTGGCGAAGCGGAACACCACATCCATGTCGTGCTCGATGATCAGGATGGCGATGTCGGGATCGAGTCGGTCGACGACGTCGAGAATGAGGTGACTTTCCGAAGACGGCACCCCGGCTGCGGGTTCGTCGAGGAGGAGGACTTTCGGACGCTGCGCGATCGCGATCGCGATCTCGACCAGCCGTTGGCGTCCGTAAGGGAGTTCGCGCACCTTTTTGAGTGCGTCGTCGGCGAGTTGAAGGGCGTCGAGGTGTTCCATCGCCTCTTCGATCACCGCCCGCTCGGCGCCCGCCGCCCGCCACAGCCGGCCGCAGGCGCGGGTCCGCTCGCCCACCGATAAATAGAGATTTTCCAACACCGTCAGGCCGCGGAACAGCTGGTTGATCTGGAACGTGCGGGCAATGCCGCGCCGCGATCGCGCCGCTTGCGACAGCGCCGTGATGTTCTCGCCGTCGAGGAACACGCCGCCGGAGGACGGCTTGAATACTCCCGTGATCAGGTTGACGAGCGTGGTCTTGCCGGCACCGTTGGGACCGATCAGGGCGTGGCGGGCGCCGCGCTCGAGGGAGAGATTGACATCGCGCGCCACCCGCAGCGCGCCGAAATTCTTGTTGAGGGATCGGATCCCCAGCGCGCTCATCGCCGTGCCGTCCGTTTGAGGAGGGCTATGAACCGATCGAACAGGTCGATGAGGCCATTGCGAGCGAACAGCACCGTGAGGACGAGGAGGAGCCCGACGCCGAACTGCCAGAACGACGGGCTCAATTTCGCAAGGTAGTCCTGCAGCACCATGTAGATCACGGCCCCCGCGAAGGCGCCGTAGAGCCGCCCGGCGCCGCCGAGGATCAGCATCACCAAGACGGCGGCCGAATAGGTGTCGAAGTCGAACACGCCGAGCGTCACCACGGCGTTGGTCTCGGTGAACAGCGCGCCCGCGACCCCGGCGATCGCAGCCGAGATCGCATAGGCGGTGAGCAAGCGGCCGTGCACCGGGGAGCCGATCGCATGCATGCGGGCGACGTTCTCCCGGATGCCGGCGAGCGCCGCGCCAAACGGCGAATGGACGATCCGCCGCACCGCCATGAACATCACGAACAGCACGCCAAGGGCATAGAGATAGATGGTGTGACCGTAGAGATCGTAATCGAAGCGGCCGAACAGCGGCGCGAATTCGAGGCCGGGAATCCCATCATAGCCGCCCGTGAGGTCGTGGTAGAGGTTGCCGAACTCCTGCAGCATGATCGTGGTGGCCATGGTGAGGACCAGCAGCGTCAGGCCGCGATAACGCAGCAACAACGCCCCCGAAGCCACGCCGGCAAAGCCGGCGACGGCAGCGGCCGCGAACAGTCCCGAGATCGGTTCGTTCCAGCCGAGCCGCGACGCCATCAGGCCGACCGTGTAGGCGCCGATGCCGAAGAACGCCGCATGCCCCAGGGTGACGATGCCGGCATAGCCGAGGATGAGGTCGAGCGAGAGCGCGAACAGCACCATCAGCAATATCTGGCTGCCGAAGGTCATGCGGTCCGGAAACGCGAAATAGGCGGCGATCGCCAAGGCCCAGGGCAGGCCTTCGATGAGGCGGAAGCGTTGCCGGTTGGCCAGATAGGCGACTGCCCGCGCCCGCATCGCGGCTGCCTGCCCGGATTTCCCCGGCATGCCGGCCGCCGGCAATTCGCTGCTATTCCCGGCCATAAAGTCCGGCCGGTTTCGCGAGCAGGATCAGGACCGCCACCGCATAGATGATGAACCCGCCGGCGTCGGCGAATTTGTATTTGCCGAAGGTGTCGCAGACGCCGAGGATGATGGCGGCCGCGAGCGTGCCCTTGAAGCTGCCAAGGCCGCCGACCGCGACCACCAGCAGGAAGAACACCAGGTAGACCAGCGCGAAGCTCGGATTGAGGCCGAAAAGCTGGATGCCGAGGCCGCCGCCGAGCGCCGCGAGCCCGGAGCCGACCGCGAACGTCAGGGTGAAGAGGCGGTCGACGTCGATGCCGATCGACTGCGCCATGCGCCGGTTGTCGACGGCTGCGCGGATCTTCGCCCCGATATTGGTGCGCTCGAACACGTACCACAGGACCGTGATCAGGGCCGCCCCGATCGCGATGACGAATACCCGGTAAACCGGAAAGCTGCGGATGCCACCGTCGATCTGGCCCATCAGGTAGTCGGGCAGCCGGATCGTCCGGGGCGACGGGCCGTAGAAATACGTGTAGGTCGCCACCGCCATGAAGGCGAGCCCGATGGTCAGCAGTACCTGGTCGAGCTCGCCCGCCTTATAGAGTCGCGCGTAGAGGATGCGTTCGAACGGAACGCTCACGGCGCCGACGGTCACGAAGGTGACCACGAGCGCGAGCGGAAACGGCAGGCCCATGCTGCCCGTCAAGGTCAGCACCAGATAGCCGCCCGCCATGGCGAACGCCCCATGGGCGAGATTGACGAATCCCATCAATCCCATGGTGACCGATAGCCCGACCGACACGATGAACAGGAACATCGCATAAGCGAGGCCATCGAACAGGATGCTGACGATGCTGTTGAGTGTCGACACGCCCCAAATCCCTACGCCCAAAGCCCCAGCGCGAATACGCGTTTCGATAGGTTATCCGGCCATGGCCGGGCGTGTCCCGGCTATTCCGTTTAAAACAACATTGCCCCGCAACGGGGATGCGCGATCGGAGCCCGCGCATGTTTCATGAACGAGAATCCCCAAGATCCGAAAGGCACACGGTCCGGGGACGTTTATACCTGCGCCGTATTACTGTCCGCAGCGTCCGATCTTCTCGATCTTGCACTCGTCCTTTACTTGCGGGATCGTGCCCAGCAACTTATGGCCGAGCGTGCCATCGGCAAGCCGTACCACTTCAAGTGCGTGCTCGTCCTGGATGATGTCGCGAGTGTCAGGATCGATCTCGACCTTGCCGCGCGGGCCGTTGCCGGTCCAGCCCTTGAGGGCCGCCATCACGGCCGCGCCGTCGTCGAACTTGCCGTCGAGCTTCTTCACGGTATCGAAAATCGCCTGCATCATGTCCCAGCCGGCCGCCGACATGAAGTCTGGATAATTGTCGGCCCCATAGGCCGCGTGCCACGCCTTGACGAAGTCGCGATTGACGGGGTTGTCGAGCTCGCTCGAATAGCTCGCCATCGTGAAGGTGCCGAGTGCCGCTTCGCCCATGCCCTGAAGCTTGGAACTCGGCGTCACGTCCTGCGGGCCGATCAGCTTGATGCCGGCCTGGCGTAGGCCGACCTCGCCATAAGTCTTGACGATGCCGGACGCGTGCGCGCCCGACGGGATGAAGACGTAGAAGCAATCCGGTTTCTCGTTCTTCACCCGTTCGAAGAATGGCGTGTAGTCCGGGACTTGGACCGGATTGCCCATCGGGACCGCGTCGATCACCTTGCCGCCGGCTTTCTCGAAGCCGGTCTTGAAGGCGTCGGTCGAATCCTTGCCGGGCGGGAAATCGGTGTAGCCCATCGCGGCCGTCTTGCAGCCCATGGATTGGGCCGCGTAGGTGCCCATGGGATAGCCGGTACTCCACATGCTGAACGACATGCGGGCGATATAGGGCGACAGGTTGGTGATCCAGGCGGTGCCGGCGTTGCCGATCAGGAGCGGGACCTTGGCTTGGGTCATCACCGGCGCCATCGCAATCGCGGACGGCGAGAACACCACGCCGGCGATCATCTGCACCTTGTCGCGGGTGATCAGTTCGGTCGCGACCGTCTTGGCCTGAGCGCCGGAGGCCGGGCCTTCGTCGCGCTTGATGATCTCGATCTTGTGCGGGCCCACCATATTGCCGTGAAGCTTCAGATAGAGATCGATCGCCTTGTCCTGGACGTCGCCGAGGTCGGCGTTGACGCCCGAATAGGGCAGCATGACGCCGATCCGGATCGTTTCGGCGCCGGCGGGTTGGGCGAACGACAATGCGACTGCCGCAATCGCGGCTGTGGTCAAAAATCTCATGGTTGCTCCTCCGTGAGCCGTTGCTTGCGGCAGCTCGTGGCGACGCGCAGCGTCTCTTGATTACTCAATTGATTACCCAATTACCCGCAAACTATCATACACTGTGCTGATTTCTATGGGGAATCTGGAGTACGCGATGTCGCACGCACTGGACCGGGCCTATGACGGCATCATCATTGGAGCCGGGCAGCACGGTATGGTGCTTGGCTCCTACCTGGCCAAGGCGGGGCTCAATATCCTGCTGGTCGACCGCCGGCTCGCCTATGGGGGTGGGTTGATGACGACGGAAGCCACCCGGCCCGGCTTCTATCACAACCTGCACTCCATCAATCATTTCCACATCACCGAGACGCCGTGGTTTCGCGATCTGGGTCTGGTCTCCCGCGTCACCTACATCACGCCGCGTTACGAGTTCGGCCAGGCCCATCGCGACGGCACAGCGCTGGTGCTCGGCCGCGATCTCGAAGAGACCATCGCCAACATCGCGCGGTTTTCGCAAAAGGACGCCGCCACCTTCCGGGCGTGGAATCGCAAGGCCGAGGAAATCACGCGGCGGATTCTCTTGCCCGAACGCTACGCCGAACCCTTGAGCCAGGCCGAGCGCGAGGAGCTGTTGTCGCGCACCGCCTTGGGGCGCGATTTTCTCGAGGTCACGCGGCGCCAGCCGCTCGACGTGGTCCAGGAGCTGTTCGAGAACGAGCATGTGAAGCTCCTGTTCTTGTTCAAGGTGTCGCTGTTCGGCACTTGGCTCACCGATACGCTGTCGAAGACGAGCCCGATGGGTTCGGTGATCCGCGCTTTCGATCTCGAAAGCGGTTATCAGCTTTGCCAGGGTGGCTCGTTCAACCTGGCGCGCGGCCTGATGGAAACTTTCATCGCGGCGGGCGGAACTTATCAGCCCCAGGTCCGCATCGATCGCATCGTGGTGGAAGGCGGGCGGGCTACCGGAATTGCACTTGCGGATGGCCGCACCGTCGCGGCGAAATTCGTCGCCAGCACCATCGACGTGCATCAGACCTTCGAGTCCCTGGTCGGGCGCGCCCAGATGCCGGAGGCGATGCGTCAAAAGCTCGACAAGTTTCAATACACCGCCTGGGCGCTCTACGGCCTCCATTTGGCGCTGCACGAAAGTCCAAGTTTCGCGGCGGCGAGCTTCGACCCCAACATCAATCGCGCGCTGAAATGGAGCATCGGCGCCGAAACCATGGAGGATCTCTATGCCGCGCATCGCGACGTGCAGGCCGGCAAGGTGCCGGACATCGTGCAATTCGGTTCCGGCCCCTTGAGCCTGCTCGACCCGACCCAGGCGCCGCCCGGCAAGCACACCACCTACGCCTGGCACGTGATGCCGCTCGATCCCGATATCGGGACTAAGGACTACGAAGCGTGGAAGGCCGAGTTCGCCGAAAAGATCATCGAAACCTGGGCGCGCTACTGCCCCAACATGACGAGGCGCAACATCATCGCGCAACATGTCTATACCGGGCGCGAATACACCCAGGAGCTCGTCAACATGCGCAACGGCGACATCTTCATGGGCGCCTTCAATGCCGAGCAGGTGATGTACAATCATTTCGGCTATCGCACGCCGCTGCCGAACCTTTACTACGCCGGCTCCGCCGCCCACCCGGGCGGCGCGATCTCCGGCGGTCCCGGTTACATCGTGGCCGGCATCATCGCGCGCGACCTCGGCGTGAAAACATGGTGGCAGCCGTGGGATGCGCGCGCGGCGCTCGAAGCCGCGAGCATGGCGGAATAGCGGGGCGAGGGGCGGGGAAAGCCTCGTCGGCGTAATAGACAACCCGGTGGGTGTCGGAACTCCGCAGCATGGCACTCTTTTTGCTTATTGTTTAGGCAGGGCCGAGGCTCGCCGCGCGTCGTTATGATTATGCTTCTTTCAAGCCCTGAGGGCCCCCATGAGTCCCAAAAAATTCCATCTCGCATGGTTCACTTTTTTCGGCGTCGACGAATGGCTCGATCCGATGTCCTCAGGCGGTGGGAAGCCGTGGTCGGGGGCATTCTATGTCGAGTTCGCCCAGGCGCTTGAGCGCGCGTGCTTCGACTGCATCATGTTTGCCGACACGCTGATGGTTCCGCATGCCTATGGCAACGATGCGGCTCACGCGTTGAAGAACTCCGTGAACGCGCCCAGACACGATCCGATACCGCTTGCCGCTGCGATCGGCATGCAGACGCAGCACCTCGGCGTCGTGGCGACCATGTCGACGCTTTCCTATCCGCCCTTTCTGCTGGCGCGACTTGCCTCAACGGTCGATCATATTGCCACGGGGCGGTTCGGCTGGAATATCGTGACGAGCGGTGAGGATGCCGCGGCGCAGAATTTCGGTCTCGACCGGCTGCCAGAACACGACCTTCGGTACGAAATGGCCGAAGAGTACATGGACCTTGTCAATCAACTCTTCGCTTCCTGGGATCCGGACGCGGTCGTTATGGATCGCGAAACCGCAACTTACGCGGATGGCGGCAAGGTTCGGCCCATTGATTTCGTCGGCACCTATTACAAGTGCCGCGGTCCGCTCAATACAGTGCCTTCGCCCCAGGTGCGACCTACATACTTTCAGGCCGGCGGCTCGCCGCGGGGACGCGCGTTCGCCGCGAAACATGCCGACACCGTCATCGCCACTGCAAATGGTGTCAAGGCGATGAAGCAATTCCGCGATGACGTGCGTGAGCGCGCTGCCGGCTTCGGGCGCAATCCGGACGACGTCAAGATCCTTTTCCAGCTCACGCCGGTGCTGGGAGAAACCGAGGAGGAGGCGCATGCCATCAATGAACGCAATCTCGCCTCACAGCGTTACATCGATTTGCGGCTCTGCCACATCAGTGCGCTCACGGATATCGATTTCTCGCAGTTCGACCTCGACAAGCCGCTTCCGCCCCTTACCACCAACGGCGAGTCGACGATGCTGGCGAAATTCGCGCAATATGGCAGCAACAAGCCGCTGCGGCAGCTGGCCCGCGAAGGCGGCAAGGGCGGCGTCGACTTGATCGGAACGCCCGACCAGGTCGCCGACCGCATGGGTGAGATCATGGCCCAAGTGGGGGGCGATGGTTTCCTGATCAGGCAACCGTTCCTCCATATTAACCGTCGCTACATCTACGAGGTCACCGAAGGTCTGGTGCCGGCGCTGCAGCGTCGCGGACTCGTGCGAACGGAATATACGCGTCCGATGCTGCGGGAGACGCTGCGCGAATTCTGAAGCGGCTGGAGAGCGCCATCGCGCGACAGGAGAGGCGGCCAGGCAGAGGCGTCAAAGCGTCGGCGGCTTTGGCGATTATTGCGGCGATCTGGCTTTGAGCGACCGGACGAACTGCATATCGATGACATCGTCGAACGGGACCGGATGTTTGAGGATGCCGGCCTTGAGGACCACGGCGCTCGCCGTATCCCAGGACTGTTGGGACACCGTTCCATCGAAGCTCCAGGCCTCATCGACATATGAGCGGTCGAGCGTCGCCTTCAAATCATCGGCCGACATTGTCGGAAATTCCGTCTTGGCAATGAGCGCGATTTCCTCGCGATTGTCCTGGGCGAACTTCAGCCCATGGATGACGCCTTTGACGAACTTACGGACTGTGTCGGGCTCGTCCTTGATCGAGGCGAGCCGAACATTGAGGGTCGTATAGGCATAGGGGCCCAGTTCCCTCGGAATATTGAGAATGGGCTCATCCCACACTCCACTTCGCACGCCTTGGGTGACGAACGGCTCCGGCGCGACGCCGACGATCGAGCCGCCGGCCTTGATGCTGGCGAGAACAGCGGACGATGCCATTTCGTTGAGAACAGCGTCGGTCTTCGGATCGAGATGCCACTTTCCGAACAGATAGCGAAGAATGGAATTCGGCGTGCCGCCAAAAAAGCTTACGCCGATCGTCTTACCCCTGATGTAGCTGGCGATTGGCTGTCCGGGCGCGGGGCTCTGGCCTTTCTTGGCAACGAGGTATGCGGTGGCGCGGTCGTTGAGATTGACCACGGCGCGGAGCTCCGCGCCCTTCAGCTTGGCGAATGCATTGTGCTCCGGCCCGCCGACGAAGGCGAAGGCCTGACCGCTCAGGACGGCATTGGTATGGGTCGAGCCGCCATCGACCGTCAGCATTTTGACGTCCAATCCCTCCTCGGCGAAGAAGCCCTTGGCGATTGCGGCGTAGAAGGGGAGGGTCGCGGCGCCGTGCCCCGGCTCGGCTACCAGCAGTGTCTTCTTGTCCTCGACGATCTTAGTTTGGGCGTTCGCGCCATGCGACAGGACGACCGTAATACCGAAGACGATGGATGCGAGGGCCGGCATCGCGGATTGCCGCTTGAGAATTGACATCGATGTCGTTCTCCCTGCGGCCCTGGCGCCTCAGGTGGTCCAGCGCTCCTCGGAGCTAGAACGGGCCGCGACCGCGCCGTTTCGCGTTTCAGCGCATTTGCCACAAGCACATTTCAAAGCAGCTTTCATGCCAAGCGTCGGCCATGCGAACCGTTACCGGGGCGCTATCACGAAGCTTGCGTACAGCGGACCCTATCTAGGCGTGCCATGCAGCAACGCCTTCGCGAGCATCACGTGAATGCCTTTCGAGCCATTGACCGTCTGCGTGACGCGCAAATCCGCTGCGAGGCTACACAGCGTGTAGGCATCTTCCTTCGACAGGTTCGTCTTCTCTCCGATCAGGCGGATCATATCTCGCAGCGCAATGACGGCGCACTGGTCGAGGTCCGGATCCATCCCCATGGTGATGTAATGGGTGGGGGTTTCCGCCCGCGGGTAGTTGAATGCGATGTCGTCGCGCAGGATGAATTCAAAAGTCCCCTGCAACGCGGTCTCAATGGCGGTGACGCAAACTTCGCCGTCTCCCTGCGCGGCGTGTCCGTCGCCGCAAGAGAAAAGGCCGCCCTCGACGAAAATCGGCAAATAGAGCGTTGTGCCCGGCACGAGTTCCTTGTTGTCGATGTTGCCGCCATGGGCGCGTGGCACAATCGAGGTGATGCGGCCCCAGCCCGGTGGCGGCGCGACCCCGAGGACGCCGAAGAACGGCGAGAGCGGCAACTCCAAGCCCCACGGAAGCGTCGCGACATTGCGCGTGTGATCGAGAGGAATATTAATCAAACGCGTGTCCGGAAAGTCGTCCGGCAACGTGCCGGCAAGCGGACGAATGAGGTTGAAGCCCCAATCCTGACGGAGCTTGATCTCGTGGATGCGAACTTCGAGCACTCCGCCGGGCTTTGCACCTTCGATCGCAATCGGTCCGGTCAGGATGTGAGGACCGATCGGGTAGCCCTTCTCGTGCGCGTGGATTTCCAAAAGCTCGGGCGACACATGAAAGCCAGATTTCGGAATCTGCGCCGGGCCGCCGCTCACCGTATCGATCGTGACGTGGTCGCCGCTCTTGATGGTTAGCACCGGGGCCCGTGTGGCATCGAAATAGCCCCAATGGCAATTCGGAACGTTTGCCTTGGTGTGATGGTGAGTCATGGCGCAGCGATCGATCCTGTTGGTGTGAAGAGCTCTGACTGCTTTCGGCGTAGCCTTGGTCCAACTTTTTCCGGCGCGCGCGAAATGACGCGAATGATCCGGACCTGCCATCGCGGGTCATTTCGTCTTGATATTGGCCTTGCGATCATGCGCTCCCGATCCTCGTATTGTTTGCGAAGATGAGTAGCAAATTCCGTGCCGAGGAAAAGGTGAAAGCGCCGAAAATCCCGATGACAAGAGCCTTAACCCGATGCTTCACTCCAGCATGGCGACCTCCCTGAGAGTCTGTCCGGAGAGTTCAGGCTGGATTGCAGAGTTTTCTGAGCATGAGGCGGATTGATGCGAGACGCAAGAACGCGAGTGCCTTGCGGTTGAGATTCTCCCAATCCTTGGCGAGC
>Ga0116129_1002052_pt1 | contig 10495 bp, 3 predicted proteins | sample June2015DPH_17_2_FD_89732 | JGI IMG/M metagenome (GOLD analysis project Ga0116129, IMG submission 89732) | Peatland microbial communities from SPRUCE experiment site at the Marcell Experimental Forest, Minnesota, USA - June2015DPH_17_10 | ecosystem: Environmental > Terrestrial > Soil > Wetlands >...
ATTGCTGGAATCGCGCAAGCGATTGGACCGCGAGCCTTTCGTTAGCTCGAATCGACCAGTAAAGTGCTTCAGGAGAATGCGGCTGCAACGCTTCAAGTGCAGTTGCCGCGCTGAAGGCGCGCTCGTTGTCTCCGGCGAAGAACGAGCAGGCAGCAAGCAGCCGAAGTCTTTCGGCGTTCCCCGCAGCAACGGCAGGACCGAGCCGTTGGGCGCACTGCTCGAACTCCCCGGCCGCGTAATACTCTTCGGCGGAGCGTCGGTCAGCGGAAAACGGCGTAGCGGCCAAAGGGGCGCCCGGCTGGCCGGCATCCGCGTTATCGCGCCGATCGTCGACAACGTCTCCGCCGCCGTTGAAAGCTGCGAGGAGAGCATCGCGCAGGTCGTTCGGGACAGCCTTCTGTTGAGAGAAATAGGCGACAAAGGTCGACGCTGCATCATTCGACAAGCCCTCCGTCAAGCTGGGGGCGTTGGAGACAAAAAAGTGATGGTCGCGCCCCCATAACTGCTGGAGCAGCTTGACGGCCTGCTCATTGTCTCCATGGTCGATTGCGATGCGCGACTGACCAAGAAGCGCCAGGCCGCATTCCGGATGCGCCGCACGTTCTGCGGCAAATTCGGCGGCAGCGCCCTCCGGATCGCGATGCCTGAGGAGCGCAATGCCCAATGCTGAACGCAAACATGGCGGTTGAGGATGGAAATCGAGCAAACTGCGGTAGAGAGTCGCGGCCTCGTTAAATCTTGCCTGCTTCTCCAGCGACTCGGCATAGAGTGCGCCAGCAAAGGGGGAACTCTTGTTTTCAACCGACATCTTGCGAGCGTCAATTTCGACTTGATTCAGGCGGGCAATTCCAAGAGCGTACCATGCAGCATTCAGTTTCGGATCAAGCGCGGTCGCGCGCGAAAACGCCGGTGCGGCCGCGGAGAATCTGCCGGTTGCATAGTATGCGCGCCCAAGCGCATACGGCGCCTGCGGGTCAGTTTTGTTGATCCTTTCCGCCTTGGTCAGCAATGGAATCGCCTCCTGCGCTTTGCCAGTGCGCAGATAGTCATTGCCGAGAAACAGATTGGGCACATATAAGGATGGATTGAGGTGGTTTGCCTGTTGAAAGCTGGGAATTGCCGAGGCGATGTCTCCCGCTTCCTGCTGCATCAGTCCAAGATTGGCCCATAGTTCCGGCATCGACGGATCGATCCTTACCGCTTGTTTGTAAGCCTTTTCTGCCGCGGCATAGTCTTGCGTTGCCTGGGCTTGCTGGGCAACGGCCACCAGCGACTCGAGCGTCGGTGCCGGCGCCTGCTGGCCAAGCCCCGGTAAGGGCTTGACCAGCAAGGTCAACAGGATGACAAACATCAATTTGAAGCAGTTGTTCACGAATGGGTTACCAGTAGAACTTTCCGGCAAGCTGGACAACTCTACCAGGAAACGAGTTTGTGATCAGGCCGAAACTTGTGGGGGCATACAGCTCCATATTCGCCGGTCCCGGCGCATAGAAGTTTGGATGGTTGAGGGAGTTGAAGGTCTCGAAGCGGAACTGGGCTCTCATGCTCTCTCTGAATGACCAGTTCTTCTCAAGTGCGCTGTCCCAGTTCGTGTAATGGGGTCCGCGTAGTTCTGACATGTAGCGGGGGGTCGTGCCGAAGGCGCCATACGCCGAATAGGCGAAGGCATTGTAGTTGGCCCAGGAGTTGGGCACGCTGCTGCTTATTGTTTGGTGAGACGGTTTGGGATTCACGCCGGAAACGTAATCCGGCCTGGGATCGCCGCCGTAGGAGTTCCAATTGTTGCCGAACACGCTGAGTGGAATTCCGCCTTTGAAGGTTGCGATTCCTGAAAACTCCCAGCCGCCAACCACGGCGTCCGCTATGCGGTTCATTCCCGAACCGACCGCCTTGCCGCGACCGATGGGGAGGTTATAGACATAACTGGCCACCAGCGCGTGTGGAATATCGCCCGCGTCCACGCTCTTTTCCCCCGCTATGTTGAAGTAGTTTGCAGTGGCTGCCCAGTTCCCCGCTCCGTTGTACGACCAGGCTTGGTTGCCCTCGACGTTGTCAATGAACTTGGAGTAAGTGTAAGACACCAGCGCAGTTAGTCCCTTGCTGATGCGGTGGTTGTACGTGACCTGCAAGCTGTTGTAAAGCGACTGGCCCAAAGGTGCGTCGGTCTGGCTCACGCCGCAATACTCCGGATACGCCAGGAGCAGTTGTTCGTTGAGCACCGCTGTCGGGCTATCGATATTGCAAGCGCTCGGCGCAATCGTTCCACTTTTTTCAAGGTTCTGGAGCGGTACGGCTAAGGGATTGTAAGCTGCGCTCGCGCTAAGAAAACCAGTATTGGGTGTCCCATCCGCCGCGAACAGGTACTTCGGATTCAATTGGTTGTAATTCCAGTTGCTCACCATGCGAATCCCGCGGTTGCCGATGTAGTTTACATCCAGTTGATCGTTCGGGGTGAAGGCATACTGCACGCCCAAAAGCCATTGTTGGACATAGGGAGATGCTCGGCTCCGGAAGGTACCTCCGATGCCGTTGCCGTCTTGTTGAAACGAGCCGTTGGCGTTTCCGGAAATCTGCGCGTACTGCCCGCCCCAGGGATTGCTGGTGCTGACATTCGGGTTGGGCGTCACGCCGCCGTCCAAGCTTTGGTTGAAGCCGGTGCTGGCGGTGAAACCGTCCGCATCATACGAGCCCGAGCTGGTCAACGATTCCGGATAGAAGATTCCGTATCCGGCATGGATCACGGCCTTCGGGATTGCCTGATACGAGAAGCCTACACGAGGCGCTATGTTGTGATAATTCGGGTCGTAGAAATACCGGTTGCCGGGTCCCAGGAACTGGAGCGCGCCGAGCAAGGGCATTCCCGCCGAATAGCTCAGCGGATTCAGTGCGTTCGGGTTGAAGATCGAGCCCTCGTTATTGCGCAAAGTGTATGGAGTCTGAATCTCATAGCGGACGCCAAGATTCAGCGTCAGGTTGTGTGCCGCCTTCCAATCGTCCTGCACGTACCCGCCAAAAAGATGGTTGGACTCATAGGGGATGGTCGGTGTTCCGATGTTTGTTGGATCGCCTGCTGAAGTATCGAGGACGCCGAGCAGCGCCTGAGCGACTCCGTTACCGGTAAAGCTGACGCCTGTGGTTCCAGCCAGGGGATTCGGTCCGGTAGTGAAGTTTCCTTCGAACGATAGTTGGTTGGCGAAGAAGTCGTGCTGGCTGAAGATCTGCTCCACGCCCATGAACCCGAAGTTGATGGTATTCTTTCCCTCCGTTTTGATGAAGTCGGCATTCACTGTGCCGACGGGTCCATGGTTGGTGACCCCGTTTGCGTCCCCGGTGTTCGGACCGAGTTGGGAGATCCCTTGTCCGAAATTGACGGTGGGAAATATCGGATCCACTTGGTTAACATACGCCGGAAGTCCGAGAGTGGTTGTGGGGTTGAAACCGACCGACTGATTGGTAGAGGTTTCATGCCAAAGCTGGACGCCCGAAGTGATGTTCATGGTGAAGGTGGGGCTGAAGATCCGCGTGAGCCCCGCCCACATTCCCCAGCGGTTGTTGGGCCGCTGATTGCCTTGGCCTGCTGGATCGGCTCCCCAGTTCGCGGCAATGCCGGTCTTTGCCTCTTCCTTATAGGAGTAGCGGAAATAGGCCCTGGTATTGTCGTTGATGTTTTGGTCGACCCTGATCCCGTATTCGTCCCAAAACGTGGGTGACTGTCCGGCCAGAGTCAGGTTGTTGGCCACATTGCCTGGCTTCTGTGCCGCAGGAAAGTAACTCAGCAGCTTGGCGCCGACAGCATCCGGAGCGTAGCCGACAATGTTGGACAAAATATTGCCCGGGACCGGATTCCGGATGAATCCGGTTGTGGTGGCCGTCAAGTTCGTGCCGTAGGGGTTGGTCACAGAATTATAAAGATCCGGTTGGCCTGCGGTAATGGCGTGGCCGCTGCGCGGATCATAAATCTGACCGTTATAGATGGGTCGGCCGAGACCGTCGTTGCCCGCAGATGTGGTTGACAGCTGCTCGGAGAAGTTCCCGGCGAGGAAGTTCGTGTCTGGCACCGTGTATTGCGACGGGGCTGGGGTGTTTGCATGGAAGTGCTCGTAGTTACCGAAAATGAAGGTCTTGTTTCGCTGTTTATAGACGCCTGGAATGTACAGCGGGCCGCCGCCCGTTCCGCCAACCTGGTTCCGGCTGAAGGTGCAGAGATTGGTGTTGAGCAGACCCTGGCAGCTGCCGGGTGATTGGAAGTAGTTGAGGGCATTGAAGTTGTTGCTGGAATAAAACTCGTATGCCGACCCGTGGAAGTCGTGCGATCCCGACTTGGTGACCACGTTGACCACGTTGCCCGTGCTCCATCCATACTGAGCCGTGAACGAGTTGTTCTGGATTTTGAATTCCTGAACCGCGTCCACGCCGGGGACAAAGATGACCGCGCCCCACTCGGAGTCGGTATCCCATGAGCCGTCGGCCAGGAACGCCGTCGTCCCAAAGAAGCCGCCGCCGAAGTTCATGAACGAGATGTCCTGATCCGCGGTGTCGGTTGTGTTGCCGCCGCCACCGAGGAGGATCTGCCCTTCCGACGTGTTTTGGACGGAGGAGTTGAGCGTGGCCAAACCATAGACGTTGCGCACGTTCAGCGGCAACTCCACGATCTCCTTTGCGTCAATGTCCGCCGCGACGTTGGCGTTGTCTGTATTCAGCAGGGAGACATCCGAAGTTACGGTGACCGATACCGTCTCGGATCCGACCGTCAGCGTCACGTTCTGCGCGGCGGTTTCGGCGGCGTCGAGGACAATTCCGTTCTGTTGGTACGTCTCGAAACCCATCGCTTTGATGGTCAGACTATAGGCGGCAGGCGGAAGCTGATTGAAAGAGTACCGACCTCCGTCGTCCGTGGTTATGATTCGTGTGATCCCTTTCTCCAAACTCGTGAGGGTCAGCGTTGCTTTCGTCAGCGATGCTCCCGAAGGATCTCTCACCACACCGGAAAGCGTTGCCGTGGTTGTTGCGATTTGCCCGTTGATCCATGGGGTGCTGAGTGCCATCAGTGCAAGCAGAATTGCAATTCCGCCCCAGCTCCATGGAGACCGTTGTCTCCGGCTCCTGTTAGTTTTCAATTTGCAGCCTCCGTCAGGTCATTCCCCGTTTGCTCCAGAACTCTTTAGTGCTGGTGCCTTGCACTTTGAGCATCGCTTGGGATCGGGGTTTGTAACCGGCAACCTTTGTAGGCGTATGGATAAATGCCTGTTAAGGTCCTTACGGTATGAGAACGAGGGTCTGTACGGTATGGAGAAACCTATCTTTACGGCAAATGGGTGCCGGTTTTTTCGGAAAGACGGTGATCATTATCTGTAAAGAGATCGAAGTCGCCAATTTGCCCGTAATCTTGCAGATTCAATATCCTGGGCAAGAAATCCGCTTCCTGGTCGGAGTATAATCGCCTCGAACATTCGGAGTCTTTCATGTCGGTCGATTCTCCACGCGAAGCATTTACCACGCTGAGCGAGTCTGAGAAGAGCGCCATCCGAGGTCAACTGGAACGGCTCTTGGCAGATCCCCACTTCAGCCACAGCAAGCGTTTCCCGACATTCCTGCGCTTTGTGACCGAACGGACCTTAGCAGGAGAAGAAGACAACATCAACGAGCGGTGGCTTGGGATTGAAATATTTGGCAGAGATCCCGAATATGATACTGCTGCAGATCCCATCGTTCGGGTCACCGCGGCAGAGATTCGGAAACGCGTCGCACTGTATTATCAGGATTCTGCTCATGCAAGCGAGCTTCGCATCGCCCTGCCTTCGGGCTCGTATATTCCCAGGTTTCACTTGCCCAAGGGCGACGGTGATCCTACCTTGGAGGAGTTGGATCGCGCTGCCAGGAAAGTTATTGAAATGCCTGCAGCCAATCCGGTTGCTCCTTTGGTGCTCCGTCGTCGCCGTTCTACGTTCCTGCTGGTGCTCGCCTGCGCCGTTACTGGGCTCCTATCGACGGGTTCCCTTCTCTTTTGGCAAAAAATGCATCAGCCGCCACCACCAGATTCCTTCTGGCAACCGGTATTGACCGCTAAAGATCCTGTGCTTCTTTGCCTCGCTGACCAGCTTCAATATGCGGCTATTTCTCTTCGGGACGCTGCCGAACCAACACGTCAGATTGTGATGAAGGACAATCTGACTGCCGTAGTAATGGACGATGTATATGCCACCGTCAAAGTTGCCGGGATCCTTCAGTCGAGCGGAAAGAAGTACACGGTAAGGGCCGAGGGTGCGACAAGCCTTGAAGATCTGCGTAATGGACCGACGGTCTTTATTGGAGCCTTCGATAACGCATGGACGTTGCGACTGACCAACTCCTTGCGTTTTCACTTTGCGAACAATGCCGACATGTCGCAGCATGCGATTGTGGATAGCATGACCCCGGCCCAGGATCACTGGGTGGTAGATCGGTCCGTGCAACTTTCCACCAACCACTATCGAGACTACGCTATTGTTGCTCGGTTCACCGATATCAATACGGGAAATCTATCAGTGATTGTCGCGGGAATCGGCCGCGGAGGCACAATTGCCGCAGGAGAGTTTCTAAGCGACCCTGGTGATCTGGCCCAAATAAAGCGCGAAGCACAAGGAACTGGCGACAAGAAGAATATGGAGATTGTGTTGAGCACACAAATAATCGATGGGCAGCCCGGCTCCCCGAAGATTGAGGCTGCATATTTTTGGTAGCAGCGAACAATAGACATTGGGGTGCGTACCGAAAACGCCGTCACGATAGAAAGTCGCAAAGAATCGCTGGCAGCAACTATTTCCGGCATTTGTCCGCGCAGCGGGCCGGACGATTCGCTTTTGTACTTTTCCTTCGAGCGTAGCCCGCGTACGGTCAAGCCGCCAGCGCGCTAACCTGCCAGTCTGGTGATGTTTCCGCTGCCATCAACCAGTGGCAGAGTGGTCCTTGTGGTCCGCCAATGTGGCACCTTCGCGCACTGCCACCAACAACCAAGCAGGCATTGACGCCCGGCGCAGCAGGTTTGACGGCTTCGTTTACTTGTAGTTCTCCAAATCAGTAACATGTCAAAGAATCAACGACTTCGACCGCATCCTAGGCTGACAGAAATGGCAGAAAAAACGGGCTGCGCGATACGCATCTATCTCGCCACCACATCTTGATGAAGATGGGGCTCCCAACCGTGTTGGTTGAAGGAGCGAGGCATGGCCGATCGTTTAGGAGGAAAGATCATGGTTCGATTCTCAACAGACCCGTTTTAGTTCTATCCTGTTGAATCGGGTAACGTTGGTTTTATGGAACGCGATGCTGAAGGTATCTCCCCGGCTGACGCTGAAGGTGCTGGCTGTGCTTGGCCACTCCCGCAGCGCACTGATCCGTCTGGGCCTGCAGTCAGATGGATCCAGCCGGGGCAGGAGGGACGGCAACAGCAGTGTTCCGGGCAATTGAAATAATTCTTTAATCTGCCGAAGTATACACTCGGGCAAGCAGCGGAGAAGCGCTGAGCGCGGGAATCAGCGTTGGAACTCCCGCTCGGCATCGTTCGGGGGGACACAAAACAGAATGCTTGCACATCAAAGGGCTTTGCTCGGCGTATTCTTCAAGTAGGTTTCCCCGTACCACTCATACCTTCGATCAAGGCAGAGTCCTTGTTTCAGCTCCGGGCGGCAGTGATTGGGATATGCAGGTTCGAGACCTAGGCGGAGGAATTCTGGGATGAATGGAGACAGGTTCACCGGGCGGGGGCGTGTCGGGTCTTCTGGATGCCTGGGGATCGGCAGGATCGCTTTCGCGGTGGCATGGGCCTTGTTATGCGCCTCGGCGGCTCCGGCCTCTGCGCAGGCCCCGCTCACCAGCCTGCATGCGATCCACACCCTGACCAAGGCCGAGGCTCAATCAGGGCATCCTGTCGCATTCGAGGCCACGGTTACCTATTACAACCGGAGCGACGTCGATCTTTTCGTCCAAGATGGCGGCGAAGCCATCTATGTTGAGACCAAGCCGGATGAAGATCTGGTTCCCGGCGATCGTGTCCTGGTACGGGGAAAGACGCGGGATAGCTTCACCACGGATGTGCTCGGCGAAGATGTGACCGTGCTTCATCATGGCGAACTGCCAACGCCCGTCGCGGCTAACTTCGGGCAGATGATTCGCGCCGAACGCGACTGCATGTGGGCCACGGTGCGTGCGACGGTGCGCAGCGCGGACCGGGTAAACTTCGGTCAAATGCATGGCATCTTTCTGAAGCTTCTGATGGACGGGGGCGCCATTGATGCGACCGTTGTGGGGTCGGACGCGATCGGCCTTGACCAATTCCTTGATGCCGACGTGGAAGTGACCGGAGTGGTTTCGGGAAGGTTCGACAGCAAGATGCAACTGATCGGCATTTTGCTCGAAGTTCCTTCGATCACGAACGTGAAGATTGTGAAGCGCGCCGAGGTAAGCCCTGATTCGCTGCCGATTGCGCCGATGAACCAGGTTCTGTCTGCTTATTCTCTGCATGATCTGACCCACCGAGTGCGGGTGAAGGGGACCATAACTTACTATCAGCCAGGTTCGGCAGTCGTGCTGCAGAATGGCGCGACGAGCCTTTGGATTTCCACGCATTCCAGCACTCCCATGCGGGTGGGCGATGTGGCCGAATCCACCGGCTTTCCGGATACGCACGATGGTTTCCTGACGCTGACCGACGGAGAGATCCGGGACACCAGCGTCTTCGACCCGGTGCTGGCCCAACCGGCAACATGGCGGCAACTGGCCACCTGGAACAGCGGCGACCCCGATGGCCATCAGAGTGACCTGATCTCATTCGAGGGCAAGGTGATGGCTGCGGTTCGTGAGGACTCGCAGGACGAGTTCGTGTTGCAGTCGGAAGGAAAACTCTTCACGGCGATCTATCGCCATCCGCCCAGCGATCGAGCGCTTCCACCCATGCGCGAAATCGCGGTCGGAACCAGAATTCGCGTAACCGGCATTTGCATGGCCGACCAGCCCGGTTCGATCAGCCCTGAAGAACAGGAAGTGCCATTCAACATCCTGCTGCGTTCCTTCGACGATATTGCAGTGGTTGCCAAGCCCTCATTGCTCAGCGTCCGCAACCTGCTGCTGCTTACCGGTTTTCTACTGCTGCTGTTGTTTTTGGCAGGCGCAAGGGGCTGGTCCAGGGAGCGCAAGGTACGCCGGCAAAATGGCGCCGCGGCTTTCATCGAGCGGCAGCGAAGCCGGATCCTTGAGGACATCAACGGCACGCGGCCGCTGGCCGAGATCATTGAAGAGATTGCGGATCTGGCTTCTTATAAAATGAGCAGCGCACCGTGCTGGTGCCAGATTGTGGATGGAGCGCAGCTCGGAAAGCGGCCGCCGGATCTATCGTCGTTCGGCGTGATTCAGGTGGAGATTCTGGGGCGCTCGGGAACGTCGCTCGGCACGATCTACGCCGCCATCCACCCGCACGCCAAAACCCATGGCGGGGAAACCGAGACCCTCAACATGGCGGCGGCGCTGGCCGCGCTGGCCATCGAAACCCGGCGGCTCTACTCCGACCTGGTCCGCCGCTCCGAGTTCGATTTGCTCACCGACACCCACAACCGGTTTTCGCTGGGAAGCTACCTGGATCAGCAGATCGAACAAGCGCGCCAGTTTGCGGGCATCTTCGGATTGCTCTACATTGACCTGAATGACTTCAAGAAAGTAAACGATGTCTATGGCCACCAGATTGGAGACTTATATCTTCAGGAGGTCGCGGTGCGCATGAAGCGACAGCTTCGCGGAGCGGATATGCTGGCGCGGCTTGGCGGCGACGAATTTGCCATACTGCTGCCGACGGTTCGCAACCGCGCCGCGGTAGAGGATATTGCTCATCGCATCGGGCTGTGCTTTGAAAGCCCCTTCTGCTTCGACGGGCCTATTATCCACGGTTCGGCCAGCATCGGTATTGCGCTCTATCCGGAAGATGGAGCGAGCAGGGACAGTCTTCTCAGCGCCGCCGATGCCGAGATGTATGTCAACAAACAGGTTCGCCGGGAGAACATATCAGGGCAGCTGCGCAGCTAAAATCTGTGATTCACTTCATGCGAGTCGCCAGAAGAGGTTGGCAATCTTGACGCATGCGCAGACAGAGAAGTGGAAGGCCGCCCTCGCTCATCGCTGTCTGCGCCCTCACGCTCAAAGTCGTGATGAGCTCTTTTTGATCTGGGCCCGGAATCAGGGCGAAGGGATGGCCCTTTCGCTGCCGCCGCTTGCCATCCATGAGGGTTTTGGCTTCCCTTCCCCCCACCTCACTGACCGTCTCATAAACCGGGTAATCCCCCCCCGGGAATCTTATGACCGCTCTACCGTAAGCCGCGGCGATGGTATCTTTTATCCCCAGACATCGCCTTCTCCTCGTTCCGGCCCGAGGAGTAGCTTTACCATCGGCACGACGATTTGGAACCTGGATCAGTGAACCGAGAGCGCGTCGAGCCCTTTTTCAACTCACTTTCACATATGTGGTATAGGG
>Ga0116129_1002053_pt1 | contig 10492 bp, 9 predicted proteins | sample June2015DPH_17_2_FD_89732 | JGI IMG/M metagenome (GOLD analysis project Ga0116129, IMG submission 89732) | Peatland microbial communities from SPRUCE experiment site at the Marcell Experimental Forest, Minnesota, USA - June2015DPH_17_10 | ecosystem: Environmental > Terrestrial > Soil > Wetlands >...
AACTGTTCAACGTTGAGCATCCTATCGTCCAGGGTGGTATGCAATGGGTGGGCCGCGCTGAACTGGTCGCCGCCGTCGCCGATGCCGGCGCGCTGGGATTTCTTACCGCACTCACTCAGCCCGATCCCGATGCGCTGGCGCGAGAGATTGCTCGGTGCCACAGAATGACCGATCGGCCTTTCGGGGTTAACCTCACGATACTGCCGACAATGACGCCGCCCCCGTATGCCGAATATCGGCAGGTCATCATCGACAGCGGCGTCAGAATTGTCGAGACGGCTGGCTATAAGCCGCAGGAACATGTCGACGTATTCAAGGCCGCCGGCATCAAGGTTATCCACAAGTGCACGGCCGTTCGGCACGCGATGTCCGCCGAACGGATGGGCGTGGATGCGATTTCGATCGATGGTTTCGAATGCGCCGGTCATCCGGGCGAGGATGACATCGGCGGATTGGTGTTGATCCCAGCGGCGGCGGCCCGAGTAAAAGTGCCCATTCTGGCGAGCGGCGGCCTTGCGGACGGTCGCGGCTTGGTCGCCGCACTGGCACTCGGTGCTGATGGGATCAGTATGGGCACTCGTTTCTGCGCGACTGTCGAAGCACCTATTCACGAAGCAGTCAAACGAGCCATCGTCGCCAATGACGAGCGTGCAACCAACCTCATCTTCCGTAAACTGAAGAACACGGCTAGGGTGGGGCGCAATTCAGTGTCGGATCAAGTGGTCGCGATACTCGAGCGTCCGGACTCGACCTTCGCCGATGTTGCGCATCTGGTGCGTGGTGTCGCCGGCCGCGAGTTGCTCGAGGGCGGAAACCTGGGTGGCGGTCTTTTCTGGGCAGGTCAGTGCCAGGGCTTGATCACTGATATACCCAGCGTCGGCGATCTCGTGAGCCGTATCGTTGCTGAGGCCGAACGAATCATCGAAAGTCGCCTGTACGGCGCGATTCGCCGATGACTTGCGCCCTCCAGCGCACTCAAGCAGCGAAGAAGTGTGAGTCGATAATACGCAGGCACCGGCAAATTACAGGACAAAATTTAGTCCGCGGGGCCTTTAAGGAACTATTTTGTAAGCTGGATCTTTGTTCCATCCCGATGGTAGGACCATAGAGTCATTGGATGACCCGGCCGCGTATTCGTCTCCCAGCACTTCGCGTCGAAGTTTAAGACCGCTCTCGAATTGTTCTGAAGGCACAGAACTCACCCGTAACGCACGAATCTGGGGATGCTGCCGATAAGACGAATGAAGGCAGCAGCACCGTACGCACTTTGCGCATCCGGCTTCGCGACTTTCCGGTATCCGCCGGCTGGAGATGTTGGGCGCAGAAGCGGAGTGGATTGAGGTTTTACGCCTCCTCAGGCGTCACCATGGGGAAGCGTTAAAATCCGGGTCGATCAATTTGTCAGCAGAGCAATGAAATGATGGAAGTACTGAAGGAGGATCTTGACGGGATCCGATTTCTAATTCTCAATCGTCCGGGAAAACTCAATAGCCTCACAGTCGGGCTCTTCAAGGCGTTGCTCGCCGAGGTCGAAGCAATCGAGGCGGATGACGGTCGCGTCCGTTGCGTGGTGCTGAAAGGCGCTGGACGTTGCTTCTCGGCAGGGCACGATCTTTTGGACATCAGTGTCGGCGAAGAACTTCCGCAGCCTAACTTTCAGTCTCATGTGATCGAACGGCTGGCCAATCTTCCGATGCCGGTCATCTCTGCGGTACATAGCCATTGCTATACCGGTGCGTTGGAACTGGCCCTTGCCGGGGATATAATTCTGGCCTCTTCAGACGCGAAGTTTGCCGATACGCATGCCAAGTGGGCTCTTACCCCCGTTTGGGGCCTTAGCCAGCGGCTGCCGCGTCGCGTGGGCTACACCAGGGCGTGCGAGATGATGTTCACGTGCCGCACTTATTCCGGGGCCGAGGCCGCGGCGATGGGACTGGCCACTGCGTGTCTGCCTGCGGAATGCTTCGAGACCGGCGTTACCGACTATTGCCGCTCGATACTCGAGAATTCATCGCACAGTCATCGGGTCCACAAAAGATTGCTGAATGATTCGGACGGTCTGCCGCTCGCCGCAGGGCTGGCTCGCGAGGTGTATCGCAACGATTTTGTAGGACCGGACATGGCCGAGCGCATTGCAGCTTTCGCTGCGCGCAAGAAATAACGAATGACAGACAGCGTTTTTGCGTCGGCCATCACCGCCGACTACATCATTGTCGGCGGGGGCAGCGCGGGTTCGGTCCTGGCGCATCGGCTTTCGGTCGACCCTTCGGTAAGGGTGGCTCTAATTGAGGCGGGTCCGTCGAGGGCGGGAATCAAATCCGTGGTGCCCGCCGCGTCCTACCTGATGATGGGTGACCCAAAGGCCGATTGGTGCTACATGGGTGAGCCGGATCCGAGCGTCAATGGCCGGCGGATATGCTGGAATAGCGGAAAACTGCTGGGCGGGTCGAGTGCGATAAACGGTATGGTCTATTTTCGTGGTGCGCGCTCGGATTTTGACGGATGGGCGCGGGAGGGGTGTACCGGTTGGTCTTTCGATGAGGTATTTCCCTATTTCCTCAAGTCGGAAAATTTTGCCGGGCCGCCATCCATGAACCACGGCCAGGGTGGCCCGCTATCGGTTTCGCCTGCCCGGGTCTTGCAGGAACTTGCCGAGCCATACCGGCAAGCCTGCAGCGAGCGGGGCCTACGGTTGCTCGATGATTATAGCGCGGGTGATATAGACGGTGCGTTTTTGACGCTCGGTACGACGCGCAATGGGCGAAGGTCGAGTACGGCAAGCGCGTTTCTGGATACTGCGCGGAATCGTGACAACTTGACCATCGTTACCGATTGTGAGGTCGAGCGCGTCCTGTTTGACGGCCGGCGAGCAGTAGGCGTACGGACGCGGCGCGGCGCGGCGTCCGCGGACTACTTGGCACGGTATGAAGTGATTCTCAGCGCAGGGGCGATCGGCTCACCGAGCCTTTTGCTTCGCTCGGGTGTCGGACCCGGCCGCGATCTTTCGGCACTCGGCCTTAATGTCGTCGCCGATCTAGCCGGCGTGGGCGGAAATTTTCACGATCACAGCGCGGTTACGCTCAGTAAGGAAGTCAATTCCGTAACCTACAATGTGGGCATGGATCCGATCCGGTTGCTGGCGCCGGTAATCAACTACCTTCTTTTCAAGCGGGGACGGCTCGCTACGATCGCGGTTCACGCCATGGCCTACGCGCGAACCGCTGCGGAATTATCCGATCCGGATATCTGCACGCAATTCTTCCCGCTTGCTCTGGACTTGTCCGGCAGTAAACCGGAATTGCGCAAACGGGGCGGCATCACCATGGTGACTCATCCGGCCAAAACTCGCACTCGGGGCCGGATACGGCTGCGCGATGCGGATCCGTCCGTGCGGCCGATCATCGAGTATCAGGTGCTCGGCGATGAGCGCGACGTAGATGTCCTCGTCAGCGGCTGCAAGTTCCTCGAGAGTCTATTTGCGGCCCCCGCGCTTGCAAACTACGTCGTCGGGAATTACGACCCTCCGCGGCCGCTGCAATCGCGGGAAGAATGGGTGACCTATCTGCGAACTCGTGCGTCTATCGCCTATCACCCCGTGGGAACCTGCCGGATGGGAAGAGACGACGGGGCCGTGGTGACGCCCGAACTGAAGGTGCGTGGGCTGGATGGGCTGCGGGTGGTGGATGCATCGATCATGCCGGCAATAACGTCGGGCAATACAAACGCACCGACGATCATGATAGGCGAGAAAGGCGCCGATATGATTTTGGCCGATCGTCGGTGATTTACCGAACGATGCGCTCGTACCGACACTGAAGGAGAGTTGCTCGATGGACCTGAAGTCAGCCAAACAGATGTCAGAGGGTGGAATCCAGTTCGTGGCCCATACCGGCCTTCGTGTCGTCGAGATGCGGGGCGGCTATGTGAAGTGCGTCATGCCCTTCGAAGGCAATGGGAACCATATTGGCACCATGTATGCCGGCGCGCTGTTTACCCTCGCTGACATTGCTGCGGGCGCGCTCTTTCTCGCCAGTTTCGATGCAGCTCAATATTTCGCCGTCGTCAAGCAATTGGATCTGCGCTTCCTCAAACCCGCGAACGGCGACGTAACCGTCGAGTGCACAATGAGCGAAGATGAGATATCGGCGCTTTCGACCGAAGTGGCACAGCGCAGCAAGGCGGACTTTATTCTGGAAAGTGAACTGATCGGCGGCAGCGGCACCGTGGTGGCGAAAAGCCGCGGTGTGTTTCAAATGCGAAAACGTGCAACGAGCGGAGCGTGGGTGCCAAATGTCTGAACCCAACACTGAGCAAGTTCGTTACGATGTACCCGTCGACAAAGTAGCCCGCATCACATTATGCCGCGGCTCGGCCCGCAATGCGCAAGGCATGCAGATGACCTATGAGCTGAATGCAGCCTTCGATCGCGCGGCCCACGACGATTCCATCAAGGTCATCATCGTGGGCGCCGAAGGCCCGCATTTTTCCGCTGGGCATGATCTGAGCGGAGATCAAGGCAAAACTTGGCGAGATTTTCCGATCGTCGGTACCTGGGCCGACTTCGACGCCGGCGGCGCAGAAGGGCGTTATGGCCGCGAGAAGGAAATATATCTGGAACTCGCCGAGCGCTGGCGCAACATTCCCAAGCCCACGATCGCGGCCGTGCAGGGCAAGTGCATTTCGGGCGGTCTGATTCTTGCTTGGGTGTGCGACTTGATCGTCGCGACCGAGGACGTCCAGTTCTGCGATACCACCGTCGATCTCGGCTTGCCGGGTGCCGAATTCTTTATGCACCCCTACGAGTTGGGGACCCGTAAGGCCAAGGAATGGTTGTTCACCACCGGTTGGATCGGCGCCCGCGAAGCCGAGGCCCGGGGCATGGTAAATCGGGTGGTCTCTCGCGAAGCGCTCGAGACCGAGGTGCTGTCGCTCGCACGGTTAATTGCCGCCAAACCCAGCTTCGCACTCAAGCTCGTCAAAGACACTTGCAACTACGCGCAAGATCTTGCAGGACGGCGGCAGACGGCACAGCATTCCTTTGGCCTTCACCATCTTGCCCACGCGCACAACCAGGTGAAGTACGGGGTTCACGCCGATCCCGGCGGCATGCCACCGGCGCTGCGGGAGAAGTTTCGCAAGCGGATGGGTTTGAACGATGATCCGGACAATTCAGGTCAGTCAACATGAGCGTAAATTCGACTGAGCCGCATGTTCTCTATGAGACGGCCGGCGGCGTCGCCACGATTACGCTGAACCGCCCCGGTGCAAAGAACACGCTGTCCCCGCAGATGACGGATTTGCTCGTCGATATTACCGCCCGTGTGGAGCATGATACGGCGATTCGCTGTGTCGTGATTCGCGGCAGCGGAGAATGCTTCATGGCGGGCGGCGACGTTCGACACTTCCACGAAGCGCTGACAACCGACCGCGAGCGCCATGTCGCCGACATCGAGCAGCGCATCGTTAAGTCGCATCTCATCATGGCGCGCCTGCGCCGGATGCCCAAGCCGGTGATCGCTTCGACCCATGTGGCGGTGTCCGGGTTCGGCCTTAGTTTGGTGTTGGCCTCAGACCTGGTATTCGCCGCTGAGGGAACCACTTTCGTACTTGCGCACCGCCATATCGGCCTTGCACCGGACGGCGGAGCCAGTTACTTTCTTCCGCGTATAGTCGGCGAGCGCAAGGCGCTTGAACTGGCGCTGCTGGGGAATCGCTTCGATGAAGCTACGGCAGTTCAACTCGGCATCGTCAACTGGACGGTGCAGCCTAAGGATCTTGCCGATCGCACCGCCCAGTTGGCCGCGCAGCTTGCGAATGGGCCGACCGCCGCGATGGCGCACGCCAAAGGGCTGATCCGGTCTTCGCTGGACCATGGCTGGGATTACCTGTCGGCCGACGAGGCGCGGCGTGCAGGCATTCTAGTGCGCACGCATGATCACTTGGAAGGCGTCTCGGCTTTCCTGGGAAAACGTCGACCTGAATTCACCGGCACATGATCCGCATTCGCGCCGCTCGAGCAAACCCGTATCCGGATCAAGGCAAGATGCCTACCGAATCTGCGTCAAGAGCAACGTAGACGACGCCGTCGCGAATTTCGACAGGATAGGTCTTGATCGGTCGTACTGCCGGGAAGCTCAGTGCCTCTCCGTTGCGAATATCGAACTCTGCACCGTGTTCCGGGCAACTGATCTGATGTCCGATCAGTCTCCCGGCATGCAGCGGTTTGGCCATATGCGAACAACGGTTTTGAATGGCGAAGACCTCGTCGCGTGCGGAACGGCACAGCAAGACGTCGGTCTCACCGACCTTACAACGCGTGATGCGTCCCGGGCGAACCTGATCGAGCGGGACCGCCTTTTCGAATCGCTGATCTGAATTGCCGATTACCGCAACCCCGCGGCGTAGCTGCCGTTCATTTGTCGCCGCGTAGATAGCGATCCAATTCTGCCGTGTAATGTCTGATGCGCACTTCCTGCTCGCTGAGCAAATAGCCTTTAAAAGCACGCGACATCGCGCCTTTTTGCACCTGGGATACGAGGCGCGCATCTTGTTCGAGCACGAAGCCAAATTCCTTCAGCTCCTTGGGATACAGCCGTTCCGGGCGAACGCTGCCATCCCATCCCTTCGGGCCGAGGAAGTCGGGTGAGAGCCCGGCAAGATCGGTCAATTGGAAATTCTTGTCTTGAGGCACCGGCCGATTGATGCTGATGGCGCTATACGAGCTTTTTTCCGGGTCGGTGGGGTGTGGCCGCCACCGTTGTACATAACAAACATCGGCAAATACGTTGAGAGTGGTATTCGGAAAGATGTGGTAGTTCCAGTCGTCGATCAACTGATTGTCGCTCAGATTGTCCCAATCCTTCAAGCCATTCTTGGCAGCAAATTTGCGTTTGACCTCGATGATGGCCGGACGGTAGGTCGTGCCGCTGAGGTGCTTGTAGTCGTCCGGGTTGCCGCCGAAGGCGCGCAATAAGTATTCCAGTCCCGCATTGATGGCGTTGGGATCTTCCAGTTTGTGCGACGCGTAGCCGTACGGCAATATCATTCGCCCGATTCCCTTGTCATAGCAGTCGTATTGCGTACGGTAGCTGTCGATGAAGGGATTTGTTTCAGGGTGCACGTCCCAGGCGTGGTAGAACTCCAAGAACGCATCCATGTTGAGTTTCCAGTTCGCGTCCAACCAGGCCAACGTATCGCTGTAGGGTCGCATCAAATCGATTCGGAAGGCGTTCAGGTGCTCCGGAATGACGCCCAGATAGTCCAGCAGCGGCTCCGGCCGGGGGTTCATGGAGACAAACACCAGGCCGTTCCAAGTGTCGCACGCAGTTTCCGTCAGTCCAGGACGATGGGCAATGACTTCGGGCCGAAACGTTTCTTCGTCGCGAATTTTGACGTTTGAGCCGTCCAGCCCAAATTTCCAGCCGTGAAATGAGCACTTGATGGTATCGCTGATCGTGGCAAAGTCGGCTGTCACCAGCTGGTTGCCCCTATGCGGGCAAACGTTGTAGTAGGCCCTGATTTTATCGGGTTTGCTGCGAACGATGAGGAAGGATTCGCGTCCCAGGTCGTACTTGAAATAGTCGCCCACGTTGGGGATGTCGCTGGCAAATCCGGCCAGTGTCCACACCTTGGTCCACATGCGCTCCCACTCGAGATCGTGTATTTCTTTCGAGCGGTAGCGATCCGGCGAGAGGACCTCGGTGCCGTGATCGATATAGGGCGCCTTGGCTTCGGTCGAGCCTCGCGCGGCATTGGGGTTAATGACCATGCCCTTGCGGTAATCGTACACTCTGCTGCTCATGCTATCCGCTCCAGAAAATCTGCGTTATTGCCGTTAGCTTGTGTAAGTTGACGTCTGAGATGCTTACCTGCCACACCTGCGCCTAACGCCTTCCGATCGTATCCCGAACGACAAATGCAGAGAGCCGCGTTCCGCTGCCCCGCCCGCGGTCCGATATTCCCCGGCAGTGACTCCGAGCACCCGCTTGAATGCGTGACAAAACGCCGCTTCGGAGTCGTAACCGACAGATTGGGCAACCTGACCGAGTTTCAAGCTGCTGCGACGCAACAATTGACTCGCTTTGAACATCCGCCAATTGGTCAAATACTCCATCGGCGACTCTCCTACCAGCTGACGGAAACGGTGAGCAAAGGCGGACCGCGACAGGCCGACGGCGTGCGCGAGTTCTCCCACGCTCCAATGCCGGTCGACTTTCTCATGCATCAAATGCAGCGCTGTGCCTGTGTGCGTATCGGCCAGGGCCCCGAGCCATCCAGGTTTGGAATTCAGTTCGGACGATACGAATGTCCGGATCATTTGAATGAAGAGTATTTCGGCAAGGCGATTTACAACGATTTCGGACCCCGGAGCCGACTCGCGCGTTTCATTCGCCAGCGATTGGAGAGTCGTATCCAGCCCTAATGCATGGACGCTCGATGCTGAAATATGAATCAGTGGCGGCAGAATCTTTGTCAGAGGGCGACTGCTGAGAGGTTCGAAGCGAAACCAGCCCCCTACAACGATCGAAATGGGTCCATCTCTCCCCACGCGCGTTATCCTGCGGTCCAAATCGACAATTTCGCCGAATGCGCGGGTTGGCGTATCCGGGTGGTCGCGCAACGTGTGCGCATCACCGTGCACGATCAGGAAACAATCGCCCGCGTTGAGTTCGACCGGACGGGGCAGGCGCTGCATCGCGAGCCAACATTGTCCCTCGAGAACCATCCCCAGGCTGGCGCTGTGTTTTGTAAAGCTCAATCCCCAGGGAGCGCCCGCTTCGAGGCGCGAATATCCAAAGCTCCGCACCTGCATGCCTGCGAGCACATCGCTCATGGGATCCAATTGTGCCTCCGTGGACGGTTAATCAATAAATAAGCCGTTTTGAGTATTTATACTCCGGCGACCCATTCGTAGCATATTCATCGGCGGGGGTAAATCGAATAAATCAGACTGGCATCGATTATGGCCTCCCGCTGGGTCGGACCACAAATTGCGCGGGGGTGCAGCATGAGCAGACTGGCTTTGAGTGAACTTACGGAATCCGATATTCAGAGCCTGAGACGTAGGCTCTCCTTCATTCTCAAGAATCCTTCCGACGTGGAAGATGTCTTACAAGATGCGTATGTGCGGGTCTTGGAGTATTCGCAGAACAGTCCAAAAATCGACAACCCAGCGGCATTTTTGCACCGCATTGCGCGCAACCTTGCAATCGATCAAATTCGCTGGCGCCAACGGACGGCCCGCGTTTGTTCTGCTTCCGACGATTCCGAGGACATTCGGTCGCAGGTGCAGAACGTCCGTTCCCATGAGCCGCGGGTCGATGAAGTCATGGAGCAGGAAGAAATCCTGCAAACCGTGTTAACGGCCGTATCGCAGCTTCCCGTCAAATGTAGAGAGGCCTATCTGCTGAGCCGGGTCGAAGAGCGGACTTATCGGGAAATCTCCGTGAAGGTCGGTCTTTCGGTGAGCATGATCGAGAAGTATGTGCTGCGCGCTCGACGCCATGTTGCTGCCTACACGGCGCCCCGGCATGCCGTTCTCAATTGATTCCCGGCGCCGCTCGCGGCGCTGCGGTTAACGTGGGCACCGATCGTCCATTCATATAAGGAGCGTGTAAGTGGGGCTCAAAACCAGTCAAGAATACATTGCCAGTCTAAAGGACGGACGAGTCACTTACTGGAACGGCGAGCGCATTGACGACATTACGTCCCACCCGCTGTTCAAGACGCCGATCGCCATCGCGGCGGCCGATTACGAGTATGACGAACCCGCGCGTCGCGACGCCACGGTGTATGTGGCAGAGGATGGCAGCGAGGCGAACCGGATTTTTCAGATCCCGACCGAAGAAGATCATCTTCGCCGCCGCATCGAGATGTTCCATGCGAGTTCAATCGTCGCGCAGGTGACCGGTGTCTACATGGCGCTGCTCAGCGCAAAAGACGCCGTCGCGGCGATCAATCCGGCCTATGCCGCCAATATCGAAGCGGTTTATAAATACGCCCGTGCGCATGATCTACGTGCCGCGGAGGTGATCACGGATCCGAAGGGAGACCGCAAGCGTCGTGCCAACGAGCAAGACGATGCCGATCTCTACCTGCGCATCGTGTCGCGCAATGCCGAAGGCATCATCGTGCGTGGCGCGAAATTGCACATCACGGGGGCATCCCTGTGCCATGAATTGGTCGTGCTGCCCACCAAGGGCATGAAAGCGGAAGAAGCGGACTACGCGGTGGCGTTCTCGATACCTGTGAATACCAAGGGCATATCCATCATCAACAAGAGCTTTGCCCGCGCGGAAGCACCGGAGTTCGATTCTCCCCTGTCGGCGCATCATGCAATTCCCGAAGGATTCGTGGTTTTCGACGATGTATTCGTGCCCTGGAATCGGGTGTTTCTTGCCGGCGAAATCGACCTTGCCAGCAAGCTCACGCAATCGTTGGGCCTGTGGGAGCGCACCGGTGGCCTGACCGAGGCGGCACGGCGCGCCCAGGT
>Ga0116129_1002054_pt1 | contig 10489 bp, 9 predicted proteins | sample June2015DPH_17_2_FD_89732 | JGI IMG/M metagenome (GOLD analysis project Ga0116129, IMG submission 89732) | Peatland microbial communities from SPRUCE experiment site at the Marcell Experimental Forest, Minnesota, USA - June2015DPH_17_10 | ecosystem: Environmental > Terrestrial > Soil > Wetlands >...
AGGTTCAGCGCCGGCAGGTCGTATCCGTCGGCTGATTTGCGGGGCGCCCGCGCTGCCGGTCGGGCTGGCTTGCGCGACGCCCGTGCCTTGGGCGGTGCATCGTCCGCCTCGTCGTCTTGGTCCGGATCGGGCGCCGGTTCGAACGGATCGTCGGATGCGTCGGTTTGCGCATCGAGCCGAGGTTCGTTGCGCGCAACGCGCGGCGGCGCCTGCCGGCGAAATAGCGCGCTGCCCTCCGCAATGCCGGTGCCCAGCACGCGGCCCGCGAGTCGAACGGTGCGCGCCTTGAGGCTGAGGAAACCGTGCACCAGCCAGCCGATCGAGACCGAGCCGAAATCCTTGTCGTCTTTTTCATCGTCATTGCCGGCATCGTCGGCGAGATCGCGGCGGTGGAAACCAAAGCCGGACGCGAACAGGATCGATGCGAGCGCCAGAATACCGAACGCGCATTCCGTGGCAGTATGCCCCATCCCGTAGAGTGGACCGCCCGTGATACTGGCGATGACGCGCAGCACCGCGTCGCCGATGACGCCGCCGATACCGGTCGGCAGCGGCCAGTGCGTGGTGCGCGGCAGGCACGACGCAAAGCCCGCCGTAAGCGCGGGGCTCACGAGCCAGGCTAGCATCCGCCAGCGCAGACGATCGAGCATCCGGTGGGTCGTCAGCCGCCAGCCCCATATCGCGGGCGGCAGTATGATGGCGAGGGTTGCGAGCCCAAATAGCTGCATGGCGAGATCGGCCGCGATCGCGCCTGGTGCGCCGAGAAGATTGCGCACGGGAGCGCTGGTGGCGTGGCTGAGGCTCGGATCGTTGACCGACCAAGTGGCGAGCGCCGCCGCCGCGACGCCAGCCGCAGCGATCAGCGTCAGCCCGCCGAGCTCGCGCAGTCGGCGTTGGATTGCTTCGCGAAAATCGTCCGTCAGGAACGATCCGCCGTAGTAGTTCCGTTCGGCCGACGACATGGCCACTTCGGTCGCTCCGCTTAGCGCATGGCCCCGAAAAGTCGGCGACCTTTCGAACTAGGTCATGCGCGAAATCAACGAATCCTGAACGCCTTCCGATTCAACGCAAAACGCTCTAGCCGAGCACGGCGACGATGCGATGCAGCGCCTCCGCCGTGGTCTCTTTATCGTGCACCATGGCGACGCGGATATAATCCGCGCCGGGATTGCTGCCGTCGGGCTGCTCGCGTGCCGCATAGCGGCCGGGAAGCACCCGCACCCCCGCTTCGCGCCACAGCCGGGCTGCCGCCGCCTCGCTGCCGCCGAGCGCGGCGACGTCGAGCCAGAGGAAGAAGCCGCCGGGCGGCCGGCGATAGCCGTAGCGGTCGCCGATGATCTGATCGGCGAGATCGAACTTCTGCCGGTAGAGGTCGCGATTGCGTTCCACATGGGCTTCGTCCCGGTAGGCCGCGACTGCGACCTCCTGGGCCGGTAGCGGCACTTGCGGTGCCGCGACGCTGCGCAACTCGAGGAATTTGGCCATGAAGCGCCGGTCGCCCATGATGAAGCCGATCCGCAACCCGGGAAGATTGGAGCGCTTGGACAGCGATTGGAACAGGACCACGTTCTCGAACTGATCGTTGGCGGCTTCCAGTATGCCGGGCGGCGGCGAGCGGCTGTAGATTTCCGAATAACACTCGTCGCAGAACACCATGAAGCCGTAGCGCCGTGCCATCGCGGTGACGCGCTGCAGGTAGGCCATGTCGGCGACCGCGCCCTGCGGATTGGACGGCGTGCCGAGGAACATCGCGACGGTACGTGCCAGCAATCCGGCATCGAGCGCATCGAGATTCGGCAGGAAGCCGGTCTCGCGGGTCGCCGGCATGTAGACGACATCGCAATCGGCCGCGACGGCGCCGGCCGAGTAGGCCGCGTAAAACGGATTAGGAATGAGGATCGCGGGCCGGCCGGCGCGATTTCCGACATGGCGCTTGGCCGCAAAGGCCCCGAGGAACAAGCCTTCACGCGAGCCGTTGAGTACCAGCACCTCGCGGTCGGGATCGGGAATGCGGGCGAGCTTGTAGCGGCGCGCAGCCCATTCGGCGGCGGCGCAGCGGAATTGCGGCAGGCCTTCGTTGCGCGGATAGCGACCGAAATCCGCGATATGGGCCGCAATCACCGGGCCGACGAAATCCGGCACCCCGTGCTTGGGCTCGCCTACGCCGAGATCGATCGCGGGCCTGCCGGGCTTGATGTCGCCGATAAGTTCGGCGAGACGTACGAATGGCGAGCGCGTGTCTTCGACCCGACCGGTCGAGAGCGAACCCCCGCGTTCGGCGCTGTTCATAGACATTCATACACCCGGCTGAAAATCTTCCGCCGCCTCCAGGGACCATAGTGGCGTTGAGGTTAAGACGCGATTAACCATCGCGGTCAACCGGGAACCGGAGCAAAAAGAATCGTCGCAACATGGCTGCGGCACAATGAACGAGGCCCCGGCTTTCGCCAGGGCCTCTCCATAACGGGCGGGGCAATGCCGGGAATTCGCCCCGACCGTATCTCGGATCTCGTCCAGGGCGGTCGCCCGGCCGCGCTGGAGAGGGCGCGGTGGCGACGCTGCCGGACTTGTAACCTCAGATCGCTTGCAACCTTAGATCACTGGATGACTTCGCCGTGAAGCGAGATGTCCAGACCTTCGGTCTCGATTTCTTTCGGGACCCGCAGGCCGATCGTCCAGTCGATGATCTTCAGGATGATCAGCGAGACGATGACGTCATAGACGAACACGATGGCGACGCCTTCAATCTGACTGAGGACCTGCCCGGCATTGCCTTCGATCAAGCCGGCGGTCTGGCCGATTTTCTCGACCGCGAACACGCCGGTGAGGACCGCACCGACGGCGCCGCCGACGGCGTGGATCCCAAAGGCGTCAAGGGCGTCGTCATAGCCGAACATGTGCTTGAGTCCGCTCACCCCCCAGTAGCATACGATGCCGGCCGCCACCCCGATGGCGATTGCTCCCGTTGGGCCGACGAAGCCCGACGCCGGCGTGATGGCGACAAGGCCCGCGACGGCGCCGGAGCAGAGGCCGATCACGGTCGGCTTTCCGCGGATCGCCCATTCCACGAACATCCAGGTCAGCCCAGCCACCGCGGTGGCGATCTGCGTCACCGTCATCGCCATGCCGGCCTGGACACCCGATGTCACGGCGGAACCTGCGTTGAATCCGAACCAGCCGACCCACAGCATCGAGGCGCCGATGAAGGTCAGCACCATGTTGTGAGCCGGAGCGGAATCCTGGCGCTTGCCGAGACACAGCGCGCACATCAGGCCCGCAGTGCCGGAGTTGACGTGCACGACGGTGCCGCCGGCGAAGTCAAGGACCTTGAACCAGGCTTTGTCGTTGCCGTTGGACAACAGACCGTCAGCGGCCCACACCCAATGGGCGACCGGCGCATAGACGAAGATCGCCCACAGGCCGATGAACCACAGCATGGCGGAGAATTTCATGCGCTCCGCGAAAGCGCCCGCGATCAGCGCCGGCGTGATGATCGCGAAGGTCATCTGGAAGCACATGTAGACGCTCTCCGGGATGGTCGGCGCAAGCCCACTGGCGCTGCCGGTGCCGGCCTTGCTGTCACTGACGACCCCCTGGAGGAATGCCCGCGAGAACCCGCCGATGTAGGGGCTGAACTCCGTGAATGCGAGGCTATAGGTGAGGCAGGCAAACAGCACCGTGATGAGGCACGTGATGGCGAAACTCGTCATAACGGTGTCGCCGACGTTCTTCTTGCGCACCATGCCGCCGTAAAACAGCCCGAGGCCCGGCACCGTCATCATCAGCACGAGTGCTACCGACGTCATCATCCAGGCGGTGTCGCCGGAGTTGAACGTGCAGTCCGAAAGCGTTTTGGCGTCGCATGCGGGTGGCGTTGCCTGCGTCGCCACCGCCGGGGTTTCGGCGGGCGCCGCGGCCGGCGCCTGAGCGTAGGATGCGTCGGGCATCGGTACGCTCAGCAATACGCCAAGCAGCATCGCCATAACCAAAGCGATGAGCCCGGCGCGATAGGGAAATCTACGTGTCATGGTATTCGTACTCCTGTTCGGAAACGGTAGGGCCTGGACGCTTACAGCGCCGCTGCGTCGGTCTCGCCGGTGCGGATGCGCACCGCCTGCTCAAGGTCGAATACGAAGATCTTGCCGTCGCCGATCTGGCCGGTCTTGGCCGCCGACGAGATGGCTTCGGTGACCTTGTCGGCCTGGCTCGCCGCAACCGCGACCTCGACTTTGAGCTTGGGCAGGAAACTCACGGCATATTCGGTGCCGCGATAGATTTCGGTATGGCCCTTTTGCCGCCCGTAACCTTTGACTTCGGTGACGGTCATGCCGTGCACCCCGATGGCAGTCAGCGCATCGCGGACCTCGTCGAGCTTGAATGGCTTGATGATGGCCATGACGATTTTCATGGGAACGTTCCCCGCTAAGGCCCATTCTGACGACCCAGATTGGGCGATCTCCACATAGCGACTTCTGCAAACACATTTCCGTGGGTGCGATCGCCGCAGCATAGGGAATCAAGCGCCGTGCCAGTTTCACCGGGGCGGCTTTAATTATTGGACCCGCAGGCAAATTCCCGCCGGCCCGGCCAAATAGTCCGACATTGCGGGGTGGCCGGCCCGACCCGCCGCGCGGGCCGGGGACATAATTATTTTTGGCATACGACACGAATTCAGCATTTGATTAAATTGTAACCAGCCGCAACAATGTGGTCGTGCCGCTTCAATCCAAAATGATCGCGCCCTACAGCGCGTCGCTGTCGGTTTCGCCGGTGCGGATGCGCACGGCGTGGTCGAGCGTGGCTACGAAAATCTTGCCGTCGCCGATCTGGCCGGTGCGGGCGGCGTTCGTGATCGCTCCGACGGCCCGCTCGACGAGTTCGGTCGGAATCGCAACCTCGACGCGGAGTTTCGGCAAAAAGTTCACGGTGTATTCCGCGCCGCGATAAATCTCCGTATGCCCCTTTTGCCGTCCGTAGCCTTTGACTTCGGTGACGGTCATGCCGCTGATGCGCAACTCGCTGAGCGCCTCACGGACGTCATTGAGCTTAAATGGCTTGATGATCGCGATGATGAGCTTCATGGCCGGCAGTGCCCCTCCTGCCGGTTATTGATGCGCGCGCCGCCGCCCCCAATGAGCGGTCGGCTAGGCGTCCGGCAACGCCCCTGGCCGATGAATGAAACCTTATACCGACGCCTGAATTTCGGGCAATCAAATCGCTCTCTTTCGCCTCAAGGGATCAGCGGAGACGGCAATTTGGCTGCACGAGACTTCATTTGAGGTCAGCGAAGACCAGAATGCATAATTTTTTAATCACATTTTTGATTATATTTTATGCAGAACAACGGAAATACCATCACTCGTCACGGCGTTCCCGCACCAGACCTTCCTGGGCCACCGATGCCACCAGCTCGCCCTGACGGGTGAAAATCAGACCGCGAGCGAAACTGCGGGCGCCCGACGCATTCGGGCTGTCCTGGGCGTAAAGCAGCCAGTCGTCAGCCCGGAACGGCCGGTGGAACCACAGGGCATGATCGAGGCTCGCCGCCATGATGGTCTTTTCGAACACGGTGCGGCCGTGGGGAATGAGCGCCGCATCGAGCAGCATCAGGTCCGACGCATAGGCGAGCACGCATTGGTGAATCGCGGCCGCATCCGGCAACGGCCCGATGGTCCGGATCCAGACGTTGAAGCGGCCGCCGAGAAATTTCTTGCCGAGATAGCGTTCGAACTCGACGGGCCGCAACTCGATCGGCCGTTCGCGCTCGTAGTAGCGGCGCACGGGCTCGGGCATGATCGGGAGCACCCGCGCCCTCATCTCGGCGTCGCTCGGCAGCTCCTCCGGCCCCGGCACTGCGGGCATTTCGGCCTGATGGTCAAGTCCGGGCTCCGCCACATGGAACGATACCGACATCGAAAAAATCGCGTGTCCATGCTGGATCGCCACCACCCGGCGGGTGGTGAAACTGCGGCCGTCGCGGATGCGGTCGACTTCATAGATGATGGGGACCTTGGGGTCGCCGGCCAGCAGGAAATAGGCATGCAGCGAATGCGGCGGCCGCGCGGCGATCTCATCGACGGTGCGGCAGGCCGCGACCAGCGCCTGGCCGATCACCTGTCCGCCGAAAACCCGTTGCCATCCGACTTGCGGCGAGCGGCCGCGAAACAGGTTCACTTCGAGCCGTTCGAGATCGAGAATCGTGAGCAGATCCTGGACGGCGGACGTCATCGGCAAGTCCTACCGCCTAGAGCCCTGCGGCCCAGAGCCCTACGGCCTGGAGCCCTGAGGCCTGGAGCCCTGAGGCCTAGAAATGAAAATGCGCACGACCATGATGCGCATGCTACGCAGTCACGCCCGCCGAACCCTCGTGTGTCAATAGTGCGATGGTTGCCCGACGGTGCCGGTGATAAGCTAGGCCCGAGCCGATTTTGCTGCATGCCGGGAAACTGACGGAATGGCGGCGCCTAACAACAAACGCGCGAACGTCGTGATCGCGGGCGGCGGCTTTGCCGGTCTTGCGCTTGCGATCGCACTGCGTCAGGCGCTCGGTGCGCAATTCGCCGTCACGCTGGCCGACCCGGAGCTCCCCAAAGGCGGCGCCGAAACGGGCTTCGATTTGCGGGCCTCCGCGGTCGCCGCCGCGCCGCGCCGCATGTTCGAGGCCCTGGGCGTGTGGGACGCGGTTGCCGACGAGGCGCAACCGATCCTCGACATGGTGGTCACCGACAGCCGCGTCGACGACGCGGTGCGGCCGGTGTTTTTGACCTTCGGGGGCGAAGTCGAGCCCGGCGAGCCGTTCGCCCACATGATCGAGAACGGCCGCCTAGTCGCGGCGCTCGTCGCCAAGGCCGCTTCCGTCGGGGTCGAGCTCGTGGCGGCTCCGGTGGCGGATTTCGCTATCGGGCCGCAAGGCGTGACGGTGCAGATGAGTGACGGCGGCCCGATTGCGGCGAGGCTTCTCGTTGCGGCCGACGGCGCCCGCTCGCGGCTGCGCGAACAGGCCGGCATCAGGACCCATGGCTGGTCCTATGGACAATCCGCCATCGTCACCACCGTGACTCATGAGCGCGACCATCACGGCCGCGCCGAGGAGCATTTTTTGCCCGGCGGTCCGTTCGCGATCCTGCCGTTGCGGCGCAACCGGTCGTCGATCGTATGGACCGAGCGGACCGGGGAGGCTGGCCGCATCGTGGCGTTGCCGGACGAGGAATTTCATGCCGAGCTGGAGCGGCGGTTTGGTCTGCGGCTCGGCGAGATCGTAACGGCCGGCCCGCGTCGCGCCTATCCGCTCGGTCTGTGGGTGGCGCGCAGCTTCATCGCGGAGCGCCTCGCGCTGATCGGCGATGCCGCCCATGTGATCCACCCGATCGCCGGGCAGGGCCTGAACATGGGGCTGCGCGACGTGGCGGCGCTCGCCGAGGCGGTGGTCGATGCGGCGCGTCTCGGCCTCGATCCCGGCGATGCCACGGTGCTCGATCGCTATCAGCGCTGGCGCCGCTTCGACACCATGACCATGAGCGTGTCCACCGACGGACTCAACCGCCTGTTCTCCAACCGATCCGATTCGTTGCGGCTTGCCCGCGACATTGGCCTCGGCATCGTGGACCGGCTGCCGGGCCTCAAGCACCTTTTCATCCGCGAGGCCGCGGGCCTGGTCGGCGAGGTACCGAAGCTCATGCGTGGCGAGGTGCTTTAGCGCAAATCTTGCGGGATCGTAGTGTTAAGTCAGCGGCACCGCCGAGACGTGGTCGCGGAACGCCTGTCTCGCCGCGATCGCCGCATACCACCGCTCGAAGTGCGGAAACGCCGGACGCTCGGCGACCAGTTCCCGATAGCGGTAACACATGATGGCAATCGGGATGTCGCCCATGGAGAACGCGTCGCCGCCCGCATAGGGCGTCTTGGCGAATTGCTCGTCGAGCATTTTCACGGCTGCGGTCGACTTGACCTTGCCGTCCGCGATCGCCTTGTGGTCGCGCTGTTCCGGCTGAGTCCGTATCATGCCCCAGAACACCGGCGTGATCGCCGGGCCGAGCACCGAGAGCTGCCAGTCCATCCATTTGTTGGCGAGCGCGCGGATGCGCAGATCGGACGGCATCAGCGAGCCGGCGCCATGCTTGGCGGCGAGATAGCGGATGATCGTGTTCGATTCCCACAGCAGGAAGCCGTCGTCCTCCTCGAGCGTCGGCACCAGGCCGTTGGGGTTCATGGCGAGGTAGGCGGGTTCGCGATTCTTGCCGAATGCACCGCCGATATCGATACGTTCGTGCGGCAGCTTGAGTTCGCCGATGGCGAACATGGCCTTCTGCACGTTGGATGACGTGTTCCTACCCCAGATTTTAAGCATGATGTCGTTCCCCGTGAGCCTGTCGGCATACCGCCGCAACCGCGTCCGATAGCACTTTGGATTCCTTGATTTTGGGCCTGATCTTGTCCGAAAAGTCTGCAACTTTTCGGGATCATGCCCTAATCAATTTGACGGGCTTCTTCCTGGAGCAGAATCGGAATGCCGTCGCGGATCGGATAGGCGAGCTTGCCGGACCGCGAAATCAACTCCTGTTTGGCAGCATCGTATTCGAGCGGGCCCCTGGTTTTCGGACACACCAGGATTTCGAGCAGCTTGGGATCGACGGCACTGGCCGGACGGTCGGATGACGCGGAGCTCATGGTTCGGGATTTCCACTTGGGGCGGGTTAAGGAAAACCTTTATCCAGGCTTCGCGGCTGCGGATCAAGCCATGCCCGACAGCCATGCCCGAATGAAGCCGATGGCAGGGGTGACAAGACGTGTAGGCGGCGCCGCTACTGCAGTGGCGGATCGCCCTCGGTCTGGCTCTTGGCGAGCGCGATTTCCGTCACCGCGATGAGGATCTCCGCCCGTGTCTTGAGATCCGGGGCTTCCAGCAGCGCCTGCTTCTCGGCCGGATCGTAGGGCGACATCATGGCCAGCGCGTTCACCAACGCCTCGTTGGGGGCGCTCTCGATGCCGTCCCAGTCGGCCTTGAGATTGTTGGCCTTGAGGAAGGCCGTCAGCGCGTCAAGCACAGCCTGGCGATCGACCAGCTCCTCGCCCTTGCGGGCAACAAAGTCGTCGATGAACGGCATGAAATCGACGCGGCATTGCCGGTAGCCGGTCGCGACCTTGAGTTCCTCGAGGATGCGGAAGCGGGCGACGCCGGTGAGCTGCAAGAGGTAGCGGGCATCGCCGGTCTCGGCGATCTGGGTGATGCGGCCTACGCATCCGATCTTGTAGAGGCTTGGCCCCTCACCGGTACCCTGGTGGGCCGGATCCGGCTGCACCATGCCGATCAGCCGGTGACCGTCGCGGAACGAGTCATCGACCATTTCGAGATAGCGCGGCTCGAATATGTTGAGCGGCATCTGCCCGCGCGGCAGCAGCAGTGCTCCGGGCAGCGGGAACACCGGGATGGTCTCCGGCAGATCGGCCGGACCGCGATAGACCGCGTTCATCGGCATTGCCGCACTCCATATGGGCTACCGAGCAGGGCTCCCGCCGGCCACAGTGGACCGACGGATCATACCACCGCGATCGAGATCACGCGAACAGGATCGACGACAGGCGGCGGCGCCCCGCCACGGTGTGTTCGTCGGTCGGGCCCCAGGCCTCGAAAAACTGCACAAGCTGCTTGCGGGCGCCGTCATCGTTCCATTTACGGTCGCGGCGCACGATCTCCATCAGATGGTCGACCGCCTCCTGGCGGCGGTTATTGGCGTTCAGCGCGACCGCGAGATCGAAACGGGCCTGGTGATCCAGCGGGTTCGCGGCGACCTTCTGTTCCAGCTCTCCGACTGGCCCGAGCGTGGCGGCCTGCTCGGCGACTTCGAGCGCCGCGCGGGCGGCCGCGACCGGGGCCTCGTTGCGCTTGGCTTCCGGCACCTGCGCGAGCGTTTGTTTGGCCTTCTCGATATCTCCGGCCTCCACCTGGGTCCGCGCCAGTCCCGCCAAGGCGTGAATATTGCCGGGATCGGCAGCCAGGATCTCCGCATAAAGTTCGGCGGCACCGGCCGCATCGCCGGTCGCGAGGGCAGCGTCCGCCGCCTTGAGCAATTCCTTATCCTCGCCGCCAAGCTCCTGCTTGGTCACGCGTTCGAGGAACGCCGTCACCTGGCTTTCCGGCAAGGCGCCGAGAAAGCCATCCGCCGGCTGGCCGTTGACGAAGGCGATGACGGCCGGAATGGATTGGATGCCCATCTGGCCCGGAATGGCCGGATGCTCGTCGATGTTCATCTTGACGAGCTTGGCCTTGCCCTTGGCGGATCGCACCGCTTTTTCGAGCACGGGCGTGAGCTGCTTGCACGGTCCGCACCACGGCGCCCAAAAGTCCACCAACACCGGTTGGCGCCGGGACTCCTCGATCACGTCCTTCATAAAGGTCTGCGTGGTGGTGTCCTTGACGACACCTTCCGCTGGCACAGCCGCAACCCCGACGTCTATCAAAGTCGACCTCTCCTTGAAGCTTAAACCGCCA
>Ga0116129_1002055_pt1 | contig 10488 bp, 12 predicted proteins | sample June2015DPH_17_2_FD_89732 | JGI IMG/M metagenome (GOLD analysis project Ga0116129, IMG submission 89732) | Peatland microbial communities from SPRUCE experiment site at the Marcell Experimental Forest, Minnesota, USA - June2015DPH_17_10 | ecosystem: Environmental > Terrestrial > Soil > Wetlands...
ACGAGGCGGCACGCGCCGCCAAGGCCGCCTTCGATTTGGCACAACGCCAGAGGAACATTGGCACCATCAGCCTGGTGGCTGTACTGATTGCCGAGCAAGCATACCAACAGGCTGAGCTTAGCCTGGTTCAAGCGCAGGCAAATCGCTATGCCGACACGGCGGGCCTGTTTCAGGCGCTCGGCGGCGGCTGGTGGAATCGTGTTGGGGAGACCAAGTATGAACAATTTAGTCCGACGGGAAAATGACGCCGGCACGGCGATCCTGACGCTCAACCGTCCCGAAAAGCTCAATGCACTCACCAAGGATGTGTTCGAGGCGCTCGATGATCATCTCGATACGATCGCGCGCGAGACGCGGACGATCGGGTTGGTCATTCTGCGCGGCGCCGGCGGCCATTTCTCGTCCGGCTACGACATGCGCGAGGTTCTCGATCACGTCAAGGCGCACGCCAAACCGCATTTTCATTCCGAAGTCATCCAGAAGCTGGCCAACCTGCCGCAGCCGGTGATTTCGGCCGTGCAGGGACACTGCTCCACGGGCGCCTTGGAACTGGCATTGGCGGCCGACCTGATCGTTGCCTCCGAGTCGGCGCAATTCTCCGATGTCTATGCGCGTTGGGGGCTTACGCCCGTATGGGGCCTGAGTTTTCGGCTACCGCACCGAATCGGCGCTGCCAAGGCGAGTGAAATGATGTTCACCTCGCGCAACTATTCGGGACGGCAGGCGGAAGCCATGCACCTCGCGAATTTCTGCTTTGCAGACGACCGCTTCGAGGCCGAGCTTGCGAAACTGAGCGCCGAAATCTTGAGCAACTCGTGGTACGCCAATCAGGTCAACAAACGCGCACTGATGGAGATCGATGGGCTGAGTTTGAATGAGGCTCACTCGCTGGAATTGTTCAAGAACGAAGGCTTGGCGCCCGATGCAGCCGCGCGGGTCTCGAAATTCTTCTGACCCCTCAGATGACGGCCTGCACCGTCGCCGAGCCGCTCTCGCCGGTGGCGGCGACATCATCCGCGCCACTGGAATTGAGCACTTGCTTTGCGCGTTTGACTCGGGCCGCGCCCTCACAATGCACCGACAACAGAGTGCCGCCGTCCTTGACCCGACCCTCGTAGCGCTTGGCCTCGTACTCGGGGACGCCCAATCCCACCAGCGCACCGGCCAGTCCCTGCGGGCCAGCGACGCCCAGACCCGCCAAAGCGGCCATGAAGGGACCCGCCGCGAGGATGGGACCCACGCCGGGGATCACCAGAGCGCCCACGCCCGTGAGGATACCGAGCGCACCGCCGAGCAGTCCGCCCGCGGTTGCGCCGGCGCTCGAGGCTTGGGGGGCTTCCCGCTTGCTGCGCACATCGGGAAGCAGGACGGAGATGTCGGGGCTTGAGAATCCGGCCGATATCAAATCGGCGGCCCCGCGCTCTGCGTCCAGACTCGACGCATAGACTCCGAGAACACCGATGCTTTTGCCCGACATGGTCGCCTCCTATTGGTTCGATCGAGCCCACAGCCCGCGATATAACATAGGCCACAAATGTGAAGCTACTCTGTCAGCCAGTAGCGCGCCCTGCGGTCGGCTCTCGCCTCCCCCCTACGGCGTTAGGTGAATTCCGTCCGCCGCCAAGCGCACCGGACCCTGATAATTAGCGCGGATCGAGTCCAGGACTTGATCGTGTTGCTGATCGGTTGCCGGGGACAGATGGCTGAGCAGCACCGCGTGCACCGCCGCTTGCCTGGCAATCTCGCCGATCGCGAGCGGCGGTGTATGCAGGGTGTAGAGAATCGCCGGCGACCCGGGGGGATCGAGCACCACGCTGTTGAACACCAACAAATCACTACCCTTGGCGATGGTGCGCAGGGCAGCCAAACCTTGCGCGTCGATGTCGCCTGAGAAGGTGATGCTTTTGGCGGCATAGTCGATGCGGTAGATGACCGCGGGCGCATCACCGTGATGTCCCGCCACCGCCGAGATCTTCAGCTTGCCGTCTCGATGGATTGCCCGTGGAACGGCAGTTCCCAGAACGGGCGCCACAATGTCGTGCCCGCGGATGGTCATCGGCGCCGAAAAACTCTTGAGGTACGCAAAGGCACCGTCTCCGCCGAACAGTAAATCCAGATACCGCCGGGTCGATGGGAAGTAGGCGTCTTGTTTCGCACCCGCGGACCCCGCCGGCCCCCAAACGTTGAACACCACGGGCCCCGAGGCGGACACGACACGCGCCTTGAACAATCCAGGAAGCTCGCCAACGTGATCGATATGCAAGTGAGTAAGCAGGACCAGGTCGAGGCTTTGCAGCGACACGCCAGCCTTTCCCAGGGTTACGAATGATCCGGGGCCGGCGTCCACGATGATTCTCGGCGTTCCATCCAGCAACACAAGATAGCTCGACGCCGCGCGGCCGGTGGCGCCGGGGCCGCCGGATCCCAGTACGATGAGTTCTAGCGGAGCCGGCGTGTCGGCCAGTGAGGGCGAGTCATACCACGGGCCTGCCACCATTAGAAACATCATGCAGCAGGCGAATCTTGTTGCCGTCATGATCCTTGAGTCCTCGCATTCATTCCCGAGCCGTCCTTTGGTTTGCTGGAAACGTATCCGCACGGCGGATATACTCGAGCTGCATGGCTCGGCTCGTACTGTCCGATCAGAAGATACCTGACATGCGGATACTATCTTGGACCTGAAGCAACTCGAATACTTCCGACATGTCGCTGAGCTCGGGAGCTTCACCCATGCGGCAGCCTTTCTGTCGGTCGGCCAGCCGACCTTGAGCCGCCGGATCGCTGATCTTGAAGCGGAGTTCGGCCAGGATTTGTTCGAACGCAACGGCCGCGGCGTGGTGCTGACCGAGGCTGGCTCGCAATTATTGGAACACGCGCGCGGTATCTTGATGCAAGTCGGGCGCGCGTGTCAGGAGTTGGAGAGTCGCCGCAATGGCGATTCCGGGCACATCACGCTCGGCTTGCCGTCGAGTCTCGGCAATATCGTCACCGTGCCGTTGGTGAAAGCGTTTGGCGAAATGCTGCCGAATGCGCGGCTCGCGTTTGCCGAGGGTCTATCCGCCTACACTCTCGAGTGGCTGAGCATCGGGCGCATCGATTGTGCGCTTGCCTACAACGCGGCCGTTTCGGAAGGTTTCGACATCGTGCCGTTGCTCGATGACCAATTGTTCTTGATCGCGCCACCGTCGCGTTCGAAGAAATATGCCGCGTCCATATCGCTGCCCGAACTGGCCGATTATCCGCTCATCATTCCCGGCCGCCCTCACGCGAACCGCATGGCCGTCGAGCACGCCTTGGCGCACTTCGACCGCAAGATTCAAATTGCACATGAAGTCGAATGCATTCCGGCCATCGTCGATCTGGTGCGCCAGGGCCATGGCTTCGGGGTCTTGTCCTTGAATGCGGTCAATTCCTCGCCATGGGTTGATCACGTTCTCATCAAACCCATTCTCGATCCGACCTTGATGTTCTCCCTGGGGATCGTCACTTCCACACGGCGCCCGAAGAGTCCCTTCATGCGCAAAGCCGTGGACTTGATTCGCGACGTGGTGCACGAGGAAATCGTGCGCAGCCTGGCGCGCCACCCCCGAGTGGTGAAGCGCCGACTGGTCGCCAACTGACGGCGCCGGAACGGCATCGGCGATTCCACGCGTTTTGTTTCGAGTAGCACCGCAATATTGCGATGCAGCATGCGTCTAGGCCGCAACCGTGCGGCACATTATGGTTCGAACTATCCGGGTCTGCTAAGGTCACAATAATAGGTGAAGCAAAGAATGCTTTGAGAGAAGGACAGTGAGAGTCACCCCTGATAGGCAAACGCTGATCCTGGCGGGCGAGACGCCCCCACGGCGCAGCGTTGCCGGCTTGGACCCCGACGGTCTGGAGTCCCAGGGCGGCTCGGGTTCGCAGCGCGTCACCTTCTTCAGCGCTCGCCTCGACGCCAGCGTGATCGTCACTCGGGGCGAATACACACCGAACGCGAGCGTCGTAGCCTACGATTCGCAGCCCGGCCCCTCCGACCTCACGGCGGTCGCCTCTGGGTCCGCGCTGCCGGCCGCGGTGAGCAGCATCACCCCATCGGCAGCGATGACCACCACAAGCCCGCTGGCGTCCGCGGCATTGAACCGCGCTTATTCGAACAGCGCCGCGAGTGCGTATGCGCGCACGCAGGATCTTTCCGCCCGTATCCCCATCATTGATACCTACGCTTAGTTTAGTATTTATGCCGAGTGACGCAGCCGCGCAGAGCAACCGGATACGAATCAGTTCCGGGGAACTCACCGCTGAAATCGATCCCCACGGTGCACAGCTATCGCGCTTATCGGACAACGCATCGCACGATCTCCTATGGAACGGTGATCCGGCCGTCTGGACGGGACGGGCGCCGCTGCTGTTTCCCATCGTCGGTGTTCTTGCCGGCGGCAGTTATCGTTTGGGGGCAAACTCCTATCCGTTGTCGCGGCACGGATTTGCGCGCGGCAGGACTTTTTCGGTCGTGTCGGCAAACGCGGCCAGCGCGGCGTTCAAGTTGAGCGCAGACTCATCCACCCTGCAGATCTACCCATTTCGCTTCGAGCTGCTGGTGCAGTTCGAGCTGGCACGGTCCACGCTGGCCGTGATCACAACCGTCCGAAACCTGGGCAGCGAAGATATGCCCGCCAGTTTCGGTTATCACCCCGCTTTTCGCTGGCCGCTGCCGTTCGGAGAGAGCCGCTCGTCCCACTCGATCGAGTTCGAAACCGATGAACCCGAGCCCGTACGGCGTCTCGATCCCGCGGGCCTGCTGACGCCGGCGCGCCACCCTACTCCCATCGAACAGCGGCGACTGCCGCTGAGCGACGCACTTTTCCAGGACGATGTCGTCATCCTCGACAAGCTGCGGAGCCGCTCGGTCAGCTATGGCGGCCAACAGGGTCCGCGCCTGCGCATCGGCTTCCCGGATACGCCTTATTTGGGCATCTGGACAAAACCTGGCGCGCATTTCGTCTGCATCGAGCCGTGGCACGGCATCGCCGACCCCGTGGGGTTCGCCGGCGATTTCAAAGACAAGCCGGGCGTGTTCGTGCTCGGCGCCGGCAAGCAGCTGGCGGCCACCATGACGATTACCTTGGAGAGCTGAGCGCCATACGTTCGGGGGCGAGCTGCAACCCGAGCCTCTCGAGCTATTGCACGAGAGCCTCGAAAGTCATCGCTGATCCTTCTCTTCGCGCATACCCGGCGTGAGGTCTAGCAAAGTGCGCCGGGATGATGAGCGAATCTCGAGCGGCGCAGATCGCGGCGACACGGCGCCTTGTCTCGATGGCCATTTGCAGATCGTCACAGCCCGGAAGATGCAGTTCGGGATAGAGAATCTGCAGCGGGTGATGGAACACATCGCCCGTGAAGTAAGCCTCTTTCCCCTCGGAGGTAAGATGCAACATGGAGTGGCCCAGCGTGTGGCCGTAGGCAGGTTCGATTTCAGCGCTCGCTGATATGCGATGCCGGTCGCTCACGAGATCGGCAAGGCCCGCTGCGACGATCGGCAGCACACTGCGCTCGAACACGCCGGCGTTGTAGTCGACTGGATTGTGATCGGGGCGTCGATTGTCCCAGCGCGCATATTCCCGCCGCACATAGACATAACGCGCGTTCGGAAACGTCGGGACATAACGGCCCTCCCTCAGCCGGGTGCTCCATCCACAGTGGTCGTGATGCAGATGCGTGCAGAAGACGAAGTCGACCTCTTCCGGAGAGATGCCGGTGGAGGCGAAGCGCTCGATATATGGCGTATTGAGCCCGCTAAAAAACGGATACATGTGCGGACGATCGTTGCCGTTGCAAGGATCTATGACAAACACCTTGCTGTCGACGATCATGACCCAACTTTGAAACACGAACTCCCGCTTTCCGTCCGAGCTCAAGAAAAGCGGCATGAGCCAATGCCTGTTCGCCTCGATAAGCGCTTGATTCTGCGTCAACAACGCCATGGCCGAACTGATGGTCATCTCTTCGACACGATGGATCTGCGCGTTTCCCACTCGAATTGGCATGGCTTCCCTTCGAGCTCTAAACTCATACCGGCCACTGTATTGAGTTGGATGGCTATCGTAACCAATTCAATGACGATACAGTGTGGTGTATGCCTTCCAATCGCTCAGATCCCTGCCGAGCCGTTGCGCGGTGCGGGAGATGCACCAGGAGACGAAAATGCCCGACGCACTCATCATAGACGCCGCACGTACACCGCGCGCCATCGGCAAGCCCGGAAAAGGCGCGTACAACGGCATTCACCCGCAGCACTTGGCAGCTGCGGTACTGAAGGCGCTACAGCAGCGCAACGATCTCAACACCGCTGACATCGACGATGTCATCTGGGGCACCAGCGCGCAGAAAGGCACGCAGGCAGGCGACTTGGGCCGCATGGCGGCGCTTGATGCCGGGTTCGATATGCGCGTCAGCGGCGTAACGCTCGACCGTTTCTGCGGCAGCGGCCTCACGGCCGTCAATCTGGCCGCAGGCCAGCTCATGTCCGGTTTGGAGGACTTGATCATCGCCGGTGGCACCGAGATGATGTCGGTGGTCACGGCACTGGGTCAACAGGAGGTAGCGGCCGGCTTACGTTCGGGGGGTCTCGGCACCGGAAACCCGCGCTTGCAGCGCAGGTATCCGCAGTCGAATCAGGGGGTGTGCGCGGATGCCATTGCCTCGATGGAAGGCATCACCCGGGAATCTTTGGATGCATTTGGGCTGGAGAGCCAGCGGCGCGCCGCCCATGCCATCGCGGCCGGTTACTTCGATCGTGCCTTGATTCCGGTCGTGGACGAGGAAGGGCGCGTAGTCCTGGCCAAGGACGAGTATCCGCGCCCGCAAACCACAGCAGCCGATCTCGCGGCGCTCAAACCCGCTTTCGCGCAGATCGCTGACATGCCCAGCGTTGCGAACGGACCCACGTTCCGCCAGCTCATCAACCAGAAGTACCCTGACGTCAAGATCGAAGCGATGCACCACGTGGGCAGCTCGTCGGGTGTCGTCGATGGCGCCGCGGGCCTGTTGATGGCCTCCGGCGACTATGCGCGCAAGCATGGACTCAAAGGGCGCGCCCGCGTGATAGCCACCGCCAATATCGGCGACGATCCGACCCTGATGCTCAATGCGCCGGTGCCTGCCGCGCGCAAGATTCTGGCGAAAGCCGGCCTCACGGTGCAGGACATCGATCTGTGGGAAGTCAACGAGGCATTCGCTGTGGTCGTCGAGAAGTTCATCCGCGACCTGCGCATCGACCGCGACAAAATCAATGTCAACGGCGGTGCCATAGCGTTGGGACACCCCATCGGGGCCACCGGCGCCGTGCTGATCGGCACGCTGCTCGATGAATTAGAACGCCGCAATTTGCGGCGCGGGCTGGTGACGATGTGCGCGGCGGGCGGCATGGCACCGGCGATCATCATCGAACGCGTGTGACGCACCGGTCGAGTCGGGACTGGTCGGCTCTGCCGCCGGTCCCATGCTCATCGCATCAACGAGCCGGGGAAACAGCGGGAATTCGCAGCGAATAATAAGTGCGCGGCGCGGCGCGCAGCGTGAGTTTCGCGGGGCGGCAGGTCATGCCATCGAGATTTATACGCACGGTTTTTCGAAAGTCCTGACGTGCCGCGTCGCGAGCCTGGCTGTCGATGACTTCCGCAACCACCTGGCTATTTCCATCGGGCAAAGTGTCGCACTCACCCCATTTCAGCGAGAAATCGTGATCGGGGTTTGTGCCGCGATAGAGCATCGTCACGACCAATTGATCCGCTGTCGAATCATAAGCGACGCGTCCGAAATCTTCGGCCGCCGCGCTGCCAAAGGCGAATATCGCTGCGACGCCAAGCCATGCAAAGTAACTTCGTTTCACGAGACCACCTCGTTTGGCGGATTGATGACCGCCGCAGATTGTACATCGTCTCACCGGATGCAGCGCTAGAGGGTCAGCTCGGTTTTGGACGCCGAACGAGAACCGGCGATGGGCGCATTGCTGCCGGCGTGATAGGTATAGACGAGAGAGAACTTAACCTGCGCACTCTGGTTTTTTCCGGCGGAGTGCAGAGTCTTGGCGTGAAAGAACACGGCATCGCCCGGCTCGAGCAGCGGCGACACCGCGGTTTTGACGATGTCGGCATTGCCCGGCTCGTCCGTACGGAAGAATCTCGCAGCATCGAAGTGCCGGGAATCGAGCGCCAGGCAATGCGAACCCGGCACGAACCAGAGCGCGCCGTTCGCGGCCTCCTCTTTACCGAGTGCCAGCCACACCGACACCAGATCTTCGCGCTGGAACGACCAATACCGCACGTCGCGATGCCAGCCGGTCAAGCTGCCATAGCGTGGATGTTTGGTCATGAGGCAGTTGTGATGAGCGCGCGACATCAGGACGTCCTCGCGGAAATATGCCCGCATCCATTCGCGCACGCATGGCGCTGTGGCAATAGCCGCAAACGTAGGATCGCGCGCATAGGCGTCGAGAAGCCGGCGCACGGTCTCCCCGCCCGCAGCCGTCCGCGACTGCGGCGCACCGGGATATTGCAGATCGGCCTCGAATTCGACCGGCGCCGCGCGTCCGGCCAACTGCGCCCGGGCCACTTCGTTCAGCCTCTGCACATCGCTCTGCGGCACGAACCGGGGTACGACTACGTAACCGTGCTCGCGCAGGGCAGACAACTGCAGCGCTAAAGAAGCCTCCATATTGCTACCTCGCCGTTGTTACCGAAGTGCCCCTTACACCAGCTGCACCAGGGTGGAATACGACACGAGCTGCGCATCGGCCGTCAACAAGTGCAGCGGCTCGCTGATCGCCTGTGCGAGCAACAGTCGATCGAAGGGATCTCGATGCAGCGTGGGCAAGCGGCCCACCGCCACGGCGTGGCGCAGACTGATCGATAACGCCAAAAAGCCGCTGGCATTCACCGCGTCAGCCAACCGTTCGGGCTCGACGTGCAACCTGCCAAGTTGATGCTTGATCGTCGCTTCCCAGAGGCTCGCGCTGCTGACATACACAGCATCCGCCGCTTCAATCATCGACCAAGCGGCAGCGGAGAGCTTCGGATCATCGTCCACGCACCAAATGAAAATATGCGTGTCGAGGAGCAGGTTCACCCAGGCCCCTCGAAACTCTCGAGCAAATCAGCGGGCAGCGCCTCATCAAACTCCGGACCGAGATTGATCTGGCCCCTCAACACCCCACGTACGCGCTTTGGCCCGACCGTGCGCACAGGTCCTAAGACCGCGACGGGCTTGCCGGCCTTGGCGATAATCACCCGCTCCCCCTGCTGCATTGCATCAATCAATTTGGACAACTGGCTTTTGGCTTCATGAATGTTGTAAGTCGACACCGATTACTCCAATATGATCTAGCTAAGCTTAGCTAACACGCGCATCGAAAGCCACTTTATTTATAGATGCAAGGTCGAATGGCATCTGGCGGAGAGGGTGAGATTACTCGTCGCTGCGCTCCTCGCCCCTCCGGGCCGCCCCGCGGCGGGGCGTTATCTGCGCTTCGTCGCTGCCGCCATCGACTGAACGCAACCGACAACATCTTCGGTAGCATCTGGCGGAGAGGGTGAGATTCGAACTCACGGTGCCCGTGAAGGCACGCCAGTTTTCAAGACTGGAGCAATAAACCGCTCTGCCACCTCTCCAAATAAATCAATATGTTAAGGACCGTATTTGATTTATATTATAAAATTGATTGTTTGCGATTTTACCCGATACCTGCGTACCGTGCGAAAGACCGTGGCGACTGTTCGCCCCTAAGCAAGCCAGCGGCATCTCGAGCTCGGCAGCGCATTGAACTACCCGAGATCCGACCCCATCTTGCTGTCTTGGTGGCTAATTCGGCTCCCCGCCGCGGGGGGTGCTAAAATACCGGTTAGCTCAACTGGAGGATACGATGGCGACATTTCCGAATAACACCGCTTTTCGAAGCGCAAGCATCGATAGCCGTGCTCAATTCATTACCCGCACCTACACCCATGTAGTCGGCGGCATTCTCGGCTTCATTCTGGTCGAGATGGGTCTGTTCGAATCCGGGCTCGCCGAGCAGGTCGCTCGGTTCATGCTCGGCTTCAATTGGTTCCTCATTCTCGGCGCATTCATGTTGGTGGGTTGGTTGGCCTCGCGCACTGCACAGACCAGTTCATCCATCGGCATGCAGTATTTTGCGTACGGTGCCTACGTCGTTGCCGAAGCGCTGATATTCGTGCCCCTGCTCTACATCGCGGATGCCAAGGCGCCGGGCGCCATCGACAGCGCCACCCTGATCACGGCATTGGGGGCCGGCGGGCTGATGGTCGTGGCCCATCGAACACGCAAGGATTTCTCCTTCCTGCGTGCGGTTTTGATGTGGGGCGGCGTGGTCGCGCTGCTCGCGATGGTTGGCGGCGCAGTATTCGGCTTCCAGCTTGGAACCTGGTTCTCCGTGGCCATGATCGGTTTTGCGGGCGCCGCGGTGTTGTATGACACGTCGAACATCATCAA
>Ga0116129_1002056_pt1 | contig 10485 bp, 10 predicted proteins | sample June2015DPH_17_2_FD_89732 | JGI IMG/M metagenome (GOLD analysis project Ga0116129, IMG submission 89732) | Peatland microbial communities from SPRUCE experiment site at the Marcell Experimental Forest, Minnesota, USA - June2015DPH_17_10 | ecosystem: Environmental > Terrestrial > Soil > Wetlands...
CTGTGGGGCGCGCTGCTGGTCCACTATGCCGCGCGCGGCGGCCTGCAGGCGCTGCGCTATCCGTCGCTTCTGAGGGCGTCGTTCTCCCTCGCCCCCGCTAACCCGGCCAATCCTCCGCCGTGATGGTGGCCGCATCGGCGCCGACGATTTCCGACAGCGCATCGCGGCCGGTGCGCAGCAGCGTGGAAGCGAGATCGTTCTTGATGTCGTCGACGAGGCCAACGCCCTTGTAGATCAGCGAGGAATAAAGCTGGATCAGGCTGGCGCCGGCGCGGATTTTGGTCAGCGCGGCGCCGCCGCCATCGATGCCGCCGACGCCGATCAACGGAAACGCACCCTCGGCGCGCACGTAAGTTTCCGCCACCATCCGGGTCGACAATCGAAACAGCGGCCGTCCCGACAATCCGCCCTGCTCCCTGGCGCGGCCCTGTTCGCGCAAGCTCGAGGGCCGCGCGAGGGTGGTGTTGGCCACGATCATGCCGTCGACGCGGCGGGATCTGGCGATGTGAACCACGTCGTCGAGCTCGGCGAGGCTGAGATCGGGCGCGATCTTCAGCAACACCGGCGAATCGCCGGCGTTCCGCCGCACCCGCTCGCGCGCGTCGATCACCTTTGCCAGCAGATCGTCGAGCGCGGCGGATTGCTGAAGATTGCGCAGGCCCGGTGTGTTCGGCGAGGAGACGTTGATGGTAAAATAGCTCGCCACCGGCGCGAAGGTCTCGATCAGCCTCACATAATCGGCGACGCGGTCGGCGGAATCCTTGTTGGCTCCGACATTGACACCGACGACGCCGGAAAGATGCGCGCGCGCCGCCAGCCGCCGCAGCACCGCGGCAGCGCCGTCATTGTTGAAGCCCAGGCGGTTGATCACGGCCTGGTCGCGCTCGAGCCGGAACAGCCGCGGCCGCGTATTGCCGGCTTGCGGCCTCGGCGTCACGGTTCCGATTTCGACAAAGCCGAACCCCAGCCGCAACAACGCGTCCGGTACTTCCGCGCTTTTGTCGAAGCCGGCGGCCAGCCCGATCGGATTGGGAAAATTCAGCCCAAAAGCCCGCACCGCCAGTTTGGCATCGTCCGGCCTTGGCCGCACCGGCGGCAGCAATCGCAAGCCCTGGATCGCCAGACGGTGGGCGTCTTCCGGATCGAACCAGCGCAACAGCGGCAACGAGAGGGCATCGAAGGCGCGGATCACGGCTTCAACTCCGGGATGACGTGAGTGCCGTCGGAGCGCGCGGGCATATCGAGCACGCCGGTGACCGCGCCGAGATCGAGTTCGCCATAGAGATGCGGAAACTCTTCGTCGTTGCGCGAGGTCTCCCAGCGCAAGCTCTCGCCCAGCGCGCCGGCATCGACCGCGATCAGAAAAAGGCCGGTCTGGCCGAAGAAATGCTTTTTGGCCGTCTCCGCCACCTGCGAAGCGGTGGAAAAGTGAATGAAGCCATCGCGGAGATCGTCGGCGCTGCCGCGATACACGCCCTGCCGCTCGGCCTCGCGCCAGGCCGAAGCAGGACAGATTTTGTAGATTGTGCGCACCTCGCCGGGCGTCCTGCTTGTCGTTGGCATCTGTTGGGATTTCAAGGGAAATACCGGACCTGCGTTAAGACCGTATCGGCGGCACCGGCGCACTTCAAGGGTCGCATTCAGCCCCTTGCGCCGGATCGGGAAAACCGGTTTATTCAGGTAATAATTCCTAGACCTGCCAAAACTGACGCCATGGCCAAACAGCCGAAATCGCCCCGCGCCCTGACCCACGGCCAGATCTGGACCGCGCTGGACCGGCTTGCCGAGCGCGCCGGGCTGTCGGCTTCGGGGCTCGCCAAACGCGCCGGGCTCGATCCCACCACCTTCAACAAGTCCAAGCGCATCACCCCTGACGGCCGCGAGCGATGGCCTTCCACCGAATCGGTGGCCAAGGCGCTGGCCGCCACCAACGCTTCGATCGACACCTTCGTGCGGTTGATCGGCGATTCCGCGCGGGCCGTGCAATCCGTGCCGCTGCTCGGTCTCGCGCAAGCCGGCGCCGGCGGCCATTTCGACGACAGCGGCTATCCTGCCGGCAAGGGCTGGGATGAGGTGGCGTTGCCGTCTGCCCGTGACGAGCACGCCTACGCGCTGGAAATCTCCGGCGACCAGATGAAGCCCGCTTTTCGCGACGGCGACGTCATCGTGGTGTCGCCGGGCACCCCGATCCGGCGCGGCGACCGCGTGGTGGTGAAAACCACCGATGGCGAGGTGATGATCAGGGAAATGAAGCGCCGCACCGCGAGGACGCTGGAGTTGCAGTCGCTCAATCCGAACCACGTCGACCGCACGCTGGCGGCCGACGATGTCGCGTGGATCGCCAGGATCGTTTGGGCGAGCCAGTAGACTCTTCCTCTCTCCCCTTGTCCCCTTGTGGGAGGGCGTGCCGCAGCAAAGCAAGAAGGGTGAAAGGTTCTATCCGCGGAAACAGACCCCTCATCCGGCAGCCTTCGGCTGCCACCTTCTCCCACAGGGGGAGAAGGAAGAAGAAAGAAGGGGAAAAAATCACCCCGACCTTGCCAGCGCGCCGTCGATCATCGCCACCGCATTGGCCAGTCCATACACGGCGACGAACGAGCCGAAGCGCGGGCCTTTTTCCTGACCGAGCAACACCTGGTAGAGCATGTTGAACCAGTCGAGCGAGACGCCCGGCCGGCCGTCCTTGCCCTTCTTCACGGCATCAAGGAACGGCTCGCGGCGGCCGATCTCGTAGACCACGTTCTGGATCTCCTCGGCCGACGAGGCGGGCGACAATTGCGACAGCGCGTCGCGCAAATCCTGCAACGCGGCGCGTTCATTGTCGGTCGGCTCGCGGAATTTCTTGGTCGGCGCCACGAAGTCGCGATAATAATTGATGGCATAGCCGACCATGGCATCGAGTTTCGGGTGGGTCTGCGGCGTCACGCCGGGCCGATAGCGGCCGATGAAACCCCACAGCGTGGCGGCATTCTCCGCGTTCGACGACGACACCAGCGTCAGCAAGAGCTGGAAGGTGACGGGCATGTCGGCCAAGGGCGGATGGCCGGCATGGATGTGCCAGACCGGATTGGCGAGTTGCTGCCGGGCATCCTGCCGCGGAAAACCGTCGAGGAATTGCTGGTAGTCATCGACATTGCGCGGGATCACGTCGAAATGCAGCCGCTTGGCCGCCTTCGGCTCGCGATACATGAACAGCGACAGCGATTCCGGCGACGCATAGCGCAGCCACTCGTCGATGGTGAGGCCGTTGCCCCTCGACTTGGAAATCTTCTGGCCCTTGTCGTCGAGGAACAGTTCGTAATTGAACCCTTCCGGCGGCAGGCCACCGAGTGCCGTGCAGATCTTGCCCGCCAGCTTGACCGAATCGATCAGGTCCTTGCCGGCCATCTCGTAATCGATGCCGAGCGCGGCCCAGCGCATCGCCCAGTCCGGCTTCCATTGCAGTTTGCAACGCCCGCCGGTGACGGGAAGCGTGACGCGCTCGCCGGTCTCGGGATCGTCGTAGGAGATCGTGCCGGCCTTCGCGTCATGCGCCACGACCGGCACATACAGCACCATGCCGGTGCGCGGACAGATTGGCAGGAACGGCGAATAGCTGGCGGCGCGCTCCTCGCGCAAGGACGGCAGCATGATCGCCATCACCTGATCGATGCGCTCCAGCACGCGCAGCAGCGTGGCGTCGAATTTTCCGGATGTGTAGTAATCGGTCGAGCTGGCGAACTCGTAGTCGAATCCGAAAGTATCGAGAAAGGCGCGGAGCCGGGCATTGTTGTGGGCGCCAAAGCTGGCATGGGTGCCGAACGGATCCGGCACGCGCGTCAGCGGCATGCCGAGATGCCGTTCCAGCATCTCCTTGTCCGGCACGTTGTCCGGCACCTTGCGCAGGCCGTCCATGTCATCGGAGAACGCGATCAGCCGGGTCTTGATCCTGTCCTCGGTGAGCACGCGGAATGCATGGCGCACCATGGTGGTGCGCGCGACCTCGCCGAAAGTGCCGATATGCGGCAGGCCCGACGGCCCGTAACCGGTCTCGAACAGCACCTCTTCCTTCGGCTTTTTCTTCAGTCGCGCGACGATCGCTTTGGCCTGCTCGAACGGCCAGGCGTTGGACTGCTCGGCGAGCGCGCGCAGGTCGTTCGGACTGGCGGCAAGATCGATCGTGGGCATCAAGAAAGGCTCCGGCCAGCAAACTGGCATGTTTTTAATATAGCCGTCATTGCGAGCGAAGCGAATGGGGTTCTAAAACGGGCTGACGGAGAAATAGCGCAGCCACAGATCGGTGTAGCGGCCCTTTTCCCACAACCGGAACAGCGCCCAGTTCAGCGACTGTCGCAACAGGTCGTTGCCCTTGCGCACGGCAATCCCGATGCCCTCGCCGAAATAGCGGCTTTCGACGAACGGCCCGCCGGAGAACGCGCAGCATTCGCCCGAATCGGTGCCGTTGACCCAGAACGCCAGCGAGATCGCGTCGCCGAAAATGAAATCGACCTCGCCGCGCCGCAAGGCAAGCCGCAGCGCCTCGTCATTGGGATAGGAATGCAGTTCGGCGTCGGTGAACATCGCCTTCAGATAGGCCTCGTGCGAGGTTCCCGCGACGACGCCGACCTTCCTGCCTTCGAGATATTCCGGGCGGACCTCCGACATCACCGCGTCGCGTCGCGACACGAACCGCGCCGGCGCCCGGTAATACGGATCGGTAAAATCGAGCCGGGCGCGCAATTGCGGCGTCACCGCCAGCGAAGCAATGATGGCGTCGCCCCGATTGCTGGCGATGGCATCGATCAGGGTCTCGAACCGCCGCATCTGGATGGTGCAGGTGACCTTGATCTCCTCGCAGAGCTGCCGCGCCAGATCGACATTGAAACCGGCGGGATTGCCGTCGGGACCGGTGAAATTGAAGGGCGGGTAGTCGGTTTCGGTCAGAAACCGGATCACCGTCAGCCGCGACAAATCAGGCCGGTCCGGCCGCCGCCGCGGATCCCAGAAACCGGGCACCGCCTGGGGCGCCGCTTCGGCCGGCGGCTTTGCGACGGTTTGGGCCTGCGCGGTGCCGCCGGGCAGCGGCGCCAGGGCCAACAGCACGCTCGTGGACAACCCGGCCAGCCACCCTCCAGCCAGCCATGGAGGGATTGTTCGCGATTTCTGTAACAAAGCTTTCAGTGCCTGCATTCCCGACGATTTTCCGGATTGGATGGCCTTATAGACCATCCGGCGCCAGAAGAGGCGAATTGCTTTGCCGCATGGCGGCCTCGGCGCGCCGCAGTCAGAGGTAGCGCTTCAGATCGGCCGCGGCGGCCTCGGGCGTCCGCTTGAGATTGAAGGGCGAGACGAAGTGGCCGTCACGGTCCATCAGATAGATCAGCGCGGTGTGATCCATGGTGTAGTCGCCATCCTTCAGCGGAACTTTTCGGGCATAGACCCGGTAATCCAGGATCGCCCTGGCCACCGCATCCGGATCGCCGGTCAGACCCTTCAGATGCGGATCGAAGCTCGACAGGTAATCCTTCATCGCCGCACTTGTGTCGCGCTCCGGATCGACCGAGATGAAATAGGCGTTGACGCGGTCGGCGTCCTTGCCCATCGCGCGCAGCACCTCGGATATCTCGAACAGCGACGTCGGACAGACGTCGGGGCAATGGGTGAAGCCGAAGAAGATCAGCGTCGGGCGCCCTTGCAGGTTTTTCTCGGTCACGGTCTGGCCGGCCTGGTCGGTCAATTGAAAGGGCCCGCCGATCGCAGCGGGCGCCGCCACGCTTCGCAATCCGCCGAGCGCCCACAGCATCAGCAATAGCCCGACCACCAAACTTCCGGCGAAGGCGGCGACGATGACCAGCGGGCGGGCGGTTCGATCCATCGTGAAATTCCCTTATCCAATCAGAAGCAGGCCGAGATGCCGGACGTAATCATCTCGAAGAACACCGCCGTTCCATAATGGAACCAGAGCAGCAGCGCGGCGAGCAGGATCACGGCGCCAAAACCCGCACCGCCGATCACGATCGCCGGCGCAATCCTGCGCGAGGGCCCAAATGCGGCGGGCATTTCCTGCGGGGTGAAAACCGGCTGAGCCATGCGCGACCATCTGAAAGAGCGGGCATCGGCGACCCGGCCCGGCTGCCGCTCGCCCATGTCATACTCAGATAGAGCCAGCCGCGCCGCCGGACAAGCACCCCGAAGCGGGCGCCGATCACGTCATGCTGATGAAAAGCAGCCCCCCGGCGAGGCAGACAGAGCCCGTCAGCGGACCGTGAAGGCCTGGGCGTCGAGATAGCAGGGCCTGAACATGCTCATCAATTGCTTGCCGCGCAGGAAAATCATGTTCCGTGTCAGCCCGCCGCGCTGGGCGATCCAGCGCCGCACCGGCGAGGGATACATCGAGTACAGCATCTGGGTCGCCTCTGGATTGGTGACCGCGCGGCCGTTGGCGCCGAAATCCCACGCCGCGTGGAATCCCAGACTGGCGTGCGACGTTACGCATATCCTGTCGTGCGGAACCGCGCCGAGGACGATGGTGCAGGCCGATGCGCATAGACCGTCGATGACCACGGTCTCGCCCGAACTGCGCAGGACCTGATATTTGTCCACATAGGTGCCGATCCGGCCGCCGCGGTCCTCGGCAATCCGAACCGCCGCATGGCTAGCCCCCACCCCGGCCAGCAGCAGAACCGCCGCGAGCAACCCGGTCACAAACTTCATATCCTGCCCCAGTCCCAACCTGTCGAACCCCAATCTGACCATATCTGACGTCTTGAGTGATGCAGCCGCCACCGTGTTGCGGGATCGCGATTTTGTCCAGATGCGAGGGGTAGCTCAAAACAAATTCAAATAGAGTGTTGCTTGCAGGCTGCACATTTCCGCCGAAAAGTCCCAAACTGGAACATCCTGGGCTCCGGTCGCGGCCCCGGGGGCCGCACGCAAGTTCTATTTGCCGTTGACCGCCGGCAATGTCGCGGGCTTTCATCCGGGCAGGACGGGACCGGCGGGATGGCAAACGATGCGGACGTAATCGTGGTCGGCGGCGGCCTTGCCGGCCTCGTCGCGGCGACCGAAATCGCCGACGCCGGTAAACGCGTCATCGTGGTCGACCAGGAGGGCGAACAGAGCCTGGGCGGCCAGGCTTTCTGGTCGCTCGGCGGATTGTTCCTGGTGGATTCGCCCGAGCAGCGCCGGCTCGGCATCAAGGACAGCTTTGATCTCGCACTGCAAGATTGGATGGGCTCCGCCGGCTTCGATCGCAAGGAGGATGTTTGGCCCAAACGCTGGGCGGAAGCTTACGTCGCCTTCGCCGCGGGAGAAAAACGCGGCTGGCTGCGCACGATGGGCCATCGAATCTTCCCCGTCGTCGGCTGGGCCGAGCGCGGCGGCTACGATGCCATGGGCCATGGCAATTCGGTGCCGCGATTCCATGTCAGCTGGGGCACCGGCCCCGGCGTGGTCGAACCGTTCGAGCGGCGGGCGCGGCAGGCACAGGCGAGGGGCCGCCTGACGTTCAAGTTCCGCCACCGCGTCGATGCGTTTGAGATCACCACCGGGGTCATCGATGGCGTCAGCGGCACAATCCTGGAGCCTGACGATGCCCCGCGCGGCAATAGCAGCTCGCGCAAGGCCGCCGGCGACTTCACCCTGCACGCCCAGGCCGTGATCGTTGCCTCTGGCGGCATCGGCGGCAATCACGATCTGGTCCGGCAGAATTGGCCGAAGCGCCTGGGCGACGCGCCGAAAAATTTGATTTCCGGCGTAGCCGAACACGTCGATGGCAGGATGATCGGGATCACGGAGGCCGCGGGCGCGCGGCTGATCAACCGCGACCGGATGTGGCACTATGTCGAGGGCATCAGGAACTGGTCGCCGATCTGGCCGCGCCACGGCATTCGCATTTTGCCGGGACCGTCGCCGATGTGGTTCGATGCGTCAGGCAGGCGCCTGCCCTCGCCGCTGTTTCCCGGCTCCGACACGCTCGGCCAGCTGCAATACATCATGTCGACCGGCTACGACTATTCCTGGTTCGTGCTGACCCAGGGCATCATCAAGAAGGAATTTGCCCTTTCGGGCTCGGAGCAGAATCCCGATCTCACCGGCAAGAGCTGGCTGATGACGGCGCGGCGCGCCACCAACAAGGGCGCGCCGGAACCGGTGGAAGCGTTCAAGCGCAACGGCGCGGATTTCATCGTGCGCAGGAATCTGGCCGATCTGGTGGCCGGCATGAATGCGCTCAGCGGCGACAATTTGCTCGTCCTCGAACAGCTGAAAGCGCAGATCGAGGCGCGCGACCGCGAGATATCAAATCCTTACGTCAAGGATACCCAGGTGATGAATATCCACAACGCGCGAAAATATATCGGCGACCGGCTGATCCGCACCGCGAGGCCGCACCGGATTCTAGATCCCGCCCATGGCCCGCTGATCGCGGTCAAACTCAACATCCTGACCCGCAAGACGCTGGGCGGATTCGAGACCGATCTCGATTGCCGCGTGTTCGGCCGCGACGGCAACATCATGCCGGGACTTTACGCCGCCGGCGAAGCGGCCGGTTTTGGCGGTGGCGGCATGCACGGCTATCGTTCGCTGGAAGGTACTTTTCTCGGCGGCTGCCTGTTCTCGGGTCGCAATGCCGGGCGGGCGGCGGCGAAGGCGGCCGGGTAAAGGGGGCTGCCCCGGCTATCCGGGGCGGTCGCGCGCTCCGCTGCTCCCAAAACAAAGCCGCGCCAACCCGAGGGCTGACGCGGCGATGAAGCTTCTGTTGCCAGGTGCTCCGGACCCCGAACAGGTTACGCCGCGAGGCGCACTTCGTTCAATGCAACGTTATCGTTTGCATTTAGGTTTTTGACCCGATAACGGCGGTATCATGCCGGGCACAATTCGGAACTTCTTCGCGACCATCGATCCTGTTTCGCCCCCGCCTTGGCAGCCCGGGGATTCGGCCTTGCGGCAAAATCGATCTCACCGGGATGAGACCTTTAAGCTCGAGCTGCCAGGGTGGAGGCGCCGGGTACTGCCCCCGGGTCTGCCCGCGGTCCGCTCCAAGTTTCAGCGCCATCGTCTTGCGACAACGGGAATATAGACGCCATCCCCGGCGAAAGCTAGGCTGAACGGCATCGTGCCGCTTTGACCACGCATCTAGCGGCCTTCACCGAAATTCGCGATATCGGCGATCACCCTGACCCGCACGCGGCGCGCGTTACCGGGCAAACAGGCGATCGGGATTTCGTCGATATCCAGCACGGTGGCGTGCAAGGGTTGAGCGCGAATCGCTGGAGCTTGAAGCGGGTCAATCAGACCGGCGGAACTTTATGTCGATTTCGCGCGACGACCTTGTCACCGCGCCCTGTGTCGATGATCTTGTTGTTGGCAAGACCCGGTTGACAACTTCCGCTAGCCGGTTACCCTATTCTGATGGGGATTGCGATCTCCCCACGAGGCGACATGCCAGAGAATCGCGTCCAGCGTAACGCAAGGGCGCAATGTGTCGGCCATCAACTCAATCTCCGCGGAAAAACTTGGACGACTGATCGGGACGCCGCGATGTCCGGCACTGATCGATGTTCGTCCGAAGGACGATTTTGACGCCATTCCCGAGCTGATCCCGGGATCGATGCGGCGAACGCACTCCGATGCTCCGGAATGGGCCAGCCAATTCGCCGGTCAATCCGCCGTCGTGGTTTGCGGCACCGGATCGACACTGAGTCAGGGCACCGCGGCCTGGTTGCGTCACGCCGGCGTCGCGGCCGACGTGCTCGAATACGGATTCGACGGCTGGAAAAAAGCCGCGCTGCCGCTCTTGAAAGCTGGCAATATGCCGGCGCTGGACGACCACGGACGTTCCGTCTGGGTCACTCGCGCCAGGCCGAAAGTGGATCGTATTGCCTGCCCATGGCTGATTCGCCGTTTCATCGACCCACGCGCCGTTTTTCTGTTCGTGGCCACCTCCGAAGTTCCTGGCATAGCCGAACGGTTCGGCGCCGTGCCGTTCGATCTCGATGGCGTGTTCTGGAGTCATCGAGCGGAAAAATGCACGTTCGATCTCATGATCGAGGAATTTGGCCTGACGATCGAACCTCTCATGCGCCTTGCCACGATTGTCCGGGCCGCCGATACCGGGCATCTGGAGCTTGCGCCGCAGGCTGCCGGTCTGCTCGCCGCATCGCTTGGATTGTCGCGCATGTATACCGACGATCTGGCGCAACTCGAGGCCGGGCTTTCGCTCTATGATGCCTTCTATCGCTGGTGCCGCGATGCAGTTGACGAAACCCACATCACGCATTCCAGACGATCCGGCATTTGATCCCACCATGCGACACTTGCTCGGAAAAGAATGATGCGAAGAAAACTCATAATCTGGTGTTTTTGCGTGATCGCAGCGGTTGCCGCCCTCCTCGCGTCGCTCTACGCCATCTTTGTCCCCGGATTGTCGACCGCTGCCAAAGAGCCACCGGCCGCCGAGACACTGATCGCGACCTGGCTGTTGCATCAGAGCGTTCCCGACGACGC
>Ga0116129_1002057_pt1 | contig 10482 bp, 7 predicted proteins | sample June2015DPH_17_2_FD_89732 | JGI IMG/M metagenome (GOLD analysis project Ga0116129, IMG submission 89732) | Peatland microbial communities from SPRUCE experiment site at the Marcell Experimental Forest, Minnesota, USA - June2015DPH_17_10 | ecosystem: Environmental > Terrestrial > Soil > Wetlands >...
GGTGACTTACTATGAACAGCTTCAGCGCATGGGGCTGCTTTATTTGTGAGCCAACACCGCGCAGCTGCCTGTGAATGCCTAAGGCGAGAGTTTGCAGGAGAGCCGGATGCCGGGAAATCCGCACGTCCGGTTCGACGAGCGGAGAGTCGGACGGCATTTCGGTGCTCGCCCTCTCTCCTACTCTGCCGTCCCTGCGTCGAAATGTAGTTCGTCCCGGTACAATGAGATTTGGAAAACCGGGAAATCGCGCGCATCCTCTGGGAAACGGCCGACCTCATGGAGATCGCGGCCGAAGATTCGTTTCGCATTCGCAGCTACCGCAACGGCGCCACGGCGGTGGAAGGCCATCCTGAGCGAATCGCCGATATTCTGCGCGACTCCTCGCGCAAAGTGACGGAGATTCCCGGCATCGGCAAGGGACTGGCGCACGTGCTCACGGAAATTGTCGAGCGCCAGTCGTGCGAGCGCCGCGATGAATTGGTCCAGAAATTTCCACCCGGCGCGCTGGAGTTCCTGAAGATCCAGGGGCTCGGCCCCAAAAGCATTGCGCTCATCTTCGAGCACTTTCAGGCCAGGACTATCGACGATCTCGAGCGCCTCTGCAAAGAGCAGAAGCTGCGCGATCTGCCGCGCATGGGCGCCAAGCTGGAAGAGAAGGTGCTCCGCTCCATCGCGCAATACCGTCAGCGCACGGGGCGCTATCTGCTGAGCTACGTCGAAGGCATTGCGGAGGAGTTGATCGAGACGCTGCGGCAGGTTTCCGGCGTGGAGGCCATCACGCCTGCCGGAAGCCTGCGCCGCGGCCGCGAGACCGCGGGCGATCTGGATTTGCTGGTGACCGGTCCCGAGGCCGTCAATGCGCTCGAGCGCTTCATCGCCTGGCCGCGCGTCGAGGAGGTGCTGGGCCGCGGCGAGAACAAGGCCAGCGCGAAAGTGGGCCGCGAAGGCTTGCAGGTGGATGTGCGCGCGCTCAAGCCCGAGAGCTTCGGCGCCGCGATGCAATATTTCACCGGCAGCAAAGACCACAACGTGGCGATTCGCACGCGCGCGGTGAAGATGGGCCTCAAGCTGAGCGAATACGGCCTGTTCCGCGTCGAGGGCGATGCGAAAGTCGCGGGTGAAACCGAGGAAGGCGTATACGAAGCCCTGGGCCTCGCCTGGATTCCTCCAGAGCTGCGCGAGAACTGCGGCGAGATCGAAGCGGCCGAAGAGCGGCGCCTGCCGGACCTGGTGGAGCTGCGCCAGATTCGCGGCGACGTCCACATGCACACCACCGAGACCGACGGCCGCGCGACGCTGGAAGAGATGGCCGCGGCCGCGCGCGAGCGAGGTTACGAATACATCGCGATTACGGATCACTCGAAGGCGCTTGCCATGGCGAACGGACTCGATGAGCGCCGCGTGGTGGCCTTCGCCAAACAGGTGCGCGAGATCAACCGCAACGGCCTTGGCATCCGCGTGTTTTCGGGGCTGGAGTGTGACATCCTGAAAGACGGCGCGCTCGACGTGGAGAACGATGCGCTGGCGGAACTCGACATGGTGATTGGCAGCGTGCACAGCCACATGAATCTGGAAGCGGCGGAGATGACCGACCGGCTGCTGCGCGCGCTGGAATGTCCGCATTTGCGGATTTTGGGCCATCCTACCGGGCGCATGCTGTTGCATCGCGATCCCTTTCCATTCGATTTCGAACGCGTCGTGGCGGAAGCGGTTCGCCGCGGCGTGTGGCTCGAAGTCAACGCCAGTCCCGAGCGCCTCGACCTGAGTGGCGCCATGGCGCGGTCCGCCAAAGCCAAGGGCGCCAGCTTCACTATTTCGACGGATGCGCACCACCCCAAGCACCTCGCCAACATGCGTTACGGCGTGCTCACCGCGCGGCGCGGATGGCTGGGGCCGCGCGACGTGATGAATACGCGCTCCGCGGACGATTTCGCAGCGGCTCTACAAACACGATCATGAAAATCATTTCTTCTCACGAAGCTTATAAGTGCAGTTTGTTTCAAGTAACTGAAGACGAGGCCGTGGATAAGAAGTCCGGCTTCCAGATCAAGCGCTCGGTAGTTCGCCACGCCGGCTCCGCTGTGATGATGGCCGTGGACGATAAGAAGCGCATCCTGCTGGTGCGTCAGTACCGTTTGCCGGCGGACAAATACCTTTGGGAATTGCCCGCGGGCAAGCTCGACGAAGGCGAGAAGGCTCTACAAGCCGCCAAACGCGAGTTAGTGGAAGAGACCGGTTACAAAGCCAAGACCTGGACTAAGCTGGCGCAATTCTTTCCCAGTCCGGGATATGTGCAGGAGCGGATGACTATCTATCTGGCGACCGGTCTCACCGCCGGCGAAGCGAAGCCCATGGAGGATGAGCGTATTGAAGCGCAATGGTTCAAGCGTAAGGAAGTGGCGAAGATGATCGATAAGGGCGAAATTGAGGACGCCAAGACGATCATCGGATACTACCGGTGGCTGGCGCTGAAGTAGCGGGCGATCCGTCTTTCCATGTCCGATGGGAGCTGACGGCGAGTCTCAGGCTTCCCCGTCCGCCGAGTCTTATCGGCGTTCATCGGCGTTTATCGGCGGCTAATAACTCGTTTCGATTTTGTCTCGAAGCGCTGTCCTGGACTAGCCAACCCTCGCAAACCATAACCACCCCCACAGTAACCATCGGCGGCGAACAAGCCCAGTTATCATCCTCCGGCCCTCGCGCCAGATCCGTCGAGTACCGTGCGGATGCGCTAGTCCCGGACAGTTCGTCTAAACGCGCCGCCGTCCCCTATTGATCGCCATCGTAGGCGAAATCTCGAACACAGTCTCCATCGCCCGCGCAAGCCACCAGCGCCCAGCTCTATGCGACCTCTGGCGTTGCCGTGGGCTCCTATGGCAACTCTTATATCGCCGATGATCTCGACCGCCGCGTCCGCAAGATTTCGAACGGGGCGATCACAAGCGTGGCGGGAAACTTGACAGCAGGCCTCAGCGGCGACAACGGTCGAGCCACCAACAAAGCTTACCCCGCCAGGCCCCCGCCTGACGCGGCTTCCACGCAAGTGCGCGGCGCCGTTTCGTAAGCCGAAGCTACAAGCTGCGGAGCCCTACGACGCCTCCGCGCTATTACTTAAGACGTTCTGTATAGCTAAACCGGGGGTGGCGCCAACTCCTCCCCCATAGACATTCATCGCGACCTTGCCTCTCAAGTGTTGTTCCTTCTGGCGCCCTATGTATTTCAGCCAATTTCCGTAGATGCTTCTAGCGGTCGAATGCCATGTGTTCGGAATATGGCTCTCCGCCACGGCGGCTGCGACACCCGCCAATAGCGCCTCGCGGGAGCCGGACATAGCTCTCTCGCGTAGCGCTGTCAATGCATCCGCAGTGGCGTTATTGAAGTAAGTCCGCGGCAGTGACGGGTACGCATCCGTCTCTCCCCTGAGATAACGCCCTACATCTCTGCGATATTCCAGCAGCAAAGTATCGGATTCGTACTCCGGATGGCCCTGGAAGAAGACGAACAGGCTATTTCGGCGCTTGACGAATGTGTCCACTCCGGCGTCCTGAGCGCGCATGAGCACGTTATATCCGCACGCGGTCAGCTCGTTCTCCGGTATATCGTTCCACCTGGAATGCGGCATCTTGAGGCTTGAGGGCATGCCGGCCATCAACTGGTGATCGGACAATTGCGTGCACTCTAAGATACCGCAGCGCTTCTCGTGACCGGTGCGCCGCGCGATGCCATCCAGGTGGAGAACCGCGGCATGCGCAGCCAGGCAGGACCAAATAGTCGAGTGGGTGTTGTGGTTCGCCCACTTGAGAACGCTTGTCAGGCTCCCCCAATATGGCTCGTCCATCAGGTTCGGCGTCCGCGGCGCCCTCCCGGTCACGATGAGGCCATCGAGGCGGCCGTTCCACAGGTCTTCGACGCCGGAATAGAAGCGGCTGACATGGCGCCGGCCCGCGCCGTTACGAGGAACATCCGGCAAGGCGTAGAGAGACAGGCGCACCAGGATGCCGCCGGACGCCGAGTCGAGTAGGGTGAGGAACTGGCGTTCGGTTGCCTCCAGGGCCGCGTCCGGCATGTTGTTGATTAAGCCGATATGGATGCGCCTGCCAGTGGAGTTTGGGAGCCCGGCGGGCGATTTCCCGCAAAGGCGCAGCGTGTGCGCCAACAACTCGTGACTTGACGAATTTCCGTCTAAATAGACTGGCATCGGACTCTCTCCCAGGACTCTCCGCTTGAGACTGTCCGTTCGTTATGCGCCGCGTTGAGCGCCCGATCGAGGTCTGCCACGATATCGTCGATGTGCTCGATGCCAATACTGAGCCGAATCATCTCCGGCTTCACCCCGGCGCTGCGTTGTTCTTCGGCGGACATCTGCCGATGGGTGGTGGAGGCCGGATGGCAGGCCAACGACTTGGCATCGCCCAGATTGACGACCCGCTTGACCAGATCGAGCGCATCGTAGAACTTCTTGGCGGCTTCGAAGCCTCCCTTGATTCCGAAGGTCATCAGCGAGCAGGCGCGGCCGTTTAGATATTTTTGCGCCAGAGCATGATAAGGATTGTCGGGGAATCCCGCATAGTTGACCCACTCAATCCCCGGGTGGCTGCGCAGGAATCCGGCTACGGCTCTGCCGTTTTCCACATGACGCTCGACGCGCAGAGCGACCGTCTCAATTCCCTGCAGCAGCAGGAAAGCGCTCAGGGGCGGCAAGACGGCGCCAGTGTTTCGCAGTAAGACGCCGCGGCACCGCGCAATGTACGCGGCAGGCCCGTAACGATCGGTGTAGACCAATCCGTGATACGAAGGGTCCGGCCGGCTGAACATTGGAAAACGCGCGGCATTCTCTTTCCAGGGGAACTTACCGCTGTCGACGATGACTCCGCCGAGCGTCGTGCCGTGGCCGCCCAGAAACTTGGTTAGGGAATGCACGACAATGTCGGCTCCGTATTCGATGGGCCGCAGAAGGATGGGCGTGGCGACGGTGTTATCGACGATCAGCGGCACGCCGTGTCTGTGGGCCGCGCGAGCCAGCGCTTCGATGTCGCAAATGTTTCCCGCCGGATTGCCGACGCTTTCACAAAATACCGCCCGCGTTTTGTCGTCAATCAGCTTCTCGATAGCGTCCGGCCGATCCGTCTCCGCGAAGCGCACGGTGACTCCCAGGCCTGGCAGAATATGCGTGAACAGCGTGTGCGAGGCGCCGTAGAGTTGGGGAACCGAGACAATGTTGCTGCCTAATTCGGTGACGTTGAGCGTTGCATAGTTGACCGCCGCTTGTCCGCTGCTCACGCATAAAGCCTCCAGCCCGCCCTCTAACGCAGCGACCCGCCGTTCCAGCACTGCGGTGGTAGGGTTGCCTACACGGCTATAGCGATATCCATCGGCCTCGAGGTTGAACAATGCCGCGGCATGATCGGCGCTATCGAACTCATAGGCGACCGTCTGATAAATCGGTACAGCTACGGCCTTCGTCGTGGGATCGGTTTCGTAGCCGCTGTGAATCGCGATCGTCTCGGGCTTCATGGGTGTGCCAGTGCGGCGGCTTCAACGTGCTTCGAACCTGCTTGGCGCTCCTCTTGGAGCACAAGCTGGTTCATCTCGCGCACCACCCAGTCGATATCTGCCTCAGTCGTCTTAAAACTGGTGATGCACGCCCGTACAACGGCAGCGCCGCCGATCCGGGCTTCCGACATCCAGGCGATCTGGCGCCCCACGAGATCCGCCACGAATTTGGAGCTGTTCAGCCCGTCCCTGGTGAAGCACACCACAGGCAGCGGCGTGTCGTTAACCACGCGCCACCCCGAGCGCTTTAGCGACTCGCGCAGGACGCAGCCCATGTTAGTCTGGTGCTCGATCATTTTGGCGTACCCGGATTCGCCGTGTTGCGCCAGCGCAAAGAAGAGCTTTAGGCCGATAAAACGCCGCGACCACTGTACCGACGTCGCGTACGGATCGGCAAAACCTCCAGCGGTGTTCCCAGGCATGAAAGAAGTCTCGGCGCGGAATGCCTCACTCACGGACTCGGGATGCCGGCAGAAGAACATTCCCGCGCCCATCGGGACAGAGAACCATTTGTGCGCGTCGCACGTGATGGAGTCCGCGGCGTCGATTCCGGCGAGATGACCCTTGAGGGCCGGTGACAGGATCGCCGCGCCGCCCCACGCGGCATCGACATGGAACCACAGACTCTCCGACCGGCAAAAACGGGCCAAGTCAGGCAAGGGATCGATCACTCCCGCGGCCGTCGTTCCGGCAGTGCCGACTACCATGAAAGGCGCGAATCCGCTCTTCCTGTCTTCGGCCACTTGTCTGGCAAGATCCTCGAGATCCATCTTCAGGTCGTGGCGCGTCGCTACTATTCGGACCGCCGCCCGACCGAGTCCGGTCATGTGTGCGATCTTATTGAACCCGTGATGGGCCTCGCCCGTCAGGTAGATGGTTGGCGTAGCGTTGAGGGTCCGGAGACCGCCTTCGCCATACTCGGGGAAAGTGTGGCTCAAAGCGACAATGACAGCCGACAAATTCGCTTCCGCGCCGCCGCTGGTGAAAGTCGCGGCCGTATTGGCGGGAAGGCCGAATTTACCGGCCAGCCAGAGAAGCGTGTGGCGCTCGATCTCGTTCGCTGCCGGCGAGGTGCGCCAGGCTGCCAGTTGCGGGTTATACATCGCGACCAGCGTGTCCGCGACGACCGATGCCACCGTCACGCTCGGATTGAACAGGCCGAAATAGCGCGGATGGGTCACCTGCACCTGCCATGTTCGTAACATGCGCTCTACATCGGCGCCGATTTCGTCGAGGGACCCCGGCTTGCTAAAGTCATAGCGGGACGCGAGATAGTCTCGGATCTCTTGGGGAGTCACAGTCGGGACAATCGGCCCGTTGGCGATCTCGGACTCGAGTTGTTCCACGTTACGCTGGAGTTGATCAAACAGCATCTGTTACGGCCTTCTCTCTCTCTGAATGCGGGCGATCGCTGGGAACTTGAGGCAGTTGACTCCGGCAGGTTGTTATCCGTCCGCCGCCACGGATCTGCCCAGCTTGGATGCGGTCGTAGAGCCTTTTGTCGAGCCGAACGAAGGACTCGTCGTCCGGGTGGTTGTAATAGATGATGTCAGTGGTCGCGAGCGGGTCATACCCCTGGCGCACAAGATCGGCCTTCGCGTACTTGAACGTGGTGGTCACTTCCAGTTCATTCCGGATGCGCAGGAACAGGGGACAAGCATAGCCGGGCAGGCGGCCGATCAGATGTGCGCGGAATAGAGACAGATCCAGTTCGCCTGCGAGGACGAGTGCCGCCATGCCGGCCCGGCCGTCGGCGCCCGGAATGGTAACTCCGTAGACATTAGCCTGAGTAACTCCTGGAAATGCGCAAATCGCCTCTGAGACTTCGGAGGCCGCAACATTCTCACCCTTCCAGCGGAAAGTGTCTCCGATGCGATCGACGAAATAGAAAAAGCCCCACTCGTCCTTTCGCATCAGGTCGCCGGTACGAAACCAGGCGTCTCCCGGCCGGAAGGCGTTGCGGAGAATCTTGTTCTCGGAGGCTTCTGCGTCGGCGTAGCCCTCGAATCGGTTGCCAACATGTGTTGCGCCGCTTACCAGCGGACCGATTGCCTCGCCGGCTTCGTTCCTGGCGCACGGAATGCAGAATCCACGCTCGTCGCGGACCGGCTCTTCTTTGTCGACATCGAACTTTACCAGGATGGCTGGGGATCGATGCGCAAGAAACGCCGGGATGCGCCCTATGGCGCCGGTTTCTCCTTCGATGTTGAACAGCGAGACGGAACCTTCGGTTGCGGCGTAGAACTCGAAGATATGAGGAATGCGGAAGCGGCTCTCAAACTCGCGCCAGACATCGGGCCTCAGCCCATTGCCACAGGCCATCCTGATCCGATGCTCTGTCTCGAGCGGAGAAGGTTGGTTGTGGAGCAGATATCTGCAAAGCTCGCCGATGTATTGAAACAGCGTGCAGTCCCACCGTATGACATCGGCCCAGAATTGGCTGGCCGAGAATCTATCGCGAATCACCACCGAGCCGCCACCGAGCAGAACCGCGCCGGGCGCCTGCACGCCGCCAACGCTGTGATACATCGGCAGGCAGTTGTACATGCGGTCCGTCGATTGCGTATTCATCATGCCGGCAAACCAGTGGCTCCACTGCATCAGACGGCCGTGGCTGACGCTGGCGGCCTTAGGCAAGCCGGTCGTGCCCGAGGTGTAAATGTAGAGCGCGCGATCCTCCAGGGCTGGCGGCTGGCGCTCGTCCCCGCTCAGTGCTTCGCCCGCGTACCGCTCCATGTCCCAATCGATGCGCCGGCAGGAAGCATTGGCCGGTCCGTGGATCCAGATCGTTGGCGCCGCGGTAACGTCCGGGAGCGCAATAGTCAGGCGATCGGCTAGCTCAGAGGCCGCAATGATATGCCTGGGCGCGACAATGTCGATGCAATGCGCAAGCGAGGGACCGGTCAGATTGGTATTGAGCAGGGCGACCACTCCCCCGGCTTTGACGATGCCAAGCCAGATGGCCATGTATTCGGGCCGATTCGGCATCAACAGACACACGGTCTCGCCTTTGGCAAGGCCCTGATCGAGCGCCCATCTGGCATATTGGTTCGCTCGCCGGGCAAGCGCGCCGTATGTCAGGGACTCGCGGTCTGAAAGCAGAGCCGGTCTCTCGCCGAACTCCGCGGCGAGTTCCTCGATCACCGTGGAAAAAATGCGTTCGGGCCGTTGGGCAATTGGCGCCGTCAACTGGAGCGCGCGCAGCCAGGCTTTGGCAGCCGAGCCGGCCACCCCGTCCGGACGCGCTGTACGAGGTTCACTCATGCCGTGCTGCCTGCGTCGACCGTAAGAACCGTGCCGGTGACGCTCTTGGCTTTACCGCTCAGAAGAAACTCGACCGCGTCCGCCACGTCTTCGAGGGCGGTGAGACGCCGAAGCGCGCTGCGGCGCACGATCTTTTGCCGTTTCTCGTCGCTGAGCCCTTGGGTCATTTCCGTGTCGACGAATCCGGGCGCGACCGAATTCACGTTCACTCCCATCGGTCCGACCTCTCGCGCGAGCGATCGGGTGAAGCCCAGCATCGACGCTTTGGTCGCGCCGTAGACCGAAAGTCCGCTGTAGCCGGTGAAGCCGACGATAGAGGCGATGTTCACGATCCGGCCGCCGCCATCGGCGATCATGGACCGCACTGCATACTTTGTGAGGATGATCGGGGAGAGCATGTTCATGCGCATAAGCTGCTCAATCCGCGAATTGTGCATGAGAGCAAGCACGCCGTCGAAGCCCACCGCGGCGTTGTTTACCAGGCCGTAGATCGGGCCGAATTGTTTCCGCAATTTCTTGATTAGCTGGGCGATGTTTTCGATCTCAGCCAAATCGAAGGGGACGAAATGGATCGATCCGGGACCGTCGCGCTCAGCCTCCTGCATTGCCGATGTGAGCTGACTCGACTCTGTCCTCGAAACTGCGACGACCCTGTATCCGGCCCCCGCGAGCCTGCGAGCGATTCCCAGCCCTAGCCCCCGGCTGGCGCCCGTGACAATCACGTTATGCATGGGGCCGCGCTATTTTGCCTGTCGCGGCAACTGTCAGGGCGGGAACGAAGTTGATCACCGCCGGAACCTTATGACGGGGAAGCGTGTTTCGACAGAGCTGCAGGATCTCATGCTGAAGGCCGTCAACCTGCCCTGCAGCGGCGCCCGGCTCTTTCTCGAGAACTATATCGGCGACGACAAGCGCGCCGGTGATGGGGTTCTTTCTCGTTCGGACGAGAGACATATGCACCCGCGGATGCCGATTGATCACGGCTTCTACTTCCTCGGGGTGGACCTTAAGACCCCCAACGTTGACGACTCCATCCCGCCGCCCGGCGAAATAGTAGCGGTCGCCCCGCAGTTCGAGCATGTCGCCTGTGTCGACGAAGTTGTCCGCATCTTTGAGACTGACGGTCTGGCGGCCGATGTAGTGGGCGGCCGTCCGGGCGGAGCGGATTCGAAGCGAGCCGTCTTCGACTTTCATCTCCACGTCACTGCTCGCCACGTCACTGCCCGCCCGGCCAATGATTCCGGCAGGAAAGCCCGCAAGACCATCGTTGACCTCGAAGGCTACGCCTGCCTCCGTAGAAGCAAAAGCGTGGGCGACTTTGGCCTGCGGATAGAACGACCGCAGATGGCCGATGATCGCCTGGTCCGCAATCTCTCCCGACAAGCGGACGTACTGGGGCGTAATCCTGGACGCCGACGGGCTCATAAGGGCGTGGCGCCAGTGAGTTGGAGTGCCGGAGATATGCGTGACTCCATGTGCGCCGGCCCGGGTCAGAAAGGCCGCAGCCGGTTCCCCGGCGCTCGATAGTACAAGCGATCCCCCCGTAAACAACGCGCGCAAGAATATCTGCAGGCCGCCATACCGGCGAATATCGTAAAACGTGCTCCAAACGGGCGGGTCTGCCGCTGCGCCGCCCAGTTTGATTGCGCCAGCCAGACTCGACAA
>Ga0116129_1002058_pt1 | contig 10480 bp, 8 predicted proteins | sample June2015DPH_17_2_FD_89732 | JGI IMG/M metagenome (GOLD analysis project Ga0116129, IMG submission 89732) | Peatland microbial communities from SPRUCE experiment site at the Marcell Experimental Forest, Minnesota, USA - June2015DPH_17_10 | ecosystem: Environmental > Terrestrial > Soil > Wetlands >...
AAATCAACCGCGTGGACTGGCTTGCAGTCCGTGTCTTTCCCGGGCGTTCGCGAAAGATAAAATCCCCTTTCCGGCGGTCACGCCAAGATAGGGGTCGTTGGTGATCAGAAGATTTCCATCCACGTCCAGATAATCAGCCAGTTCGGCCAGATGCGCGGCGGCGCTGATGAGCACGCTGGTCTCAATCATGCAGCCAATCATGGTTTTCAATCCGGCCTGGCGCGCGGCCTGCAAAGTTTCATGAGCCATGCTGACGCCGCCGGTTTTGATGAGCTTGACGTTGACTCCGTGGAACCCTTCGGCACAGCGGGCAATGTCCTTGACGTTATGGCACGCTTCGTCGGCGAACAGTGGCAGGGGTGAACGCGCTTTCAGCCATTTCAAATCCTCCATTTTCGCGGCGCGCGGCATCGGCTGCTCGATGAACTGGATTTTTTGGTCAGTCGCCACCAGCCAGTCAAGCATCCGCAAGGCCTCTTCCCTGGTTTTCCAGCCTTCGTTGGCATCCACGCGCACGGGCTTTTCCGGCGCCACGGAACGCAGGGCGGCGAAATTTTCCTTGTCGCGGGGGTCGCCCACTTTCAATTTCAGCACCGGATATTGCGCCGTCTCCAGAACTTTTTTGCGGATAATGTCCGGCGCGTCAATGCCGATGCTGAAGGACGTCAAATGATGGTTTTCGCGGAAGCCGAGGCCCAAAAAATCATGCAACGCCTTCCCCGCGCGCTTCGCGGCCCCGTCCAGCAACGCGAGGTTCAATGCGCACTTCGCCGCCACTGGAATGCCGGGCAGCGATTCGAGAAAATTCATGCTGCCGGGAATGTCCGCAAAAGAAAGTTCGCGCGGATCAAGCAGTTGTAAAAATTCCAGCGTTCCCTTGGCCGATTCACCATACAGGCTCGAGGGCGCGGCTTCGCCAATGGCCCGGATATCGCCATCGGCCAATTCCACGATGACCGTCTCATGGGTGCCGGCACCTTCGGTGCTGGCGATTTTCCACGGGTTGGCGAGGTGTAATCCAACCATGCGCGCGCTAAGCTTCTTCATATCCGGTTTTTCATCTGTGTTTGTCGGTGTTCATCCATGGTTAAAACTTTGTTTAACGTTTTGCCCCCCTGCGGCCAAAAACCGCGCTTCAAAGCGGGAATTCCGTTTCACCAGGCTGGACGGTTTCGCGGCGGGCGGATTGCCTTTCCAGAGAAATTTCCGGTGCGGATTCCACATTTATTTCCACGACGCTGGCGGCCGGTGGCTCTGTCGGTTGCATCCTGTCGATTTCCGATTCAAGATTTTCCAATGTCGTGAATTTCTTTTCCACCGCCACCGCGGGCATGGGAACTTCAATTTTTTGGGGTTCGTCAAATCTTTCTACGGGCGGTGGATTTTCAACGCCCATCGGTTTTTCGGAGGTGGCGAGCGAGAATTGCGCGGGCAGATGTTGGACGAGCGTCAGCACGGAAATCTTTTCAGAAGCGGCACGTTCCGCAGCTTCGATGCGCGCAAAGTCACCGTAGATCCCGGCGAGTGCAGGAGCGTCTTCCACGAGCAGCTCGCGGCCGGAGCCGGTGCGCAAGGCAAGCAGGATGTGATGGGCGGTGATGGTGTCCAGCGGACGCGCGGGAATGTAGGCGTTTTCGTCGCCGGCGACTTCCGTGACCAGGTGCGCGGCGGCGAGCGTACGTAGAATGCGATGCGTCAGCCGGCTGGGCACGCCCAATTCGGCGGAAAGTTCGGCAACCGGCGCCGGAGAAAGGCCATTTTGAAAACGCTGGCCGAGCAGCGTCATGATGCGGAGCGCCACGAACTCGCGTCCACGCTGGTTGACGTTGTCGGCGATCTTGTCCTGCAGATACGCGGCGCGGTTTTGATAGGCATAGGCGACCTGCGCGCCGAACAGCACGATCACCCACGAGAAATAAAGGCCGAGCATCAGCACGGGCACAAGACCGAGTTTGCCGTAGATCTGGCTGTTGGTGATGACCCGCGAAACATACAGGAAGGCGAAAAGATTGTTCAAATGCCAGAGGGTGCCGGCCACCACGCCGCCGATGAACGCGGCGGAAAACTTCACCTGCGTATTCGGAGCCAGCAGGTAAAACAGCGCGAACGTAAACCAGAGAACGATCAATGGCAGCGTTTGCAGGATCAGCCTGCCGAAGAAAGGCATTTTTTCGACCAGGTAATTGGTCGCGTGCAGATAGTGCCCGTTGGCCATGATGGTCGCCGCCACGAGCACCACCGGGCCGAACGTAATGATGGTGAAGTGGGTTGACAGTTGACGCCACCACTTGCGCCCTTGCGTGACTCCCCAGATATCATTGAAGGTTTCTTCCACCCGGCGCAGCATCGCCATGGCGATCAGGACGAACAGGATCATGCCGATGCCGGAGAGTCCGTATTTGCCGTTCTGCGCATTCTGGATGTAATCGTGAATGCTCTTCGCCGCTTCTTTCTGGGCAGTCACCCCAGGGGGAACTTCGTCAAAATTAGTCATGGTGGCGGGCGCAATTTGGTTTGTGTCCGCCACGAAACCGGGGTTGCCATTGGTGAGAATGAGATTCGTGCCGCTCAACGCGTTGCCGGGCGTCCACCCGCTGGCTGAACCCGGATGGAGGTCCAGGATGGCGACGTGGTTGGTGTTGGAGATCGTCGCCGGTGGCATGATGGTTGAGACAAAGGCATCAATCTCGTGATAGATCTGGTCTTCGCCTTGCGACTTAAGCATGGCGCTGGTGATGCCAACGGCCACGGCCAGTAACGGAATGAGGGCCAGCAGAGTGGTGTAGGCCAGGGCCTCTGCGCGAACCAAACAGCGGTTGCGAACGAAGTGCCGCACGGCCAGCGTCCAAAAATGGACAAACCGTTCGAGCCGACCCTCAAGCTGGAGCAATTCCTCGCCGACACCGGAGTTGGTGCCGGTGAAAATTTTAACCAGACGGGAAAACCGTTTGCTGAGCATGCTGCCGTCACGCTAACAAAGCCGCCCGGCAAGTCAACGCAGGCGAAAGCTGAAATTTATTATCAAACCTTCGTCCGAAAATAAGCAATCGTGTCCGTCAAACCCTGGGCCAGGGCAACTTTGGGCTCCCATTTCAAAATGGACTTTGCCTTCGTGATGTTTGGCTTGCGCTGTTTGGGGTCGTCCTGCGGCAGCGGTTTGAACACAATCTTGCTTTTGGATTTCGTCGCGCGGATGATTTCCTCGGCAAATTGCAACATCGTCATTTCCACCGGATTGCCAATGTTCACGGGCAAATCATAATCGCCCATCATCAGGCGGTAAATGCCTTCGATCAAATCGGAAACATAACAAAAACTGCGCGTTTGCCTGCCGTCGCCGAAAATAGTGACCGGCTTGTTTTTGAGCGCCTGGCTGACAAACGCCGGGACGACCCGCCCGTCATTGATTCTCATGCGCGGGCCGTAGGTGTTGAAGATGCGGACAATGCGCGTCTCCACTTTGTGTTCGCGGTGATAAGCCATCGTCATGGCTTCCGCAAAACGCTTGGCTTCATCATAGCAGCCGCGCGGGCCGATGGTGTTAACGTTGCCCCAGTATTCTTCGACTTGCGGATGGACGAGCGGATCACCATAAATTTCCGAGGTCGAGGCGATGAGAAATCGTGCGCCCTTGTTTTTTGCCAGGCCCAGTGCCTTGTGCGTGCCCAGGGAACCCACTTTCAGGGTTTGAATCGGCAGTTCAAGATAATCAATCGGGCTGGCGGGGGAAGCGAAGTGCCAGACATAGTTCACCGGCGAGTCGAGAAAAATGAATTCCGTGACATCCTGCTGGATGAATTTGAAATTCGGATTGCCGCCGAGATGGGAAATGTTGTTCACCGACCCGGTCACAAAATTGTCAATGCCGATGACCTTGTGGCCACGTGCCAGGAGCAGATCGGTGAGGTGTGAGCCGAGAAAGCCGGCGGCGCCGGTAACGACAGAGGTTGGTTGTGTTTTTTTCACAGTAATGAATCGTCAAACGGTTGGATGACCGGATTGTCCGGAAAAAGCTTATTAAAACAAGCCCGTGATTCAATAACTAAACGAGTTCACGGGTTCATTTCGCACCGGTGCCGGCAAAAACCGCGGGAATGGTGCGTAACAGAATCGCCAAATCCAGCCAGATCGACCAATTGTCAATGTATTCAAGGTCAAGCCGCACCCAGTCCCGGAAATCGGTGATCTGGTTGCGACCACTGACCTGCCAAAGGCAGGTGAGGCCGGGCTTGACGCTCAAGCGGCGGCGATGCGCCAGGTCATTAAAGCGTTTGACTTCATCCACCGGCAGCGGACGCGGGCCGACGAGACTCATTTCGCCGCGCAGCACGTTGAAAAGTTGCGGCAGTTCGTCGAGGCTGAATTTGCGCAGCCATTTGCCAACGGGCGTGATCCGGGGGTCGTTGGTGACTTTGAAAACAGGACCGGACATCTCGTTCATCGCGGCGAGTTCGTGTTTGAATTGCTCGGCATTCGTTGCCATTGTGCGGAACTTCAAAATGGTAAATGGCGCGCCGTTGAGGCCGGAGCGTTGTTGCCGGAAAAAAACCGGGCCGGGCGAAGTGAGTTTGATGACCAAGGCAACCACGGGAATGACCGGAATGACGGTCAAAAAAATGAGGAGCACCAACGCGCCGGCGAAATCCAGCACGGTTTTGGCCAACATCTGCCACGATGCTTCCGGCGTGCTGCGAAAAACAAGCAATGGGTGACCCAGTATTTCGTCGAAACTGGCCCGGGCAATCTGGGTCGCAAAAAAATCCGCCACCAGCCACGCTTCCACACCCTCAATTTCGCAAAGCTGAATGACACTTTCAACCCGTTCCAACTGCGTATGCCGGGCGCTGATAAGCACGCCGCTGGCGGAGTGTTCATGGAGGAGCTCAATGAGCTGTTTCGGAGCGGCTTCGGCAATATTGAATTCGGCGGCAACTTCAATACTATCGGCGGCACGGCTTTGCAGCAGCCGCCGCAGCCGGGCGATTTCCGTGGGGGCGCCGGCGATGATGATGCGCCGCAGATATTGCGATTTGGCCAGGCGGCTGTTTAACACCCACCGCAGCAATTCTTCCTTCAACCATACCAAACCAAAGCTGATGATGCCGAATATGGTCATCACGCCGCGTGGCACAATCAGGTGGAAAATATAAATCACCAGCACAAGTCCGATGGTCACAATGAAACAACCCTTGAGCAGCGACCATAGCATCATCGTGCGCGAGCCCATCATCCTGCGGTTGTAAAAACCCTGGGACTCAAACACCAGTGGCACGACGGGAAAAATCACCACATACAGCCAGAGGATCTTGTGAAAGGCATCCCCGGAAACCGCGTCCATTCCGAGGAAAAGATGCGAAAACGTCTGATTGCCGCGCAGCACAAAAGCCAGCCCGAAAGACAGGGCAACCACACAGGCATCCATTAGCTGATGCACTTGAGTTCGGAAACGATGGTCGCGTTGTAGCATGAAGTTTTAACCGGTATTAAAACCCACAAAATGCATTTTGAAGTTAATTCGCAGAATTCACCCTGGGAACAAGTTGGAATCCCGGCACCGAGATGGCAATCATTTTCTTCATCCGGTCAAAGGTTGCTTCCTCCTGGCCAGGCAGGCAGGCCGAAAAATAAGAGACGTATGCCCACCGTTCAAGAACGCCATTCAACATAAGGTCGCGCGGGATCCACCACGCTTTCCACTTCCACGCTTTATCGGTATAGTGCGTGGCATCCACAAACCAATAGACAAAAATGCCGCTCAAGGTTTGGGGCTTGCCGTCCGGATTCTGGATTACTTTGGTGGAGATGATTTTGTTGGCCGTCAAGTCATACGGGAAGGGCTGGTCAATATGGATATGCTCCACAGCGGTTAGGGAATGGTTGATGTTCCAACCTTGGCCGGGCATGCAAACCTCCGGATTGTGTATGCTGGTACGGTCGCTGCCCATCAGCACCACGCTTAATTCCGACATAAAACCGTCGTTCGCCCGGTAAGCCCGCACCCGGAAACTAGTATCATCCGGCAAAAACTCCTGCAACGCGGCCTCTGCATTCGTCACGATTTGCGACGTGCAACCAGGCAATGTCTCCGGCAGCAATACTTCCAATCTTTTACTGCCTGCCAAGGGGAGCGTTTTCACGCCGGGTTCGCCCAGTCGCTGATGCGCCTTCATATGCGTGAGCAAAACCATCGTGGCCACAATCAAGGCCAGCAGCAATCCCCCTAGAATTTTTTGCAAGTTACTCATGGACTGGCAGTCTCAAAAGATTTATTGGTTTTTTCTTCGGTTTTTTCCAACCAGCGCGAGATGAGAAAAATGCATAAAATCGCCACCAGAAGGGTGATAAAGCCAAATTTAGTTTCAACCGCCTTGCCAGCGCTCTGACCGAATGTTTCCGCCACGAAAATGGTGAAACAAAGCCGGACCACATTCCCCAAAACGGCCAACGGCAAAGCCGACACTATCAATATCGCGCGTTTCCAAGGTGATTTAAAAGTGACGAAACCGTAAATGGTGGTCAGCGCCAACAATGCGACCAGACTGTGAATACCACTGCACGCCGCCGCAACCTCATAAGCAAAAGTATGTTGCGCGTCATACAGCTGGGTGCCATCACGAATCAAATCGGGGGCAAGCCCCAGATGGGCAATGATAGACACAATCCATGACACCAACAAACGCAAACGCAAGGTTAACCAGTTCGCCGTGTCCCCGGCGGGAATGCAAAACACCAGCAAAAAAAATGGAAAGAAACTGGCCTTCAGCCAATTTTTACCCCAAGCCATGCCAGTCAAGCCATAGAGACCGATGAGAAATGCGATCAGGGAGAATTTGGCTTCTTGCGCCATGAAACCGATCATATGGCCTAATAAGCCGCCCACGACCAGGATAATTCCCGGCCACCAGAATCCCAAGGGTCGCGCGACCAGTTCTTTGCGCTTCCACCAAAAGAATATCATCACGATAAAGGGAATCAGCAGGCCATGCTGTTCTTCGGCAATGGGGGAAACATAGCTGTCATACATCCAAGCAAACAATGATGAAGAGCGGACGTAACCAATGGTTGAGTTGCCCACCAAGTCAAACAGTGACACCCATGCGGCTGCCAGGATAAAAAAGTATGATTTATTAGGCAATACCCGCCATTCTTCTTTGCAGCGATAAGCCAGAACCGGCACGGCGGCGATCACGGCGGCGCCGAAAAGCAGCAGCGGCCGGCTCCCCGTGCCACGGAATTGATCGCCAGTGTAGTAATAGGCCACCGCCAAAAGGGCTAAAAAGCCGATTTCATGCGGCCATAGCATTCCACCAATCGGTGGTTGTTTGGCTGTTTGATTTGTGGTCACAACGGATGCGTTTTCATTATTGAGATAACGGAACTGCAGGAATTGCTCAAACAAATTCGCGCGAAATCAAACCAGCGGATATTTTTTGAGGCCAAGCAACTGGCCGGAAAATTTGAAAATGAACAGCGGATTGTTGCGCAAATATCGCTTCGCCAGCCGGCGCGGTTCACAGCACAGGCGATAAAACCATTCCAGCCCGCCGCGTTGCATCCACTGCGGCGCCTGTCTGACCCGGCCACTGTGGAAATCAAAGGCCGCGCCCACGCCCAGCATCAGCGTCACGTCCAGTTTTGGCAGATATTCGGCCATGAATTTTTCCTGTTTCGGCGTGCTCAAGCCAACCCACAAAATGTCCGGTTGCGAAACCCGGATTTGTTCCTGCAGTTTTTGTTCTTCTTCCGGACTCAGTGCGCGAAACGGCGGGGTAAAAGTGCCGGCCACGATCAATCCCGGAAATTTCATCTTTAATTTTTCCGCCAGCAACTCCGCCACGCCCTCCGCGCCGCCGTAAAAGAAATGACGGCAACCGGACTTTTCGCTCCACGCGCAAACATCGAGCATCAGATCCGGCCCGTAGACACGGGCCATTTCCGGATGCCCGTTCAATTTTCCCGCCCAGACCATCGGCATGCCATCCGGCGTGCAAAGAAACGCGCGGTTTAAAATGGCTTTGAAGCCCGGATCAGCCTGCGCCTCCATCACCCCATGAACGCCAGTCACGCAAATGTAACCCTTCCGCCGGGCTTTCACCGCGTCGGCAATGGCCGCCAACGCCGTTGACAAATCCAGAACGCTGATGCCGACCCCGAGGACGTTGACCTGCTTGCTGGCCATAAAAAATTCAGGGGGAGAGGATAGCCGTTGAAAAACAAAACGCCAGTCTGCACGAAAAACCTTCCCTCTCATTGGGTTTTCACCCAAATTTCCGGCAGAAACTTATTTGCATGAAGCTCCTTGTCTTCGCCCATACGCCACCACCGCATCACGGGCAGAGTTACATGGTCAAACTGATGCTCGACGGCTTCGGCGGCGACGCGCGCGGCTGGCCAGCCGGCTTCTCGCACGAACTGGGCATTGAATGTTACCACGTCAACGCGCGTTTTTCGCGCAATCTATCGGACATTGGCGAATTTCAAGGCGCAAAAATCCTCCTGATTTTCTGGTTTTGTTTGCAGGCGATTTGGATCCGCTTTCGCCACGGGGTGCGCAATTTCTATTACGTTCCCGCGCCGGGCAAACCCGTCGCACTCTATCGCGACTGGCTCATCATGTTTCTTTGCCGCCCGTTTTTTAAAAAAATGATCCTGCACTGGCACGCCGCCGGTCTGGCCAAATGGCTCGAAACGTCCACGACCATTGGCTCCCGCTCGGCAACTTACCGGCTCTTCCGGCCCGTGGATTTGAGCATTGTGCTTTCACGCTATAATTTCGCGGACGCGGAAAAACTTTTGTCCGCCAGAATTTGCGTGGTGAATAACGGCATTCCCGACCCGTGCCCGGATTTCAATGAAAAGACCAAGCCACTCCGTGACGAGCGCTTCGATCTGCGCCGGAAAACTTTAGCGGGAGAGACGCCCGTTGAAATGGTCGTGGTGAATGTCTTGTTCATGGCGCATTGCACGCGCGAAAAAGGAATTTTTGCCGCCATGGAGTCCGTGCTGCAGGCGAACCGTGAACTGGCCGCGCACCAACTGCCGTTGAAATTGAAACTGGTGACCGCCGGCAATTTCGTCACCGACGACGAGCAATTCGAGTTCAACCGCCTCCAGCAAAACCCTGAGGCCGCCGCCACGATCGAACACTGCGGATTCGTCAGCGGCGTCCGGAAAGACCAACTGCTGCGTGAGGCTGATTTGTTTCTTTTTCCCACCCGCTACCTTGGTGAAAACCAACCGGTGAACCTGATCGAAGCGATGGCTTTTGGCCTGCCCATCATCACCACCCGCTGGCGTTCCCTGCCCGAAATGCTTCCGCCCGGTTATCCCGGCCTGGTCAATAATCAGGATACCGGTGAAATCGCCGCCGCGCTCTTGAAAATGCTCGCTTATGAAAGCGGCGAAATATTGCGTAAAAATTTCACCGCCAGATTCGCGATGGAGCAACATCTCACGACCCTGGCCGCCGCCCTTCGCACGGTGGAAACCGGCTGAATTTCAGACCCGCAAACCGGGCGGAATCGGTTTCATTGGCCCATAGTTTCCGTTTCGTTTTGATCCCCGCCCGGGATCCGAATTCCCCGGCGGTTTGATTTCATGATTTCATCAGCGCCGCTTTGTCATTATTCTTCCGGTCTTGAAAATCGGCCTGCTCCAACTTAATTCGACTATCGGCGACTTTGCGGCCAATCGTGAAAAACTTTTGCGCGCCCACGCCGGAGCCGTCGCCCGCGGGGCGGAATTCGTCCTGGCGCCGGAACTTTTTCTCTGCGGTTATCCGCCGCGCGACCTGCTATTGCGCGACGATTTTGTGGAAGCCAATCTGGCTGCGCTCGCTGAAACGGCAAAACAGACCGGGGCGGTCCCGCTTTGCGTCGGCTTCGTTGGGAAAAACCCGGAGCGGCCCGGTCGCGCGCTCATGAATGCCGCCGCCGTCTTGCAAAACGGGAAAATCGTCTGGAGCACAACCAAGAGTTTATTGCCGACCTATGATGTCTTCGACGAAGACCGTTATTTTGAACCGGCAAAAAAAATTGAACCATTTGAGTTTAACGGCAAAAAACTGGGCCTTACGATCTGCGAAGACATTTGGAACGACGAAGATTTCTGGCCGGAACGTTTATACCGCCGCGATCCCATCAAAGAGCTGGTCTTGCAGGGCGCGGAAATCATTTTGAACATTTCGGCGTCCCCGTGGCAGGTGGGCAAGGAAAAAAACCGCCTGGAAATGCTGCGCCGCGTGGCGCGCGATGAAAAAATCCCCCTCGCCCAAGTCAACGCAATTGGCGGAAACGACGAATTGATTTTTGACGGCCATAGCGTGGCGCTCGATGCGCACGGTGAACTTCTCGCTCTGGGAAAAAGTTTCGCCGAGGAAGTTTTGGTCGTGGATATGAAATGGGGCGGTGCGGGCACGCAGGCCGGACCCGGCGTGCCAGACTCTTCAAACCCACCGGGAGTTTTGACGGAGACTTCGACC
>Ga0116129_1002059_pt1 | contig 10478 bp, 6 predicted proteins | sample June2015DPH_17_2_FD_89732 | JGI IMG/M metagenome (GOLD analysis project Ga0116129, IMG submission 89732) | Peatland microbial communities from SPRUCE experiment site at the Marcell Experimental Forest, Minnesota, USA - June2015DPH_17_10 | ecosystem: Environmental > Terrestrial > Soil > Wetlands >...
CAGTTCGGAATGCGTCAACGGCCGCGACGAAAACCGCCGGTTGAACGACCGCAACGCTGCGATCGCGGGGTGCTCGAAGCATTCATCGTAAATATCATCGGCCTCGCGGAATCCCTGTCGGTGGTGAGCGGCCATGCCGGTCATTGTCTGCGCCGTGTCCATGGGGCTACTCCTTCGCTTTCGTTGCAGTAACTTTGCGTAGACGCTCTATGCCCTCAAACAGCCAATGGCGAAATGCCTCGAGGACGGGATGCTTCGCGGTTCCGTAAGGGGCGACAAAAAAATAGGCATTCTTGGACAGGAACGAATGATCAAAAGGCCTCACGAGACGCCCCTCGGACAAATACAGTCCTGCAAGAAAGTCATCTCCCATGGCGACGCCCTGGCCTCGGACGGCGGCATCCAAGCAATACGTCGTTCCACTGAAAACACTGGCGGATCTGATATTGACTTCGGCGTCGATGCCGCAACTCTGAGTGTATTCTTCCCATTCGCTCGGCGATCGATCGTGCAATAAAGCATGATGAAGAAGATCCGCCGGCAAGCGCAGCGGCGGCCCCTGTATAAAATCCGGCGCGTAGACCGGAAACAGGCTGGATCTGAACAGCACCTCGCCGTTCTCAATCTTCAGACCCGCCTCGGCATAGTGGATGCCGCAATCCACCCGAGGATTGAGGGATTCAGCTGTTCTCTCCTCGGCGCGGATCTCAATCATGACAGTGGGTGCGATTGCGCAGAATTCCGGGAGTTTTGGGACGAGCCACAGGCTGGCAAAATCCGGATCGACGGAGATGATCAGTCGTTCCGCATGCGGTTCGGTGCTCAGCCGCGTTATCGCACCCTGCATGATGGAAAATGCCGTGGATAACGAGCCCAGCAGCGCTACGCCGTCAGCGGTCAATACGATCTTTCTTGGATGCCTCTCGAAAAGATCCCGCCCGATCTGCAGCTCCAAATCTCGGATCTGCCGGCTGATCGGCGCGGCGTTGACGTGCAGCTCTTTGCCGGCTTTGCTGAAGCTTTGATGCCGCGCCGCGGCCTCGAAAGCTCTGAGTGTGTTGAGTACCGGAAGACGATATTTCCACATAAATACCCCATTCCCTTAGGGTCAACATGAAGGTTCACTAACCCGACCGCGCGCATCGATTTTGCCCGGCATGCGTGAGAAGTCAATCCGGTGAGAGAGGGACTCCACGACGTGGATTGATCGAGACGCATGGAGCGCCGCGATATCGACCCTGAAGAACGGTGCAGGTATTCCACTAACGCCGTGTAAGGGTGCGGGGCAACTCACGGATTTCCAAGGCCCGCATGCAAGGTATCGCTCGGGACCGGAACCCCCTGAATCGAGCCCCAAAGCGCCGCCATCATTCGAGCATGACTTTTTGTATCGACATTGACGGCACAAAGAAGCATGCATCGGACATTGCGTTAGCCGCGCGAACGCATAGATTTGGGGTCGCTTTCGCGAAAAGCAGAGGTCGAACCAAATTGGCATTATCGAAGGAGATTGTCATGAACACGGAAAAGGTCATTGAGTTGGGCAAGGTGTCGGAGGAAACGAAGGGTGGCATTGGCATGCCCGAGGGTGAGCATCTGAACAAAGGCCCCGGCGCCTGAACACTCAGTTGTGGGTGCGGGCACGGCGCACGGTGGCAAGGCCGCGCGCCGCGCCCATTCTCAGTGGGGCTACACGGACCATGAGCGCTACAACTTACTTCCTGTCAAAGGATTGCTTTGTCTGCAGAATGGGGTGCTATTGGATCATCCTCAGCGCAAAGAGAGATCGATATCTCTGTGTGGCGGATGCCGAATTGACCTCGATCGGCGATCAGCTCCACGGCTGGTCGAAGCCGAGCGACTCGACGGAGCGTCCCTCGCCAATCGGTGTGGAAACGGACAAGCTGGTCGAGTCCCTGATCATCAACGGGGTCATCACCGGCAACCGAGCGATTGGAAAGCCCTTTGCCGAATCAGAATATCCGGCGCCGAAGGATCGCATCGAGGTATCTGAATCGACGACGTCGGTGCATATCCCCCTATCTTCGATTTTCCGATTTTTCTTGGCTTGCGCGAAGGTTGACTGGCGGTTACGAACCAAGGCGCTTTCCCGCACTTTGGCTAGGATTGAACGGCGCCGACTTCGCGCTGACTTGTCGAGCGTCATCGGCAATGCATCCCATGCCTCGACACTGATTGCCGCCTTTCAGAGGCTTCGCCCACTTTACCCGCGCGCTTACCTATGCTTATTTGATTCTCTAGCGCTCCTAGAATTCCTGGCGGGCTATCGTCTTCTTCCGCGCGTGGTCTTCGGGGTCGTCGCCGACCCGTTCCAAGCGCATTGCTGGCTCCAGGACGGTTCGACGGTGATCAATGACGAACTCGAGCGCGTCGGTAAGTACAAGCCCATCCTGAGCATATAGACAGGTATTGTTGCGTGTATCGCTACGTGGCCTTTTTTCGCTCCACCCAAGGATCTCACAACGACGGGTTAGCGCCGCTGTTGGTGGAACGGTTCCGTCACAATCATCCGACGTGGGAGTTATTGCACGGCGGCACAGGGATTTTCTTGTTTCATTTGCCGCCTGCGGGCCGGTCCGTCGGGACCATTGAGCTGCCGGCAGGCTGCGGCGCAATACTGGGCTCGCTCTTTCCCAAGGACCTAGAGATATCGCCTCGCGACTGGAATGCCGTCATCGGCGAAAGTCTTGCGCGGGAGATCGTGCGAACCCGAGGCCGACATTTGATTGAGAATTATTGGGGAGGCTATGTCGCATTCCTCAACGATCATGGCGTAAGGCACTATGTACTGCGCGACAGCTCAGGGAAAATTCCCTGTTACGCGATTACGCATGGTGATATGAGCGTCCTGACTTCGAACATAGAGGATCTTTCCGGTCTCGAACTGCCTCGGTTTTCCATCAACACTCGGTATCTTGCAGGTTTCGTCTACGACGCCGAGCTATCGCAGAGAGAGTGTGGCCTGAACGAGGTGCGCGAGCTTCTCGCCGGTGAATGCCTCGAGTTGAGTGAATCGCATGCGAATCACTTCTGCTTATGGGATCCGCGGAGTATATGCAGGGAACGCGCAGTGGATGACTTCGAAGACGCCTCCTGCCAAGTTCGACATGTTGCGCAAGCATGCGTGGATTTCTGGGCGTCGAAGTACGATCGCATCGTACATCGGCTGTCCGGTGGACTGGACTCGTCCGCAATCTTGGGCTGTTTGAAGCGATCCGCGTATTGCCCGCTTGTGACCTGCCTCCATTGGGAATCAGGAGGTAGGGACGACAAAGACCGCGCCTTCGCCGAACTCGCGGCCAAGGAGGCGGGCGTCGAACTCGTAATTCAATCCGGATATTCTCGCGGGGCGATGTACGACGAGCGAGTTTTTCGTCTGCCGAGAACAGCCAATCCACGCGTCGCAAATCTCGGAATCGCTCTCGAATCGGATCTGCGAAATCTCGTTCCTGAACGGACCAAGGCCCAGTCGATCTGGGACGGTCAAGGCGGCGATCATTTGTTCTTCGAGCCGCGTTCGCCATTCGGCGCCGTGGACTATGCATTTGACCATGGGGTCACAGGCGACTTCTCCCGGTGCGTTCGGGATGCAATACGCCGCTCGAAGCTATCCTGCTGGGGAGTTCTCAAGAGGTCTATTCGACTGGGGTTGTTTCGGGGGGGGTGGCAACCCGAGGACGAATACGATAGAGAATCGGTTTTTGTCAACCCGGAGCTTGTGCCTGCGGACATTGCCGACTATGTATGGCAACCCTGGCAGACGGATGCCTCGGATCTTCCCCCGGGCAAGAGATGGCAAATCTGTCTTCTTGGATGCCTCCTTCACAGGCATCGACCCGTCCCCGAGCTTCAGTATGCCGGTGAACATCATCCGCTATTCTCTCAGCCGCTGGTCGAACTCTGCTTACGTATTCCGCTCTACACCTTGTTGCAGGGGGGCAGAGACCGCGCATTGGAGCGTGCGGCGTTTCGCGATTGTGTGCCTGAGGCCATCATTCGCCGTGAGGAAAAGGGGACTGTGGCCTTGACGGGCATGAGCAAGATTCGCGAGTGCATGCCGTTTCTTCGCGAATTGGTGCTCGACGGCGTACTGGTAAAAGAGCGAATCATCGAGCGCGCTGCGGTGGAACCTTATCTCGCAGGCAATCGGCCGACGAACGACCGCGTGCTGTGGCCTTTCTTGTCGTGCATAGCGGCGGAGGTGTGGGCGCGCAAGTGGGCCGCCGCAGCGTGGCTGCTCTAGGTTGATTGCTGGGGAAGTGTTGAGTTCAACTGGCTCGGTTCTCATTTTGAGAGAACCATCTTCCCGTTGGAATCTCGTTTTACATTTAGATACCTGTCAAACCAGGAGAATATGTTCTTCCACATATCCCTGATATTCGCCGGACTCGACGGCGAATGGCCCTCACCTCGGTAGATGAGCAGCCTCGCGTCCTTCTTCTGGATGTAGAGAGAAGTAAAGAACGCGGTATAGCCGGTGTCGTCAAATCCGTCCATGTCTGAGTGGATTAGTAGAATCGGCGCCGATACGTCGTCCGAGCGCCACAGAGGGCTGTTCTGGATATAGCGCTGCGGAAATTTCCACGGGGTGCCCCCCATGCTAAAAAGGCTCCCGGCGGGCGTTAGGTACCTTTCGACATCGCCTTCACTTGCCATTTCCGTCGGCGCGAGTTGCTGGGACCAATCCATGGAAAAGAATTCACTGGTTAAATCCGACCAACCGTTGAGCGATACCACTGCCCTATATCGATGGCTTTGAGTGGCGATCCAGAGAGACGCAAACCCGCCCTGGCTGAAGCCCATCAGGCCGATCCGGCCCGGATCGCCGTAGCCCGCTGCGAGGACGGCGTCTACGCCTCGGTCGACGACCTCCGACAGTGCGGCTTGCGGACCGGCTGCTGTGCGGCTGATGCCACCTCCGGTATCCGGCCGAAATACAATGAAACCTCGGGCGGCCAATAGATGCTCGCTGTAAGAGGTGGGCCGAGCGGCCATGGCAAATCGGTTGCGCAGTTGCGGAGAGCCGCAGCCCCCCGGCCGGTCGGGGTACACCTCGACGATCAGCGGGTACCTGTATCCGGATTGATAATCGAGGGGAAGAAGCAAGCACCCCAATAGATGGGCTCTCTGGAAGCCCGCCGCGTTGGAATAGGCAAAGTCCGTCCATCGCGTTTCGGCAATCTGATCGAGGAAAGGGTTGAGTTCGCCCAGTGTCCTGAGTCCGCTGCCGTCTGGCCCCATGATAGCCAACTCAGCGCCCTTTCCGATGCCGATTTGCGTAAGAGCCGTGCCGGATTTCGCGGTCGCAAGCACCGAAGTTCCGGGCGGTGTGGAGACCAGCTTCAATGCCGGCAATCCATGGTCAGCTTCTATCCGGGCGAGTTTCCCCGGTATGCCGATGATGGGGAAAAATCCCTCGCCGCCATTCGTTGTGGGCTGAAACTGATCGCGATTCGCCAGAGCGTCGAGCCGTTGAGCGAACCGCGGAAACAAGCGCGAGGGTGGCGCCGACGCATTCAAACTCCATGCCCGCCCGTCGCTCACCACAATGAACCGAGTACCGTCGGCAAGGACCGGGATCGGCGAGACCTGCTGCATTCCGGGCGTCAGATCGTGCGGCGCCGAGTGCGCCGACAATAAAAACCAGTGTGCCGGCACAGCGAGTACCGCCACGCGCGAATCGACCACCCCGTTGCGTTCAATATCCTCGAATGCCAGCGTTCCGGGTTGACCCGGCGTCGATCGGGCGAATACGGCGAGCGAATCCTCGAACCATACCGCCCGTTCCGGCCATTGAGTCCCGCCGCGCGCTCGTTGAGATACCAGACTGAGGCCGGCGTGTGAAACGACTTCGACGGCGGAACTCGATGGGTCGGCCAACCAAAAATCTCCGCTTCGCAGCCCCGTTCCGGCAGTCGACGCAAAAAAGGCCAGCCGCTTGCCCGATGGATTCCATTCCATGCTGTCCGGAAGCACGTCGAGGTCCGGTGAAATCTCTCGTTCGACCGGGTCTCCGATCAAGGAGAATACCGTCAGTACCGACCGAGCGTAGGTCCAATCGATGTGAGGATGTTCCAAGGTCGATTGGGGCAGCATCGACTGTCGGACCGCAGCCAACCATCGACCGTCAGGAGACGGGCGAAGCGCTGAGAACTGCCCGGATGCCAATTGTTCGATATGCCCCGATTCGACATCGACTACGACCAGCCGGCCCGGAAGTGGCCGATCAACGTCGGTCGCGGAGCTATCGTATTGATCAACAGAAGCTTCTTGGCCTCTCCAGGACTTTTCCCAACTTTGCGTGAGGTGAGATCCAATGCCCCGCCGGAACGTGAATGGCCACGGTCCCCCTCCGTCTGGATACGCAGCGATCGCGAGATGGCGATTGTCCAGCCATGCCCAGTCGGCGCTCAGCAGGAATCGAGGGGCCAGCGGAAACTCCCTGAGTCGCTGCCACTGAAAGTCGAACACCGCGGTTCTGACCTCGCCGTCGCGAGTGGCCAAAAGAGTGAGGAAGCGACCGTCCTTTGAAAAATCTCCAAGCAGGTAGGTGGTTCTTTCGAACGGCTGAAATAGCTTCCGCGGCACGCTGGAGCCGGAATCCAAGATGAAAATTTCGTAGTCGCTGCGTTCCCATGTGCCCGTAGTCCCTGCGCCGTAGTCTCCGAGGGTGTCGTAAGGCGGCGATTGTTCCCACACGAATGTATTGGTTCCCGGTCGGACAGCCGCTCTGCCCACGTCCGACAACTTCAATAGGTCGTCGACGGTGAGCGGTCTTTCGTCTCTGACGGCGCTAATTGCCGGTGAAACGAACAGCGTCATCGCAAGAGTCATCAGTGCGGGTTTGGAAAATGCTCTAAGACGGTCGAACTCTCGATGGACGTTCAATTGCCAGCGGGGCAAAGGTAAGTACGGATGAGGCATACCCATCACCAGCGCTTCTGAAGCCGAAGAGAAATAAATCGACCTAGGACGTTGGCATTGTTCCCGTCGTAGGTAATTGGATATCCTCCGGATGCATTGGACACATAGGGAGGTGCCCGGTTCGTCAAATTAATCACGCTGAGCGCGATCGTAACTCCGTTGAAGGGCGTACCCGAGGAGCCGAATTCGTAGCTTGCGGCGGCATCCGCCGTGGTCCACGACGACACGTGGGCATAGGGGACGACGTTATTGTTCGAATAGTCGTTGGTGAAGTTGACGTAAAAGCCGCCGCTCAGCGGTCCGCGCGTCGCCAACGCCCGCGCTCGGAGCTTCAAGTTGATCGGGTTGTACGTTGTATTCAAAAGCGATTCGACCGGCGCGCTGCTCGAAAATTGGTTGTCGAACGCGAAGATGTAGGTGCCGTCGACACCCATGTCGATTGCAGTGCCGAAAATCGTTCTCTTGTATCCAAGACCTAAATCCAATCCTCTCGTTTTCACGGAAGACAGATTCAAGCTTTCGGAGTTTATAAGAGCGGCGATCGTGGCCGGGTTGACGTTGAACGGATTCTCGTAAGTCGGTTCGGAAATAAACCGTTGGACCAGCGAACTCGGCGGATTTCGCTGCACGATGCTCGGGCCCAGAATGGTCTGATCGGCAAATGCGTCTTCTATATTGATACTTGCATCGGCAGAGTTGATTTCGTTCGTGAATACAACGTCATAGTAGGTTAGTTTCGTGGTAAGACCTTCGACTTCAGGTGGCTTGAAATCTATCCCGATCGTCCAGACTCTGGCTTTCTCGGGCTCCAGGTCGGGATTGCCGCCGTCCACTATCAAAGTGTTCGGAATCGTCTGACCAGGCACCGGACTGAACAGTGCGCCAGGAACGGGTAAGACCGCGGACGGAACGGGATTCAGCTGGCTGAGCAAGGGAGCCACGAACGACGTCCCGTAGGTGCCGCGAATGGTCACGCTCGACGATACCTTCCCGATCAGGCCAAATTGGGGATTGTTGGTAGATCCGAAGTCGCTGTAGTGTTCGGCTCGGTCGGCCAACGTCAATTCGAGCGCCGGATCGCCGTGACTGCCGCTTGTCTGACCAATGACCGGAACATGCAGCTCGACATATCCGGCGTCCACATCGCGGCTCGGGTAGAAGGTGTTGTCGGTTACGGGAAGTGTAAAGGTATTGCCGAAAGACTCTTTGCGGTACTGGGCGCCGACTGCGTATCGGACGGGTCCTGCAGGAAGTGAAACAAGTACTCCGTCCAAATTAGCGTCCACAGAAATAATGGCAGCTCTCGTTTTCTCCGCTTGAAAGGGAGATGACGACTCACCGTCATAGGCTTGATAGTCTTGCTGGGCCGTGTCGCTTTCCGAATAGGTCGCCGTCACCGTCAGCTCGCTCTGACGAGGCAGCTTTAATGTGGACCCAAGCGACATGCTGTAAAAGTCGATGTCCGAGGGAGTCGCGGACGTGTAATAAGTCGGCGGAACTTCTTGACTGAATGCTGTATTCGTCCCTCGGTGCGAGTAGATCGCGTCGCCGTGTATATTGAACCCTGGAGCGACCTCCTGATCCGCGTTGGCGAACACAGACTGTTGCACTTGTACTGGAAGTAGATCGAATGGAAGTGGTACAGAGTGCAGATAATCACGGCTGGCCGCCGACAACGGCGTTTGGTCGAAATACTGGTAGCTGAGCACACCCGATCCGCCCGTCCAATCGGTGCCCGCGGTTTGGCCTACCTGAACATTATGCATCGATCCGTCACTGACCGTTCCGTATTGAACGCGAGTTTCGGCGCCGTCGAACTTGGTACGCAAGATGATGTTGACGACGCCTCCAACGGCGTCGGAGCCGTAGATTGCGGAGGCGCCGTCCGTGACTATTTCAATACGCTCGACCGCAGTAAGCGGGATCATGGAGATATCGACGAAGCTTGCGTCGCTATTTCCGGGCGCGACGCGATGACCATTGATCAACACGAGCGTGGCGCCAGCGCCTAGTCCGCGCAAGTTCGGCGCGCTTCCGTTGACACTGTTAGTGCTGCCGTTGCTCGCAATATTGCCGATTGTATTTTCGGACGTTCCGCCGAAGTTCTGCGGCAATGATTGCAGGAATTGCTGAATCGTGTTCGCGCCGGCAGCATCGATGTCATCGCGAGTGAAGACCAGGACCGGAGAGGGAGAGTCCGTGGTGCCGCGGATATGCGTACCCGTTACCGTAATCTCATCGAGATCATTCTTGTTATGAGTCTCCCCGTTATTCGATGAAGATTCTTCCGGCACAGTCTGCAGCGATGTGCCGGGTGATACCTTTTCTAGAATTCGAATCGTCTTGGTATTGATATCCACGGCATGAAGCTTCGTGCCCTTCAACAGGAGCGTGAGCGCGTCGCCGACCGTGAATTCGCCTTTGATCGCAGGTGCCTGAAGGCCGGAAACGATGGATGGCTCGTAGGAAATGTTTCGATCTGCCTGAACCGCGAAATCTCGGAGCGCCTTGTCCATGGGTCCCGCGGGAAGATCGAAGTGCATTTTGATGTCGGACGCGAGGGCGGACGTTGAACCGGCCGCCACTTTCGAATCGGGCGATGACGCCGCGTTCGCCGGAGATGGTGAAGCGTTTAGTGAAAGTACAGCCGTACAAAACGCGGACAAAATAATCCCTGCGCGTACACACATTGATAAGTCCCCAGCAAGAGTCTTGCTCTTATGTCGGTTTGAATATTTGAATGTTTTCGGGGCCGATTACGGCCCACGAATATCGCAAGACGGAACGGGGAAATTTGATTCAATCACGCAAGCGCAACAAATTTATTTAGAGTCGGATCGCGCGTCGGTTAGGGTAATCGTTTTGCCGCGATCGATTATTAGCAGGTGGTATGTGCCGGCCATGGATTGCGCAAAGCTGTAGGGGTCGCTGATTTTGAATACGCCGCCGATGCGCAGGCTTTTCACGGCGGCTCCGTCGATCGCCAACTTGCGAGTGCCGTAGCGGTTGAACTCCGCCGCCGCCTCGCCCAACGACGTGTTGTCGAAAATCAATTGGCCGCGTCGCCAGGCTGTTACTCTTTCGATCGAAGGAGAATCCAACGATTCGTTCGTAGCTCCCGCAAATCGAAGCCTCTCGCCTGGATTCAGCAGAGTCACTCCATTGCCGCTTGCGTTGGGCAGCGCATTTGGCGAAGAAATTGGCTCGATCGCCACGTGCCCTTCAACCAGCGTAACCGCGAAGGTCGATCCGGCAGGTTCTTCGCGCCGGACTTCGAAGGAGGTTCCCACGGCAATGATCTTGCGGTCGCCGGCGATGACCACGAAGGGCCGCGAACGATCCTTGACCACATCGAACAGCGCTTCACCGCGCTTCAAAGTGATCTTGCGCGCGCCCTCGTCGAACTGCACCGCGACGCGGCTGTTGGCGTTGAGTGTCACCTGGCTGCCGTCAGTGAGATCGACTACTCGCTGCTCTGAGGGTCCGGTGGACAGGGTATCGTCCCGCAAGAGATAGATCGTGCAGGCGAATGC